>ENA-OQKL01000447-OQKL01000447.1-human-gut-metagenome-genome-assembly--contig:-NODE-447-length-13269-cov-3.072972_pt1 | contig 13269 bp, 15 predicted proteins | sample MGYA00242779_ERZ504800 | MGnify/ENA primary metagenome ERZ504800 (study PRJEB26092, sample SAMD00036410) | human gut metagenome | host: Homo sapiens | study: EMG produced TPA metagenomics assembly of... | reverse complement strand
ATCCGAATGAATAAATTCAATGTCCGGGTACAGTTTCCGTGCGACACGGATTGCCTCGGTAATGTCCTTCTGCAATGGCTGATGGTCGCATCCGTTCATCATCAGAAGCTGATGTGTTGCCGCAAATTTTCTCGCATCGGCCAGTTTTTTGTCCCAGTAAACTTTTGCTTCTGCCTCATCCACCGGAATCTCCACTCCGTTGTTATACCAGTTTGCAAACAGAATACCCGGCAGTTTCGTTCCGTCCGGGGATGCCCACATCATTTCGGAATACGTGGACTCATACTGTCCTCCGGTTACCTCATTATTCGGTCCGATCGGTTTTACGCCGCGTCCGAATACAACCGCATCCATGCCCGCCTGCTTCAGCACCTGCGGCATCTGTCCCGCGTTTCCGAATGCATCCGGGAAATAACCGACATTTCCGATCGCTCCGTAACGCGCTGCTTCCTGCATGCCGACCTGAAGATTGCGGACACATGCCTCACCGCTGGTCAGAAACTCATCCTGCAGAATGTACCACGGGCCAGTCTGGATTTTTCCTTCACGGACGCATTTTTCCACCTGCTCGCGTTTTTCCGGGCGCACTTCCAGGTAATCGTCCAGGGCAATCGTCTGTCCATCCAGGAAAAACTCCGCCAAATTCCGGATCGTTCTCTGCTTTTTCCAAAATATTGTCTACCAGCTCAATCAGTTTCATTCTGTGTTTTTCAAAAGACTGATACCACTCTCTGTCCCAGTGGGAATGGGAAATAATATGAACAGTTGTTTTCATGATGTGTTTCCTCCTGTTATAAAAATGATTTTCAAACTTAAAACTCTTTCTATATTAAGTCTTGTTCCTGTATTGCCGTGTTGATTTGATATATCATATCATAAAAAAACGCAATGCTTCTGTCAAGTATTTCTACGTTTTTCCATGATTTTATATCATTTTCTTTTTATTTGATATATTATTTTTAGTTTGACTTATCTTTTTCCCGAGATTATAATACAAAGCAAGTCGATATCACACTTTTACAAATACAGTTGTCACCAATCATACTATTTGAGGAATTTTACAGGCATGGATAGAAATAAAAGAATAACGAAACCCAAATATGAAATCATCAAAGAAGCTCTTTTAGAGCGCATCCGCACCGGACAGTTTTCTTCCGATGCCGTGTTCTGCACGGAAAAAATGCTCTCGGAGCAATATGAGGTAAGCCGCATCACAGCAAAGCGGGCGATTGAAGATCTGGAACAGCAGGGAATCCTGTATCGAAAACGCGGCGTCGGAAGCTTTGTCTCGCAGAAAATCCCACCGGTTTCCTCCTCCGCATCAGAAAACGACAGCAAATCAAAAATGGTTTCCCTGCTGCTTCCCTTTGCCACAACACAGGGAAACATTTCGGAAACGATTGGTTCCTTAAGTGCCGCACTGGCCGAAAAAGGATACTTTTTAAGCATTCATATCACCGGCTCTTCCTCTCCGAAGGAACGTACGACACTGGAACTGCTCCGTTCTCAGAATATCGCCGGACTTGTCTACTATCCCAAGCGTGACAATATCCACCTGGAACAGTTAAACGATTTCCTGTTTGCAAACCGCCCGGTTGTCATCATCGACAAGCAGACCGACTGTCCGTATTTAAACAATGTTGTCTGCGACAATTACGATGGCGGACGGCAGCTCACCCGTCACCTCCTGGAACAGGGGCATCGCAACATCGCCTTTTTCGCAACAGCTCCCCTTTCCGAAACCTCGTCAGTCCGTGATCGTTTCGGCGGATTTTTGCACGAAATGAAAGCTGCCGGAATCATGCCCGATTCTCAGCAGCTTGTCACCTGGTCCCATTCTCTTTCTGAAGAGGATGCCCTTTCCACGGAACTGACTTCTTTTCAGCAGCAGCTCCTTGCTCTGCATCAAAATGGAATCACTGCTCTTCTCGCAGAAAATGACCAGGTTGCCGAACTTATTTTCCTTGCCTGCCGTACCATCGGCCTTAGGATTCCGGAAGATCTCTGCCTCTGTGGTTTTGATGACACGAGTCTCAGCCGAAGCCTTGAAATTACCTCTATTCATCAGGACTTTGAAAGCATCGGACGGGAAGCCAGCCGGATTCTCCTTTCCACACTGGAAAACCCTGCGGCGGAACCGGAAAAATTGTGCTGCCGGTGACACTTGTTCCCCGGGCATCCTCGCTTCGAATGATAAAAACAGAATCCTAAAACCAGATCATTTTTCATCTGAATTTTCTTCCAGAAATTTTCGGATCTTCTCTGGCGGCAGCAATGCATAAATACTTTTATGGAATGTTGCCGCCACTTCCAGTTCTCCGTAATATCCTGTACGCACATCACAATTTCCCTGGAACGCCTCCCGCAGTGTCGCATTCAGCGCTGCTCCCTCATCACTGTCCATAAAATCTTTCAGCATCCGGCAGCAGGTGTGCGTGTTTTCATAATAGCGGCGGTATGCCGGATGAAATTCCCGCATCCATCCGCTCACGGATACACAGAACAACGCCGTCGGATGGATCACCGGCTGATAAAGAAGACGCCATTTTTCCTGCTGTACTGGATCTGCCGCAAACGCAAGCAAAGAAACTTTCAGCTCTTCCATAAAACCCCGGATAATCTTCCTCCGTCAGAGAGATAATTTTCTGATTGCGCAGATACTGGTTGATATTCGTCGCATCAATCTGCTCCGGAGAAATGTACTGTAAATAACGGGACATCATTTTCAAATCCGTACCTGCGTGCTCAATCGTATGCTGTGTGATTTTCTGCCACAAAAACTGCTGATATTCCGTAACCGGCGTATCCAGATATGCCATCCACAAATACTGTGCCAGCAGCCGGGCATCCCGGGATTCCATCTGATTCCGGGTAGGATCTTCCGGGCAAAAATCGGTATCTGCAAGCATCCCCGCAAGCTGGTCAAGCGACTGGCACACAGGAAGCTGTCCACTCAGACGATCCATTTCGCTGATCGTCTGCTGAATGGTAAGCATCTGCGACTGGAGTGCATTCAGCTGTTTATGCAGATAAAATGGTGTTGTGCGCGGCTTGTGAAGAATCGCGCGGATATCCGCCAGTGAAAGTCCTGCCTCGCGCAGCTTGCGGATGATAAAAAGTTTTTGAATATCTGCTTCTGAAAAATCATGGTAACCGTTATGTTCATCAACAACAGGCGAGATCATCTTCTGATCGATATAATAATAAACCGTCCTCCTGGACAATCCTGTTTTTTTGATTACTTCCTGAATTCTCATTGTTGCACCCCGTTTTTCCTTTTGTCCAGTCATTCCCCCGCATTCTGACCGTTTCTCTTTTTTTCACTCTTTTTTCTTTCTGTTTTTCCGCTTTTTTTCGTTTTGATTTTATAAAAGCATACACCTGGTGTATACTTTTGTTTCCTATTATATCCTGTTTTCCCTCAAAAAGCCACGTAACAATTCTTTTTTCCATAGAAATCTTCTGCTTTTGAGAAAAGAATGCTGTTTATTTCTGAAAAAATTTGCATTGACTGTCCACCAACGATATCCCGTATAGTAAAGGAAAGGATTTGCAACAAAATTTAAGAGAAAGGAAATATCCCGTTTTTTGTATTCTCCAAAACGAATCGTCATTCAAAGTCAAATGATTTTTCATGCAAAATTCATTTTTCTCCGAATCGTTAAAAAAATAAAAACTACAGCCTGCATAATCAGTTTTCATTGATATAAAAAAACGGGATCGGGTGAATAGTATGATGTTAAAAGATAAAGTTGCAATTGTTACCGGCGGAACCAGAGGAATCGGCTATGCCATTGTGCACAAATTTCTGCAGAACGGCGCGAAAGTCGTCCTGTTCGGATCCCGGGAAGAGACCGTTGTAAAAGCGGTTGCATCTTTAAAAGAAGAAAACCCGGACTGGGAAGTTTCCGGTGCATGGCCAAAGCTGACCGATGCAGCTGCCATGGTAGATGAGATCAACAAAGTCAAAGAAAAATACGGCAAAATCGATATTCTTGTGAACAATGCCGGTGTCTCAGACAGTACGCCAATTGACAAGTATACCGCAGAGCGCTTTGCCGGTGTCATGGATCTGAATGTCAACGCCATGATGAACGGCATTCTTCCAACCGTTGCTATTATGAAAGAACAGGGCGGCGGCTGTATTTTAAATACCAGCTCAATGGTCAGCATCTGCGGCCAGCCGGGCGGCGTTGCCTATCCATCCAGTAAATATGCGGTCAACGGTCTGACCTGGTCCCTCGCACGGGAACTTGGTCCTTTCCATATCCGTGTAAACGCGGTTGCACCTGGCATCACCCGTACCGATATGGTTGCCGCACTTCCAAAAGAAATGATTGATCCACTCATCAACCGCATTCCTCTTCGAAGAATTGGTGAGGCAGAAGACATTGCAAACGCATTCCTCTTCCTGGCAAGCGATATGGCTTCGTATGTAACCGGAGAAATTCTTTCCGTGGATGGTGCGATGAGATCCTGATTTATTTTTCATCCAGTTGTATACCATTTTCTGATTTTGAGGTTATCTGCGTAAAATCTATAGTTTTATGATAGAAAAATCCTGCAAGACGTTAAACTATCTCTCAATCTTCCGCTTTCCATTTTGAAGATTGGGAGGCAGTTCATGTCCCACAGGATTTTTTCCTATATAGCAGCAGATATTCTCAATCCGATTCGCTGCTTATTGTTTTTCACCATGGAAGCAAGGGACTTCCTTGATTTGGTTAAATCATATTTGAAAACTTCTAAAGTGTCAGTCGACGTAGTTAGAAAAACAGCATCACCACTCCCAGCGCACAGAGCAAAATTCCCGTCACGCGGTTCAACATTTTCACATTTGCCCCGTTGGCCCATTTCGCTCCAATCTGTGCAAAGACCAGGGTACTGATGACACAGGCAATCAGAATTGGAATGTCCGGCGCGCCGCCGATATAAAAATGAGAGATTGCACCGGTCAGAGCTGTAAAGGCCATAATAAAGACGCTCGTTCCAACTGCTGTTTTCAGCTCATATCCGAGCACGCTTGTCAGCACCAGAAGCAGCATCATGCCACCGCCTGCTCCGACAAATCCACAGATAAATCCAATCACAACACCGCAGAGAATCGACTGCTGGATTTTCTGTTTTTCTGATTTATTTGCCTGTACTTCTTTCGTTGTCATAATCGGACGGATGATAAATTTCAGTCCGACAAACAGTGTCATCACTTTCGAAAATCCGCCCATGGTTCCATTTGGCACAAGCGAAGATACGAAGCTGCCGACCAGTGTAAAAATCAGAACAGATATCAGCATAATCACGCCGTGGCGGATATCAATGTTTTTATTCTTTTTATAAGTCCAGGCACTTACTCCTGATGCCAGCACATCCGATGCCAGCGCAATGCCAATCGCCTGATAAGCCGGCATGTGTAAAAAGGTAATCAGCATCGGTGAAACAACGGCCGCTGCGGAGAGTCCCGCAAGTCCCGTGCCAAGGCCGGCGCCAAGACCAGCCACAATACATACGATAAGTTGTGTTATTGTCATAGTTTTTCTGTCATCCGCTTAGATCCGTTGCACTTTTCCTGTACTTTGCCATTTAGGGGCAGATGACTGTTTTCCTCCTCTTTCTGTTTTGTTTTGTCTTATTTTTCTATTATGTTCTTCTCTCTGGCTTTCAGCGTTTTATTTTTCCGTCACGTTCCTCCGAATCAGCTCGCATAATCTGAGAAATTCTTCCCTGTCTTCTCTGGAAATTCCGGAAAACAACGATTCTCCAAACGCTCTCTGGCAATCCTGTCCAAAGCGGATAATTTCTGATGCACTTTCTTCTAGCTTCAAATGCACTTTCTTGCGATCCGCCGCATCTGTTTCTTTTTGAATGTATCCTTTTTCACACAGCTTGTTCACTGCCAGTGAAACATGCGATTTCTGCATTTTCCGCACACGCACAATATCCACTGCAAGATCAAACTGGCTGTTATTCGCAAGAAACAGCAGAACATCCACTTCCGCAGCTGACAGATCATAACGCACCATGACCTTTTTTCGGTACTGGTTGTATTTTCGTTCTACCTCCACTGCAAATTGCCATTGTTCATCAAACATACTTTTTCACCTTCTTTTTAACTTGATATTCTTATTTGTTCTATTTTGAACTTTTTTGTATAATAGTTCTTTTTTGAACATTTGTCAAGGAGTGCACACGGAAAACGTTCGAACTTATAAATCTAAAGTATTTTTATAAAGTGCAGAAAATTATATTCTTGACTCTATAATTATTGTAGGGTTTACTATAATCGTAACATTCTACAACAGGAGGTTTCCCTATCATGGAACGAAACTTAACAACCGGCAGTATCTGGAAAAATATTTTCTATTTTTCGCTGCCTTATCTCTTATCGTATTTTCTGCAGACGCTCTACGGCATGGCAGATCTTTTCATCATCGGTCAGTTTGACGGTGCGGCCGGTACAACAGCCGTTTCCATCGGCAGTCAGGTTATGCATATGATTACCGTTATCATCGTGGGACTTTCCATGGGAACGACTGTCAGCATCGCGCAGGCCGTCGGCGCAAAAGATAAAAAGCAGGCATCACGCTGCACAGGAAATACCATCACTTTATTTCTCGGTGTTTCCGTCGTGCTGATGGTAATCCTGCTTCTTCTGGTAAAGCCGATCGTACTTGTGATGTCCACACCATCCGAAGCCGTTTCCGGCACCGTCGCTTATCTGACGATCTGTTTCATTGGTATTCCATTCATCACCGCGTATAATATCATCAGTTCCATCTTCCGTGGACTTGGTGATTCGAAAAGCCCGATGTACTTCATCGCAGTCGCATGTGCGGCCAATATCGCACTCGACTATCTCTTTATGGGCGCCCTGCATCTTGGTCCATCCGGTGCCGCGCTTGGAACCACGCTTTCCCAGACACTCAGCGTCATTCTGGCACTGATTGCGATCCGCAAACATGATACCGGCATCCGTCTTACCCGGTCGGATCTCTCCCCTCAGACAGCTGTAATGGGACAGATTCTTAAAATCGGTGTTCCGATCGCCCTACAGGATCGGTTTTATTCAGATCGCCTTTATCATCATTACCATCATCGCTAACCGGCGCGGTCTGGAAGCAGCGGCTGCAGTCGGTATTGTAGAGAAAATCATCAGCTTCCTGTTCCTGATTCCATCTTCCATGCTTTCCACTGTTTCGGCGCTCGGCGCGCAGAACATCGGTGCTGGAAAGCAGAAGCGTGCCGAACAGACCATGTGGTGTGCTGCACTGATTGCTGCGTTTTCGGACTGATCGTCGCTATTACGATTCAGTTTATTTCCGTTCCTGTGGTCGGTCTTTTCACAACAGATGCGGAGGTTGCACGCCTCGGCGGTCAGTATATCCGCGGTTATATCTGGGACTGCATTTTTGCTGGAGTCCACTTCACCTTCAGCGGCTATTTCTGTGCCTGCGGACGGTCGGAATTTTCCTTCCTGCACAATATCATTGCCATTCTGCTTGTTAGAATCCCCGGTGTGTATCTGACTTCCATCTGGTTCCCGGACACGCTGTTCCCGATGGGCATTGCAACGGCATGCGGATCTCTGACCTCTATTATCATCTGCCTGCTGGTGTTTCGGTACTTAAAGAAGAAACCGATTCGTACTGCTGTATAAATTTTCTTTGGAGATATCTTTATGACAGACGATCGCAGGAAATCACCTTAATTGACAACGGAATGACAAGCGATCCAGAAAAATTTGTAACAGAAATCCGAATCCCGATTCGACCTTCGGATTCTTTTTAAAAACAACAACCGGGAATATCTGATTTTTTGATTTCAGATATCCCCGGGTGTTGTTTTCTTTTGTTTTTTTCGGCCTTTTCTACCACACCGGCTTCTGCAGGCAGAACGGCAGTTCCAGTCCATTTTCCTCGAGAAGTTCCTGGTTCGTCAAAATTTCTTTTGCATCTCCATCGCAGACAATGCACCCGCCGGACATCAGAATCACGCGACTGCACGTTTCCAGAATCATGTCGAGATCGTGCGATGCGATGATTTTCAGATGTTCAAAATCGTTCAGAATGTGGATCAGTGATCTGCGGTTTCTGGGATCGAGTGCAATCGATGGCTCGTCCATCAGGATAATATCCGGTGTCATAGCGAGAATCGTCGCGATCGATGCCATCTTTTTTTCTCCGCCCGACATTTTGTAAATTTGTTTGTCCCGCAGATGCTCGATGTGAATCTGTTTCAGTGCATGGTTTACACGTTTTTCCACCTCTTCCTCCGGCAGCCCGTAATTTCGCGGAGCAAATGCAACATCCTCAAATACCGTCGACATGAAAAGCTGGCTGTCGGAATCCTGGAAGACATAGCCGATTTTTTCGCGCACTTTGGGAAGCATCTCTTTTACAACCGGCATTTCCTCCACACGGATGCTGCCTTCGTAGTCCAGATTCAGTCCCACCAGAAGTTTCAGCAGCGTCGATTTTCCAACACCGTTCGCGCCGATCAGTCCGATGCTGTCATTTTCGTGTGCAGTAAACGTGATGTCCTGCAGAATCGGGACTGATTTTTCGTAAGAATAATTAACATGTTCAAAATTGATGTGAATATGGCTCATTTTTGATATCTCCCGACAATTCTTTTCTCTTCCCGCGTGCAGGCAACTGCACCAGGTTGCTTTTCTACTTCTTCCGACTTGTTGCAAATAGATGTCTTCCCACGCAGCGCTTCATCCCGTTACTTTCAGTACGGCAAAAAGTACAAGCCACACACCCATATACAGCCAGTCCTTCGCTTTGCACGGCTCCTTCGCTGTATAGTAAAATTCTCCCTGATAGCCACGCAAAGTCATGCTTTCATACACCTCATTTGCGCGGTCCATGCTGCGCAGAAGCAGCTGGCCGGCCAGTGTTCCCCATACCTTGAAATGAACACCCTTCTGATTCGGCGCGCGCAGACTGTACGCCTGGGTCATACGGTTTGCCTCTTCAAGAAGCACCGTGACATAGCGGTACGTCAGCAGCACCTGTGTCACCAGAATGGCAGGGATATGAACCAGACGCAGTGCATAACAGATTTTCTCGATGGATGTTGTCGCAATCAGAAGATACGCCGCCAGTACGCTGTAAATACCTTTGATCATCAGCGTCACCATGGAAAGCATCCCTGCTGTCAGCGGAGCAGTACCAATATGCCCGATTACCTGACGGTCAAAGATCGGATTGAACAGCCCCACAAAACAGACGAGCGGCAGAACAATCCGAAGCCGCCGGATGCTGTCGCTTAACGAAATTTCGCCGCAAGCATGTCCATATGATGAATTTCATATAATGCATTGCCAAGTTTATTCATTTTTCTCCTGTTCCGTGCAGCTTATGACTTTTTCTTTTTAAAGAAGCGGAATGCATAGCATGCACCGACACAGACAACAAGAACGACTGCGGATCCCGCAATTCCGGAAAAGCTGGTTCCAAATGTGGAATCGGAATTTTTAAATCCATAGTCCGGCAGAAGTGCCGTTTTTTCCTGAATTTCTTCCGCCGTTGCATGTGCGCCGGTTCCGTCGTTTTCCAGTTCCGTCGAGCCAGTCAGACGCTCCATGGACCACTCAAGTCCATCCGGATTGGAGGATGCCGCAAGAGAAACAGCTCCGCCGATCACCAGTGCTGCGATGCCTAAAATCGCAATTGTCTTCTTGAAAGAAAAGCGGCTCTTTGCCCTTTCTTCGCTGCACGAAAGCATCTCCGGACGCGCTTCATAGACGAACAGCAGAACGGCCGCTGTAATCAGGCCTTCTACAAGACCAATCGCGAGATGAATCGGCTGCATTGTTGCCACAAATACAGAAAACGGCAGATCCGTAATACCGGATGCAAGTGTTTCCAGCGCCACACTGAAAGCACCAAGCTGCAGCGTCACCACGCACCCAAGGATGGAAGCACCTACAATCTTTCCGCGCGACATTCCCTTTTTCATCATCGGACACCAGAACAGGAAATAGCCGAGAAAGCACCCATAAAACGCCATATTCCAGATGTTGCACCCAAGCGCCAGAAGACCGCCGTCCGCAAACAGCAGACACTGGATCAGCAGCACACCGATCATTGTTAAAAATGCGGCGTACGGTCCGAGTAATGCAGTCAGCATCATCCCTCCGCAGAGATGACCACTCGATCCTGTGCCCGGAATTGTAAAGTTAATCATCTGCGCCGCAAAGACAAACGCACCCATCACTCCCATCACTGGGATCTTTTTCGGGTCGCTCTCCAGGCGTACTTTTTTTACAGAAAAACCAGCTGCTCCGCCGGAACAGACATACATTGTTGCAGCCACTGCAGGCGCAACCAGCGCATCAGCCATATGCATAATGTTCTCCTCCTTTTCGTTTTCTGTTTTTTTACTTTTTTTAACTTTACTACGCTAAAATTCGTCCTGCAAGCCCCCGTGGGGGTTATTTTTTCAGATTTTTCCGCGATCCTTTTTGTTCACTTTTACCGATTTTTTATGAACATTTTGTTTAAAACTTAAAGGGTGACTTTTTAACATTTATATGGTATTCTATAGACAACACAGACGGATACCCCGGTGTCGGGAGTCCGTACACACACTATCTCGAGGACAGGATTCCTGTCCGATCCGCGGCCGCCTGCACGTCATCGGGTCGCCGCGGTTTTTTCTATAGAAAAAAGCCCTCCGGGCAGGATTCTTTCTTATTTTAGTGCCAAAACCGGCTCTTTAACGGGTTCTGGCTGTATTTTCGAGTATTGGTGTGAATTTCATCTTGACGAGAAGGAGACTCTCTTATGAGCACAGAGAACTTAGAACACGAAGATCAAAACAGAACAACGGAACCGATCATCGATATCCTGGGCAATGAAGCGCCCTCTGATCCAGAACAGGAAATTATTTCCCAGGGTGTCCACAACTACAGCGCCGCTGAAACGTATGTGTGTCCGACCGATCCGGCTGTTCTGCAGCAGCTCGAATGGTTCCGGGATCAGAAGCTTGCGCTGATGATGCATTTTGGATTGTACTGCCAGCCCGGCATGGTTGCCTCCTGGGCATTAAGCGACAAGGATTCAGACTGGTCCCGCCACCAGGTAAACTGGACGGACGGCGAAACCTTTAAAAAACAGTATTTCGGCCTGAATCGTTCGTTTAATCCGGTCCGCTTTCAGCCGGAGGAATGGGCGCAGATGGCAGAGGACTGCGGATTCCGTTATCTTCTTCTGACCACAAAGCATCACGACGGATTCTGCCTCTGGGACACCAAATATACAGATTATAAAACAACTGCAGAGGACTGCCCGTTCCATGAACATAAAAACTGCGGATATCGTAAAATCCATGTTTGATGCATTCCGTGCAAAAGGCATCGGCATCGGTGCTTATTTTTCCAAAGCCGACTGGCACTGCCCGGACTACTGGAATGAAGATCTGAGAAAAGATGGTCTGACATCCCGCGGACCTTCCTACGATCCGAAGGAATATCCCAACGTGTGGAACCGTTTTAAAGAATATACAAAAAATCAGGTTCTGGAGCTCTGTGAGAATTACGGTAAGCTGGATATTCTCTGGTTCGACGCGGGCTGGGTCTCTGAGAGCAACGGCCAGGATATTGAGCTTGGAGAGATCGTTGAGGAAGCACGTAAGATTCAGCCGTGGATTCTCTCCGTTGACCGTACAATCGGCGGCGCTTACGAAAACTACGTGACACCGGAGCTCTGCATTCCGGAAGAACCGCTGAACGTTCCATGGGAAAGCTGCCTTACCCTCGGCGTTGACTTTACGTACGAATACGGCGATCATTATAAATCTCCGCGTGAGCTTGTCGGCATGCTTGTCAACATCGTTGCCAAAGGCGGCAACATGGCACTGAACGTCAGCCCACAGCCAGACGGCCGCATCCCGGTCGATGCCTGGGACAGCCTGAACGGTTTTGGCCAGTGGATGAAAACCTTCGGCGATGCTATCTACGGAACCCGCGTCTGCGCGCCGTACCAGAGCGGAACCCTTTCGTTCACACAGAAAGGTGATTCTGTCTATGTATTCCGGTTATATCCGACGGTACAGGAATCGGTAGAGGCAGAAATTTTCGTACCGTATACCGAGACGAAGATTTCGGAGATCTGTATGGTGGTAAAACGGAGAAAAGGTTGACATTCAAAGAAGTCGAAGGCGGCCTTTGCAGTAACTGTCCCGGCAGGATACAGACGAGGCTCCGCACCGATTGCGCTGGTGTTTGAGATGAACGAAAGAACGGTAAATCAACAAGTGTAAAATTTTCCTTGATCCATTCAGGTCGGCTGGATTAGTCATTGATACGCCTAACGTCAAAACAGTTCAAGTGCATTTCTGCACCTGAACTGTTTTTCTGCTTTGTCAATATAAGTTGAAAAAACTATATTCATTTAAGAAGTTGTTTCAATCCACAGTCGGTAATTTCACAGAGTCTGACTTGTCAGCAGAATGCTGACTGTGGTTTGCCTCATGTCAGTAGGGATACCGATTTCTCTCCGCCCTCCACTGCCGTTAATTTTCTTATTTGCAATTCATCTCACCACCTATCGACGGGAGAATCCTTGCCATTATTTGTTGAATCTTCCCTATATGGTAATATTCTCAGAATTTCATCTGTCTGCATGTTCTGACACCGTTGACGTAAATATCATTTGCCAGTTCTGTGACTAGCCGCATATCCTGCCAGGTTTCACACTTATTCCCCATAAAACGTAATGTTATCAAAATGGACATCATGAACACGTACTTCTTCTGTCGGTGTCTGATACCCCCGGATTATGGAGACCGGGATATCTCCGTTCAGCACCTGGATATTATCAAAATAGATATCATTAATCTCTCCTTTGGCAAGCTGTTCCGTATATTTGCAAAGCAGAACCTTAATATCGAACAGTTTCTGTTCTGCCTGCTCTACTCTGATGTTTTTATAATGTATATCATGAACATGACCTCCATCTGCCTGATGTATGGAAATCGCCGCACCACCCATGTTTCCTTCATACTGGCAGTGTATGATGTCACAGTCTTCAAATACCAGGTCGTGGATTTCGCTCTGGAGGGAATAACCAAGCTCTATGGCATTACCGGGTTCTGCATTCCAGATCACGTTATTGTGAACACGCACTTTTGTTACATCACGTACCGTTGACGGATCTTCAAACAATCCTTGGGATTTGATGCAGATACTGTCGTCTGTGGAACGAATAAAGCAATTTTTTACCTCTACGTCCTGGCTGCTCGTAATATCAATACCGTCTCCCG
>ENA-OQKL01000446-OQKL01000446.1-human-gut-metagenome-genome-assembly--contig:-NODE-446-length-13276-cov-7.154841_pt1 | contig 13276 bp, 13 predicted proteins | sample MGYA00242779_ERZ504800 | MGnify/ENA primary metagenome ERZ504800 (study PRJEB26092, sample SAMD00036410) | human gut metagenome | host: Homo sapiens | study: EMG produced TPA metagenomics assembly of... | reverse complement strand
AGGATTGAAAAAGATGAATTTTATAATTTGTTACTTATTTGATACCGCTGATTGCAATGGACTCAATGATCATTCTCTGGAAAATAAAGAACAATGCCATTGTCGGAATCATTGCAATTACGGATGCTGCCATGATCAAAGCATAATCACTCTGAATTGCATAATAGGAATTGAAGGAACGTATAACCACCTGCAATGTCCAGTTCTTTTCGCTTCTCAAGAAAATAGTAGGTGCAAGATAATCATTCCAGATTCCCATAAACCACAACATCAGCTGCGTTGCCAGAGCCCCCTTCATCAATGGCATAAAAATCTGAAGAAACGTACGGAAATATCCACATCCATCCAATTTTGCTGCTTCCATCAGATCATCCGGAATTCCGATCAGGTTCTGTCGAAGGAAAAAGATAATACTGACATTTCCAAAGCATCCCGGAATAATAAGTGGAAGCAGAGTATTGGTCCAGCCCAGTTTGGTAAACATGACATACTGTGGAATCATGACAACCGCAAACGGAATCATAATGGTTGCCAGCAATGCCAGAAACAATGCATTTTTGCCACGAAATCTCATTTTTGCAAATCCGAATGCGGCGAGGGAGGAGGTAAATCCGCCAATAATCAATACCGGAATTGCAACCTTCAGAGAATTAAATATACCGTTTATGAACTGTCCCTTTTTTAATACTTCAGAATATTTTCCTATCAGAATCGGATCCGGAAGAATTGTTAATGTACCGGACAAAATCTGATTTTTTGTCATGAATGATGTCGCAATCATGTAAATTAACGGGAAAACCATTACAACTGCACCAAGAAGAAGTAATACAAAGATAATCCAGTTAAAAATTTTCTCTTTTTTTGATACAAGCCGGGAGCTTGCCAAATCTTTTTTTGAACTCATATGACTCCCTCCTAGTCCATGGTCTTCACCCATCTATCCTGACCCGCGAAATTAAGAGCCGTGATAATGAAGATGATGATTGCAAGAATAACTGCCAGTGCACATCCGTAGCCTAACTGTCCGTTTGAAAATGCTTTATCATACAAATAATAAACAACGGTTGCTGCACTATAGTTTGTTCCACCTTTATTCGTCATAACCTGTACTTCTACGAACACCTGGAAACCGCCAATCAGGCTGGTAATTAAAATATAGAACGTAACCGGCGAGACCAGTGGAACGGTAATATGACGAAATTTCTGCCATCCATTTGCTCCATCAATGGAAGCAGCTTCATAGTAGTTACGCGGAATGTTTTGCAATCCGGCAAGATAAAGAATAATAGAAGTTCCCAATCCTTTCCATACCATGAAGATGATTAAAGCTACTTTTACCCAGAACTCATCTCCCAGCCAGTTTGGACCATGATGTCCGGTCAAAAGTTTGATGATTGAATTAAATAATCCATAATCGTAATTATAAACCCATGCCCACAAAATAGACACGGCAACCAGTGAAGATACTACTGGTACATAATACATTGTCCGAAGCAGCCGGATTCCCGGAATCTTACGGTTCATTCCCATTGCCAGAAGCAGTCCAAGGATCATTCCGATTGGAATACCGATCAAATAAATAATGGTTGTAAGCAGAGATTTCCAGAATTTTTCATCATGAAAAATATTGATGTAATTCTGCAATCCACAGAAATTATCCACCAGAGAATTCATTCCCGTCCACTTGCTCATACTTGCAAACACTGCAAAGCAGATCGGATAAGCCATAAAAACGTAAAAATCCAAGGAAAGGCAGGGCGATGAACAGCCACGCAGTTCTTTCTTCGTTTCTTCGCCATTGCCGTACATCTTATGTTTCGGTTGTTTTGTTTTTCCGCTCATATGCCCACTCTTTTCCTACGGACTGCCCCATGACAGGGGCAATCCGTTTTAATCTTAATTATTAGTTGCTGCGTTCTGTAATTCGATCGCGTTGTCCAGTGCTTCCTGCATCTTTGGCGCTACCTGTTTACAATAATCATCTACGGAAACTTCTCCGGTCAGAACATTCGGCATTCCTTCCAGGAAAGTATCCCACCATTCACTGTTGTAAGTGTAGGTTGTTTCCGTAAAGATTCCTTTATATTTGTCACTTCCCTCAATATATCCGAAAATAACATCTACATTGCTTGCATATGGAATTGTTCCATCATTTACTTTGTCTTTAAATGTTGTCTGTGCATAATCCATAATGTTTGGAATCTGTAAAGACTTACCGGATGTCTCGCCGCAAAGTTCTTTCTGTCCGTCCAGATCTGTTGATAAGGACTGTATTAACTCTGCACATAAATCCGGGTTCTTTGCCTGTGAAGAAACTGCGAAACCAACGGTTCCGAGCCATGCTGTGGACTTTCCGTCTCCGTTTGGTCCTACCGGCCATCCACATAAATCCCAATTGTATGGGAATGTTGCATCATCCATAAATGCTGCGACATCCCATGTACCACATGCATAAAAAGCAACCTGTCCGTCCAGCCATCTCTGGTATCCGCCAAGCGCAGTATCCTGTTCTACCGTTGGCGTTACTTTATACTTTAATGTCAGATCCGTATAATACTGGAAAGCATCCTTAAAATTCTGATTTTCATCAATGACTACCTTTGTCTGATCATCATTTAAGAACTGACCGCCATTGCCGTATACATAAGGAGTAAAACCAAATGCATTTGCATTTGCAACACCCCACTGATCAATTTCGCCATCACCGTCTTTATCCTTTGTCAGTTTCTGGCACACATCTGCAAATTCTTCCCATGTGTATGGATTTTCCGGATCCGGATACTCCAGTCCTGCTTCATCAAAAAGATCTTTGTTGTAGGCAAATGCAAAGCAGGATAAATCTTTTGGCAGGCAGTATAACGATCCTGAACCAATATTAGATCCATCATACATATATGCGCTCTTGATCGCCGGCCACAGATTGTCAACCGCAGTAGCATCTACGAGATCATCCAACGGCTGTACATATCCGTTATCTACATAACTTCTGACTGCTTCCGGTCCCACATAGAAAATGTCCGGAAGTTCCCCCGCTGTCATGGCAGCTGTCATCTTCGTTGCGTATTCATCCTGTGTTGTTACCTCAAAGTTTACTGTAGAAATCTCATCTGCATGCTCTTTTGTAAATTTATCAATTAGTTCCTGATAAACAGCTTTTTCGTGATCCTGTGCATAAATAAGAATATTGATCTCATTATCACCGGTTCCTTTCATCTCTGCAACAGAGCTTGCCGAGCTTTCTGTGTCTGATCCCCCATCACTCTTTTCAACTCCGCATCCTGCCACCATCGTTGCGAGCATTGCTGTACAAAGCAATGTTGATATGATTTTTTTCTTCATAGTTTCCTCTCCTTTTTACCACTTTGATCATAATGAAATAAAATATAAGCTCCCCTGTTCATTATTCTGACCATCTGATTCCGACGCGCCTTTGAAAATCATTCGGCAGATTAACTAATATTTTGAAATTTATCAGGTCTTATTGGTTACATTATATAATTGTCCAATAGGTATGTCAACATGTTTTTTAGATTTTTCTAAAATATTTTATTTAATTGTTGTTATTTAGCGTTTTTTAAATTATTTTCGTTTTTATTCCTTTTCTTTCACTCATGCGTTGACGCATTCCGGAAATGATACTATAATTTATAAAACAGAAATGAAACAAATCAAAAGGGGGTAATTTATGCTTCACATCACTTCACTGGATGATGGACTGGACATTTTTAAAGCACTTGGCTCCGATGTTCGGATTGAAATTATAAAACTGTTGATTGAAAACAAAGAAATGAACATGAACGAACTGGCAGCAAAACTGAACATTACGAACGGTGCTCTGACGGGACATATAAAAAAACTGGAGGCATGCGGAATTGTCAATACCTCCAATGATTCCAGCGGGCACGGAAACCAGAAAATCTGTACTCTGCATCTGGATAAAATTCTCATTGATCTGGACGCACCGGAAGAAGCGCAGAATGTTTACAATGCAGAACTTCAGGTCGGACATTACTGCAATTATGAAGTCTATCCGACCTGTGGGCTGGCTACCGCTTCCCATCTGATCGGTGAAGTGGATGATACGCGCTACTTTGCACATCCTGATCGCTACAATGCAGATATTCTCTGGTTTTCCAAAGGATTTGTGGAATATGAAATTCCAAACTTTATTCCAGGTTCCCAGAAAATCACGCAGATTTTAATCTCTGCCGAGCTCAGTTCCGAAGCCCCGGGAATCAATAACGTCTGGCCATCCGATATCAGTTTTTATTTAAATGATGTCTGCATCGGCACCTGGACATCCCCGGGAGATTTCGGAGATGTCCGCGGTATTTTCACTCCAGACTGGTGGTTTCCGAACTGGAACCAGTATGGATTGTTAAAAATGCTTGTGATCAATAAAAAGGGAACTTTCATAGACGGATTGCAGATTTCAGATGTCACCATCCGGGACTTTAATCTGGACTATCGCAGCAGCATGAAGCTGCGCATGGCAGTCAATGACAATGCAGAACACGTTGGAGGACTCACGATTTTCGGTAAATCTTTCGGTAATTATGGACAGGATATTAAAGTCAGCATTAATTACGCACCAATTGAAGAATAATTTTATTAAAAAAGGCCTTTGCATGTTATTTCTCCATGCAAAAGCCTTTTTAACCAGCATCCATTATACCAGATTTCCGATTCTTTTCGCCCAGAATGCAACACCATCACTGCGCAGTCCGCACAACAGAATTGTTTCACACTTCCGCTGTGCATCCCAGCCACAATAAACCCGCATCTCCTCCGTATAAGGTCCATATGTAATCATGCCCCTGTGATCTGCAGTATACTCCCATTTTCCCTGAACAGAACAGTTCTCATAATATCCATCCGGTGCAAGTTTCATTGGCACAGAACAGGTAATTCCCTGCGGCAGTGCCGGCGCAAGCGTAATCCGCTCATAAAAACCGCATATCTGTTCTTTCGTTACCGGCTTTATCCCGTCTCTTGTATCTGTCTTCGCAAGGGGCTGTGCTGCCACAAACGGCCACCCATCCTCACTCCAGAAAATTTCACGTATCTGCATCTCAGACGGTTCTTCCTGTTGTGTAAAGTTTTTCCTGCGGATATGACATACAAGATACCACCGTCCGTTTACATCATGTAACACTGAATTATGTCCAGGACCCATATATGCCTGCCCTTCATTCCATTGATATCCACACATGGCGAGTAATCCTGTGCTGTTATCCCCATCCTCATCCGCAATCAGATCCTTTCCGTGGAAATCAATAAATGGTCCGCAGATACTCCGGCTTCTTCCCACCCGGATATTGTAATCGGATTTTAAAGATCCGTAGGAAACAAACAGATAATAATAATTATTCTGCGCATTGTATACCATATACGGGCCTTCCATACTGCCGCTCTGCCACTTCGGGCGTCGTGCAATGCATACCCCGATTCCTTCTTCTTCGGCAAAACCTGTAGTCTTGTTCAGTTTTAATACATGGCAGCCACCCCAGAAAGAGCCATAAAGCATATACTGCTCCCCTGTTTTTGCATCCTCGATAATATTTGCATCAATTGCATTGGTAACACTCTGCGGAAATTTTTCTGTTGTTTTAAGCACACACCCTTTGGGTTCGAACGGACCTTCCGGGCAGTCTGCCACTGCCAGAAAGATACAGGACTGGCGCACACCCCAGCTGGAATTGGAGCAGTACAGACGATATTCTTTTCCCACCTTTACGATATCCGGTGCCCAGATATCTTCACTGCCGGTCCATTCCACCGACTCCTGCGGCGGACGTTCCACAACTTTTCCGATTTCCTGCCAGTGCACCAGATCTTTTGATTTCTGGCATATAGCACCTGTACTGTATGTATAATAATTTCCACTAACCTCATCATAAAATATTGCCGGATCGTGTATCATGCGTCTCTCCTTCTTGTTCCCATTTTTCATAAGGACAGTTCTGTCCTTTTACCGCAGCACGAAGCTGCACATAGCATCCGCAGGCACGGCACATATGCTCCCCATACCATGTGCATTTCCCACAACATGCCAGACGCCTTGCATACGTCACATCTTCTGCCTGTTCTTCCGGCGTAAGCTGTGCAAGGTACCGCAAAAGATATTCCTCCAGACCGCCCCCGTATTGTTTTGCCAGTTCACATTTTCTGCAATACCGCTCTGACTCTTCCATATAAATAATCCCGTCCATTTTGCATTATTGCAGGCGCAGCTCCACCACACTGCATGGAGGAAGCATGACTTTTATCCCATTTCCACACTTTTTATATGCAGTAAATTCTTCTTCTTTTACAAGTTCCGGAACATCAAACGTATTATGTGCGTGCATCTCTGCCGAGACAACCTTTGCTTCTTTCACTGAATATACGTGTTCATCTCCGGCAAACGCAATCTCTATTTCCTTTTCCTCATCCGCAGAAAGATTGTTTAATGTAACCGTAATGATATGCTCCGCATCCTCGGATACGGATTCCGTCACCTCCGGAACTTTCCATTCTCCTATACCGGTTTCGCCCACTCCTGTCAGTGTACTGTTCAAAAGCGTTGCACCCTGATGGTGCCGGTACATATGGAATACATGATACGTCGGTGTCTTAATCATCTTTGGTCCTTCTGTGAGAATGACAGACTGCAATACATTTACCATCTGTGCAAGATTTGCCATCTTCACGCGATCACAGTGCTTATTAAAGATATTCAGGGTGATCCCTGCAACCAACGCATCCCTTATCGTGTTCTGCTGATATAAAAAGCCCGGATTGGTTCCCGGTTCAACTGTAAACCAACAGCCCCACTCATCCACGATCATTCCGATTTTTTTATCCGGATCGTACTGATCCATAATCTTTCCGTGGCGTTCCACAAGAGTTTCCATATAAAGTGCTTTTTTTAATGTCTTATACCACACTTCTTCATCAAAATCCGTTGCACTTCCCTTGATTTCCCAGCCTTCCGGATGCACATAATAATGCAGGGAAAGCCCATCCATAAATCCATGAAATTCAGGAGCGGTGTGATCATGGGTTGTCTCTAATACCTTCCTTGTCCAGTCATAATCATCCACATTTGCTCCGCCACAGATCTTTTGGATCGGTTTCTGCGGATCATAATTGCGCACATAGGTCTGATATCTGCGGTACTCATCTGCATAATACTGCGGCCGCATATTTCCCCCACATCCCCAGTTTTCATTTCCAACACCAAAATAATCAATGGTCCACGGCTCCTCATGTCCATTTTTTTTGCGCAGATCTGCCATCGGGGACACCCCGTTAAATGTCATATATTCAACCCATTCCGACATCTCCTGCACGGTTCCGCTTCCAAGATTTCCGTTAATGTAAGTTTTACATCCAAGCTGACGGCAAAGTTCAAAGAACTCGTGCGTTCCGAAACTGTTGTCTTCTACCACACCACCCCAATGGGTATTAATCATTTTCTTCCGGTTCTCTTTCGGTCCGATTCCGTCTTTCCAGTGATACTCGTCCGCAAAACATCCCCCCGGCCAGCGCAATACCGGAATCTTAATCTCTTTAAGTGCTTCCACCACATCTGTACGCATCCCATTGACATTCGGGATTTCAGAGTTTTCACCCACATAGAGTCCTTCATAGATGCATCTGCCCAGGTGTTCCGAAAAATGCCCGTAGATCTCCGGTGCAATGGTACCTTCTTTTTATTTTGTTGATCATTAACTTTGCCATATCTCTTTACTCCTTTTGGATATATTGTACGCCCCAGAGAGTTTCCTCGTTGTCTCCTGCAGCCGAAAAACAAAACACCGGATTTTCCGCTTCATCGGTCATTTCCATTAATACCCCTTTATAAACGACACCGTCCAGTGTAATGGTAATGTAATCTGTGCCTTCCTTTACCTCATATGTACCGCTTTTTTCTCCACCGGTTACTTTTCCATCCGCAAACGTATATGCCTCCGCTTCGCGAATCTTACTGCTGATATCTGTTCCATGGTTTACTACATAAAATGTACCGGATACATCCGATTTTTTGTACCCCTTTTCCGAGAGAGTTTCTCCCATTGTGGCAAATGGTGCTGCAACAAACCACCCATCCTCATTTGTGTACATCTGATGTACACGCGGTTCATGATACTCTGTGCCATCGTCAAACCGCTGATGATATGTAATGTAATATTTCCCGTCATCATCCTGAAATGTGGACTGACCGCCCGGTGCCATATAGGTATAATTTAAACTCGGGAATGTATAATTCCCCATCATTTTTAAACCATAATTGAAATGATCGTCCTGATCTTCCAGTGTATTTCCTGCTACATCCACATATGGTCCCGTTGGCTTTTCACTGCGAAACTGCCGAATCTGATACCCACCATCACTCTGCAGATCTCCATAAGAAACAAACAGATAATAATAGCCGTTTTCTGCGTCATACTGGATATATGGACCCTCAGCAGAGTGATGTCCACCACCAATCAGCCGATATCCATAATACGGATCGGCATCCTTGTCATCCACCGGATAAATCGGGTATCCAGTGGCGGGATCAATCTCCAGCAGAAAGATACCACCTGACCATGAGCCATAATTCATCCACATCCGCCCGTCTGCATCGGTAAAAATCGCCGGATCAATACAGTTTGGCCACTCCTTATTGTTGTATCCACCATATTCCAGATATCTGGAAATATCTGCATTTTTCCCGAGTACATCGTACAAATTCGTTTCGCTGATATTGCTTTTTCCATATCCGGAATATAAAATCGTATCCACATAAGTATACGGTCCCTCTATATTGTCTGCAGTTGCAAAACAGAGAGTCGATTTCACATAAGAAGATGTCGTACAGAAATACATGACATATTTCTTCATTGTCTCATTGTAAATTACATTTGATGCCCAGACAGAATACCCATTATCTGTGTTTTTTCCGACAAAATCAAAGGCAGCGTACGGCTCTGTCAGCAAATTGTCAAACAGTGTATTTGCTGCATCAACACCATTTGCAAAATAATTCCATTTACGCAGGTCCTGACACTTTGCCCCTACCATATGACTGCCGAACATATAATATGTATCGCCTTCCCTGAGGATCTGCGGATCGTGACAGGATGCTGCAACCGTAAATCCGCCTTTTTTTATCTCATCTGCTGCGGCCTCCTTCCCAACGGAAGAACCGCCGGAGGCGCAACCAGATGCAAGGCATGCCAGAAGCCCTGCAACGGTCAACACACGAACCATTTTTTTCTTAATCATACGCAAACACCGGCTTTCCGTTTTCATCCCATTGAACCTGCATCAGATGTGCATGACGGTTTGGATTATAGAGAGGATTTCCCTCTATCTCTGTTTCTGTGCGTGCATGGTATACCATGATATCATTTCCATCTTCATCTTTGGTAAAAGAATTATGTCCCGGTCCGTAAATTCCTTTTTCATAACTGCTTTGTAATACCGGATGACGCTCCTTTCTCCAATTTAACGGATCCAGCAGATCCGTTCCGCTGGTTGCAGTAAGCATACCGACACAATAGGCAACTCCTGTGTCACTCGCCGAATATGTCAGGTACAGTTTATCCCCGTGATGAATCACTGCCGGTCCCTCATTTACCCAGAATCCCACACGTTCCCAATCATAATCCGGTGTTGTAAGAAGCACCTGCACCGTTGCCAGCTTGCACGGAGACTCCATTTTTGCAATATAAAGATTGGAAATCTGCTTGCCTACTCCAACCTTTTCTGCCCACACGTAGTAATAATCTCCGGCATCCTCAAATACGGTTGCGTCCAGGGAGAATGCTTCAAACGAGAATTCATCCCCATCTGCACGCTGCATTTTGCCTTTTTCCACCCATGCATCTGCCAATGGGTCCTGCCCCTGACATTCCAGCACATATGGACGGATTTTCCAGATATCCTCTTCTTCACCACCGGCAAAATAGATGTACCATTTTCCTTCCAGATAGTGCAGTTCCGGTGCCCAGATATGCTTGCTCATCGGACCACTCTCATGCTTTTTCCAAATGACCACTTCCTCTGCCTGTGGAAGATCTGCCAGTTTTTTTGCCCGGCGCAGTACAATGCTGTCATATGCCGGAACCGATGCCGTAAAATAATACCAGCCATCCTTTTCATACACATACGGATCTGCTCTCTGCAGAATCCAGGGTTCATTAAATTTCAGTCTCTTATCCATATGTTTTCTCCACTATATTTTATAATTTTATAAATTATTTTATTTATATTTAAAATTATATAGAGGATGAACATAAAATGCAACTATTTTAGATTTCTTTAAACAATTTTAGTTATGTTGAACAATATTGTGCATTTGTTTTTGTGGAAAAACCTGTATTTGACATTTCTCACTTTATGTAATATTATTTATTAGGCTTCTAATAATTAGAATACTAACAAAGGAGACTTTTTATTTTATGAAAGAATCACTTCATTATCTTCTGATGTCCGACCATTTCCTGTTTCAGAAAGCACTCGTCGCAAGCGTCAAAGATACCGGACTGACACCCGGACAGCCCAAAATCCTTGATTACCTAATCAACCATAACGGTGCCATCCAGCGGGAAATTGCCGTATCCTGCCATATCGAACCGGCATCTCTGACCGCGATATTAAACGGTATGGAAAGCAAAGGCTATATTGAGCGCAAAATGGATGACAGGAACCGCCGCTCCTATCATGTATATCTCACACCGCTTGGCAGGGAATATGCCGACCGGCTCAGTCTGGAATTTGCCCGGATAGAACAAAAAGCACTGGAAGGATTTTCCGGTTCAGAAGCCGGGCAGTTGCAGCAACTGCTCAGTCGTGTATACAACAATATGACAAAAACTCAGAAAGAAGGAACGAACAAATGAAACATTTAAAAGTAAGAATCCCTATGTATTTTATCGGGCTTTTTATCATGACAATCGGAATCGCCCTCTCCGTAAAATCGAACCTCGGCGTATCTCCGGTCAGTTCCATCCCTTACACCATGACCTGTGTGTGGGGCATCGAGATGGGAAAAGCCACGATCCTTTTTCATATCGTACTGGTGCTGATCCAGATCGTGCTGCTTCGCAAAAACTTCAAGCCTGTACAGCTCTTGCAGGTGCTGGTCGGCATTGTATTTGGCTACTTTACCACATTTTGTAACTATATGGTGTCCTTTCTTCCGACACCGCACAATCTGGCAATCCGTCTTGTAATGGTACTTGCCAGCACCGTATTTGTCGCATTCGGCATCTTTTTATATCTGCCGGCAGACCTGATTCCGCTTGCCGGGGAAGGCTGCATGCAGGCAGTTTCTTCTGTGACACACATTGAATTTTCCAAAGTAAAAACCGGATTTGACTGCACAATGGTGCTCGTTTCCGCGATCACCTGTCTGACGCTTTTACACAGTCTTGGAAGTGTCGGTGCCGGTACGATCATTGCTGCTATTTTAGTCGGCACTTTGGTCGGCATCATCAACCGGGCCTTCGGCAGACAACGAGATGCACTGCTTGGTAAAAATGAGGAAGCTGCTGATGCCGCAGCCGATTCTGCTTCCCATTATGTCGTTACCATCTCCCGTGAATTCGGAAGCGGCGGCCGCGAAATCGGAAAACTTCTGGCCGATGCACTTGGTTTTACTTACTACGATTCACAGCTTATCCGTCTTGCTGCGGAAAAAAGCGGGTATACACCGGAATATGTCGAGCAGAATGAGCAGACTTTAAAAAATCCGGTTCTTCATGATTTCTTCGCATGGTACACCGGACCGTTAGAACAGACCGATCTGCCAAAAGTCGACCAGCTTTTTCAGAAGGAAACAGAGGTCATCCGCACGCTTGCACAAAAAGAGTCCTGCGTTATCGTTGGCCGGCTGGCCAATTACATATTAAAAGACCGTCCTGGTGCTTACCACGTATTTATCTCTGCAGATACAGCAACCGAAGCCGCCAGAGTCGCAGAACGCGACCACATTTCTGTCGATGAGGCTGCTGCAAAAGTAAAAAAGGTGAACCACGAGCGCGCGGTTCACTGCAAGCATTTCACAAAGACGGACTGGGGCAATGTGAAAAATTATGATCTCTGTATCAAATCCGATGATTTCGGAGTGGAGGATACGGCAAAAATTATCAGGGAACTGTTTCAGAAGAAAATGGGCGTGTGATATAAAAAACGGGAGGCTTTTGCCTCCCGTCATGTGTTTTTCTATAAAACAGCCTGCAAAACCAGCGATATAATCACAATCACCGCACATACCACACCGCTTATCCGCATCTTTCTGCTGACATCTTTTTTCTCACTTATCCGTTTGAGCCATCCCGTTGTATACAGTATGTTTGCAATAAGCGTGCCAAGCGTCCACGCATACAGATCCCGCTTCACACTTTCCCAAAACGGAGACACTGCCAGTCCACCTGCGTCCATGACCATTGCAATCAGTATTGTGATCACACCGGTAATTCCTATGATCCGTACCCGTTTTAAGAGCCTTGCGTTGTTTGTCTCTGTATAATCCGTTACTTTGATTACGGTTTCCTTTAATTCCTCATTCATCTGCTCGCTTTTCCTTTCTCCATCAATGATTTCCCGGATATCAACTTCATAAAAATCTGCAAGTTCCAAAAGCATGCTGATATCGGGCATATTGCTTCCCGTCTCCCAGCGTGACACCGTGCGGCTTGTGATCTGAAATTTTTCCGCAAGCTGCTCCTGTGTCAACTTCTTTTCATTGCGCAGTTGTTTTAAAAAAACTAACCTGTCTTTTTCTGATCCATAATGAAATCTCCTCTTGCTTTCCATCCATGTAAATCTGCTCCTCCTTTCGCAGATTACAATACCTGTTTTTTCCGGCAAAAACCACGACATAAAGCGAGAACTGCCGTATTTTCTGCACCGGACATGAAATGTCTGCCCGGAATGGTTTCCCATATCCACCTTCCCTCACTGACAACGGATTCTGGCTGACTTTTTTAATCCTTTTAACACCTGTATCTGAGCTGAATGGTCAAGTTTTTTCATATCCTTTTCCGCTTCCTCTAAAAACTCAATACTCCATATCATTCGATATCTGCATCCTCCGCTTCCAAAAGTTCTGCTTCACTGATGCCCAAATGTTTCATCACTGAATCATATGAAACGGTCTCTTTATTCCCGTTATCATCCAAACGTTTATTTGCTTCCAACAAAAGAAAATAATCTTCCTCAATCTCCGTTAATCTTGTATACTCTTCGGGTGACAGAATAATTGCAGAAGGCTGGTTATTTTTTAAAACAATCAGTTCTT
>ENA-OQKL01000443-OQKL01000443.1-human-gut-metagenome-genome-assembly--contig:-NODE-443-length-13301-cov-2.905344_pt1 | contig 13301 bp, 14 predicted proteins | sample MGYA00242779_ERZ504800 | MGnify/ENA primary metagenome ERZ504800 (study PRJEB26092, sample SAMD00036410) | human gut metagenome | host: Homo sapiens | study: EMG produced TPA metagenomics assembly of... | reverse complement strand
TTTGCGTTGTGCGCGACAAGAATCACGTCTTCGCCGCAGAACTCGAAGAATTTGCGCACGGCTTCTTCCTCTTTCGGTGCGCCCGCGACCATTTCATCCGTGATACCGGTGAGCTCCGTAATCTTTGCGGGAATGGGCTTTTCGGGGTCGACAAATGTATTGAAAGATTCGGTGATTTCGCCGTTATGCACGCGTACCGCGCCGATCTCCGTGATGCGTTCTTTGCTCGAAGAAAGGCCGGTGGTCTCGAGGTCAAAGCAGATGTAATCCGTATTGAGCGGCTTATCGGTCTCGCCGGTGACGGCGGGCACGAGGTCGTTTACAAAGTAGCTTTCCACGCCGTAGATGACCTTGAATTCGCCGCCGCCCTTCTTGATCTTGAGCCACGCGTTCATGGCATCCGGAAACGCCTGCGCGACGCCGTGGTCGGTGATGGCGAGGGCCTTTTGCCCCCCATTTATAGGCGCGGTCGATAAGCTCGCCTGCGGGGGTCATGCCGTCCATGGCGGACATGTTCGTATGCAGGTGCAGCTCTACGCGCTTTCTTTGGCGGTATCGACGACCTCCACCATTTCCGCGCGGGCAATGGCGTTCGGGCGCATAACGTTTTCGCGGTCGTATTTATCGTACTCCACGGAGCCCGTCACGAGCAGCGCCGTACCCTTTTTGATGGCATCGATCTTTGAGCAGTCGTTCGCCTGCTGAATGAGCTTTAACGTGATGGAATTTGTGTAATCGGTAATGTCGATGGAATAAATCTTGCGGGAGCCGTCACGCGTTTCGCGGGATTCGATGTCGAACACCTCGCCCCAAACGGTGATACGTCCGGCTTCGATGGTCGCTTCGGAAATCGGTACCGGCTCCTTTTTCGGCAGATTGCCGAGAATGGGGCGCGCGGTCTCCAGAATGATCTGCGGCATGAGCGATTTGCCCTCGCGCACACTGACGCGGCACTTCGCAGCTTTCTCTTTCATGGCGGCTTCGTAGCGGTCCATTTCTTCGATGACGGCGGCGCGCGCACGCTTTTCTTCCTCGACGTGCAATCGCTCGATGACGGATTCGTCGCCGTTTTGCAGCTCTGTTTTGCCCGTGAACGTCACCGTAACGGGCACGCTGAACCACTCCTGCACCGTTTCGCTGATGGCGCGGTCGGTATGGCGCTTTTCGAGCAGATTGAGTCCGCCGTGCAGCAGCTCTATTGTAAGGGTATTTTCGTTTATGGTGCAGCCTGCGTCTTTAAATGTGCCGTTTAAGCTTGCGTCGAGCTCGCGCACACGCTCCAAAACGGAGGTAACGCAGCTTTCCTGCCACGCCTGAGCGGGGAATGCGGGGGCAAGCTCCACGCGCATATCAGGCAGAATGCGCTCGTGCAGCATACCGTTTACCTCGCGCAGGTCGCTGTACGGCACGAAGGCTTCAAACTTCGTTTTCAGGCGCACCAAACGGTTTTCCCTGTGTATCTCTATTTTTTCGATCTGACCGGCAGCGACGCCGTCTTTCGGCGTATAGCCGGCGCTTTTCAGCAGATCGCCTAATGTTTTCAAGCGCATCTCTCCTATGTAGAATGGTCTGTGTTTTTATGGTGTGAGATGATGCAAAAAGGCCGTACCGCCCGGCACAGCCTGTTTTATTGCAAATTAAAGCTTGTCGATCTCTTCCATCAGGGCGTCCAGAAGCTCAGCTTCCGGCACCTTGCGGATGATCTGACCTTTTTTGAAAATGAGGCCCTCTCCCTTGCCGCCGGTAACGCCGAGGTCGGCCTCGCGCGCTTCGCCGGGGCCGTTGACAACACAGCCCATGACGGCAACGGTGATGTCCTTATCAACGTATTCGAGTGCCTTTTCGACCTTATTGGCAAGGCCGATGAGATCGATACGTGTTCTGCCGCAGGTGGGGCAGGAAACAAGCTTTACGCCGCCGCGCAGACCGAGCGCGCTCAAAATATCGCGGCCGGTGCGAATCTCCTCTGCGGGGTCGGCCGTCAGGGAAACGCGCAGCGTATCGCCGATGCCGCGCTGCAAAAGGCTGCCGATGCCGATGGCGGACTTGACGATCCCCATGCGCAGCGTGCCGGTTTCCGTCACGCCGAGGTGCAGCGGGTAATCGCAGCGCTCCGCGATCCTTTCATACGCCTTGATATTCGTATCGACCGAGGAGGATTTCAGAGAGATGACGATGTCCGTGAAATCGAACTTTTCGAGCAAAGACGCGTGGTAAAGTGCGCTTTCGCACAGCGCTTCCGCTGTGGGCGCGCCGTACTTTGCGAGGATGCTCTTTTCGACCGAACCGGAATTGACGCCGATGCGAATCGGGATTTTCTTTTCGCGGCACACGGTCGCGACGGCTTTTACGCGGTCATCGCCGCCGATGTTGCCGGGATTGATGCGGATTTTGTCCACGCCCGCCGCTGCAGCTTCAAGCGCAAGCTTATAATCGAAATGAATATCCGCCACGAGCGGAATGGAAATTTTCTCTTTGATGGCGGGGATCAGCCGCACGGCATCCATATCGGGGATGGCAGCGCGGAGAATCTGGCAGCCGGCTTTTTCCAGTGCGACCGCCTGCCGCACGCTGCCTTCTATATCGGTGGAGGGCACGTTCAGCATGGACTGCACGGTGACGGGCGCGCCGCCGCCGATTTTCACATTGCCCGCCATGACCTGTTTTGAAATACGTTTCATTGTATCGTCCTTTCCCTTATCCGCCTGTTGCGATGCGCATGATGTCCTGGAACGTGACGGCGAGCATCAGGCAGATGAGCAGTGCAAAGCCGCCTGCGTGCACCCATCGTTCGTACTTTGCCGGAACCGGCCTGCGGAAGATCGCTTCGATGATGAGGAACACAAGCCGTCCGCCGTCGAGCGCCGGCAGCGGCAGTAAATTCACGATGCCGAGGTTCACGGAGATCACAAGCATGATGTACACGATGTTGTTGACCGCCGCGCCGAAGCTCTGCTTAAGCCCCGCGCTTGCGGCCTGCGTGACTGCCTGCGCCGTACCGACCGGACCTGCGAGCTCTTTAAAGCCGAAGCGGCCCGTCACCATGCCGATGAGGCTGTTGAAGATCATGCGCACGGTGGAGTACGTATCCGCAAACGCGTTTTTGATGAGCGTCCACGGCGTTTTTTCTTCGCCCAACACGTAGAAATCCAGCACGGCGCGGTACTGCTTGCCGTCCGCAGATGTTGTGTTGATGGTCAAATCGTTAAAGGTGACGGTCTCTTCGCCGCGCTTTACGGTGAGGTCAAGCGCCGCGGTGCCGTCTGTGGAATCAAGCGCCGCCATACTTAAAGCAAAGGAAAGATCCTGCCCTGTGCGAACGGTGTAGCCGTCGATGGAGGTGATGACGTCGCCCACCTCCACGCCGGCGGCTTCAAACGCAGAATTTTCCGCAAAGCCGGCAATCTGCATGGTGGCGTAGCGGTCTTCCTGTCCGCAGATGACCATCATCAGCAAAACGGCAAGCAGGATATTCATGATGCCGCCCGCCGCGACCACGATCATGCGCTGCCAAACGGGACGGTTGCCAAACGCGCGGGGATCGTCGCTTTTTTCGTCCTCACCCTCCATGGCGCAGTAGCCGCCGATGGGCAAAAGCCGCAGGGAATACTGCGTTTCACCGCGGGTGAACGAGAAAAGCTTTGGCCCCATGCCGATGGAGAATTCGTTGACGCACACGTGGCTCAGCTTCGCTGTGAAAAAGTGGCCGAACTCGTGGATGAAAATGATGAGCCCGAAGAGCAATACGCCGATAACGGCGAGCAGGATGCCCTGCACCACCGTGCTCATCTTGCGCTCTCCCCGCAGCGCTCCAGCACATAGGCGCGCGCTTTGCGGTCAGCTTCCAAAACGTCCTCCACGCTTGTAACGGGCGCGGTTTCAAATGTATCGGCTACATGGCACACGAGCTCGCCGATGTCCTGCCAGCCGATTTTTTCTTTTAAAAACAGCGCAACAGCGGCTTCGTTTGCACCGTTGACCGCCGCGGGCAATGTACCGCCGCGGCGAATGGCACGCTTGCACGCGCCGAAGCACGTAAAGGTTTCTTCGTCCGGCGCATAGAACGTCAACTTCTGCCAATCGGCCAAATTCAACTGCTTTACAGGCGACGGGAAGCGGCGCGGGTAGGTAAGCGCATACTGGATGGGAATGCGCATATCCGGCACGCCGAGCTGCGCGATGACGGAGTGGTCTTTATACTCAATGAGCGAGTGCACGATGCTTTCACGGTGCACAACAACATCGATGTCGTCCGGCTCCATATCGAAAAGCCACTTGGCTTCGATGAATTCGAGCCCCTTATTCATGAGCGTGGAGCTGTCTATGGTGACCTTCGCACCCATGTCCCAGTTCGGGTGTTTTAAGGCGTCTGCGGGGCGGATATGCTGAAGCTCCCCGGCGTTTTTTGCCGAAGAACGGACCGCCGGACGCCGTTAAGATGATTTTATTTAAGTCGCACTTTTTGTACATACCCTGCAAACACTGGAAAATAGCAGAATGCTCGCTGTCTACGGGCAGAATTTCGATGCCGTTTTCCTTGGCGGTCTTCATGACGAGTGAACCGCCTGCGACGAGCGTTTCCTTATTCGCGAGCGCCATCTGCTTTTTGGCTTCGAGTGCCGTTAAGGTCGGCTTGAGGCCCACCATGCCCACGACGGAGTTTAAGACGATATCAACGCTTTCCAGCTCCGTCAGGGCACAAAGGCCCTCCATGCCGCTGTACACCTTCACATTGAGGTCGCGGACGGCGGCGCGAAGCTTAGAAGCAGCTTCCAAATCAAAAACCGCAACTGCTTGCGGTTTAAATTCCCGGATCTGCTCTTCCAGAAGCCGAATATTGGAATGGGCAGCGAGCGCCTCCACTTTAACGGCGTGCTCCCCTTCCTTTTGTATACAGCGCACAACGTCGAGCGCCTGTGTGCCGATGGACCCGGTAGAGCCGAGCAAAGCTAACTTTTTCATGCAGACCCATCCTTTCTTACGACACGATCGGCAGCAGCATCGTTACCATGTAGACAAACGGTGCGGTGAAAACTCACGCTGTCGAAACGGTCCAAAATGCCGCCGTGGCCCGGAATGACACGTGCCGAAATCTTTGATGTGGCAGCTTCTTTTAATGAGCGAAAAGCTGAGGTCGCCGAGCACGGACACAAACGCGCCGAAAAAGCCGATGATAAAGAGCGAGAGCCAGTTTGCCTGACGTTCGCCGCCGTAAATACCGTAGGTGAAAATGAGACCCACGAGCTGCAAAATGATGACGCTGGACAACACGCCGCCGATGAGACCCTCCACAGTCTTTTTGGGGCTGATCTCCGGGCACAGCTTGTGCTTACCGAAGAGCTTGCCGGCGAAAAACGCGCCTGCGTCCGGAATCCATGCGGAGAATACGCACACGAGCGCGTAGAACATGCCGTGCTGGTCGCTCAACGTGCGCACCAGAACGATAGTCTGCAGCGCGAGCGGGATCAAAACGACCATGCTGTACACAACGGCCATTTCTTTAAAAGTGATCTCGCGGTGGTGGCGCAGCAGCGCGCAGAAAATGCACGCCGTGAACGCGGAATAAATAAAGATATTTGCCTGCTGAAATTCACAGAACTGCACCAGCACGGCAGCTGTCATGCTGGGAACCGTGATATACCAGCGGTCGGAAAGTCCCAGCGCCTTGATGACTTCAAAAACAGCGAGCGCGGAGATAAACGCAATGGCAATATTGAGTGCCAGCGGAAAAGAGCGGTTGAACACGACGATTGCCATGAAAAATGCGACCAGCGTGACACCGGATAAAACTCTGTCCTTCATATACCTGTGGTTTCCTTTCACCGTTCGGAATGTAATAGAAACGCGGTACAGGGCGGCATATACCGCCCGCACTGCAAAAAATCATACACCGCCGAAACGGCGTTGTCTGCTGTTGAACTTTTCAATGGCTTCGTCCAAGTGCTTCGGCTTGAAATCCGGCCAGAGAATATCAAAATATTCAAATTCGGTGTAGGCGCTCTGCCACAAAAGGAAGTTTGAGATGCGCTCTTCGCCGCTTGGACGGATGATGAGATCCGGGTCAGGCTGGCCGGCGGTGTACATAGCGCCGGAAAGCGTTTCCTCCGTGATGTCCTCGGGCGAAAGCTCGCCGTTTTTGACGCGCTCTGCCAAAATGCGTGCCGCGCGGGTGATCTCTGCACGGCCGCCGTAGTTCATGGCGAGGTTCAGCACCATGCCGGTCTTCACGCTGCTCGCTTCCTCCACGCGATGAATGAGCGCCTGTAAGTCGGGCGCAAAAGCGGAAATATCGCCGATAAAGCGCACCCGGATATTCTCATCCATAAAGTCGCGCAACGCTTCCTCGAGGTACTGGTGGAAAAGCTTCATCAGCGCAGAGACTTCCTCAGCGGGGCGGCTCCAGTTTTCCGTGGAAAACGCGTAGAGCGTGAGATATTTTACACCGATAGACGATGCATACCGCGTGATGGTGCGGAAATTCTGCGCGCCCGCCGTGTGGCCCGCCGTACGCGGCAGACCACGCTTTTTAGCCCAACGACCGTTGCCGTCCATGATGATGCCGATATGTGCCGGCACCTGCACGGGCGTTTTGTTTTCTTTACTTCCAAATGCCATTTCGGAGCCTTCCTTTTGCTTACAGGGTGAGAACTTCCTTCTGCTTTGCGGCAGAGCGTTCGTCTGCCTGCTTTACGTACTTATCCGTCAGCTCCTGCGTTTTCTTTTCCGCCTGCTTCAGGTCGTCCTCGGTCAGTTCGCCGTCTTTCTTCATCGCCTTCAGCTTTTCCATAGCGTCGCGGCGGATGGAACGCAGGGCGATTTTTGCTTCTTCTGCCATGTGGCTGACGTCCTTCACGATATCCTTACGCTTCTCTTCGGTGAGCGGCGGGAAAATGAGGCGGATGGTCTTGCCGTCGGACTGCGGGTTGATGCCGATGTCCGAGGTCTGGATGGCGCGCTCAATGGCGCGGCAGACGGAACCGTCCCACGGCTGAATGGTCAGCACGCGTGCCTCCGCAACGGAAACGGCTGCAAGCTGGTTGACCGGCGTGGGTGCGCCGTAGTAATCGACCATGACCTTATCGAGCACAGCCGGGTTTGCGCGGCCTGCGCGGATGGCGGCGTAGTCGCTTTCGAGTCTCGCGATGGTTTTGCCCATTTTGCTTTCTGCTTTTGCCAATACTTCCTTCATAAGTATATTCTCCTATCTGTTATTTCATTATACGTTTTGTGTGCTCTTTATCAGGGCGCACAAGGCTTCTCCCCTAAAAAGCTTTAGTCCTTCGTGATGACCGTGCCGACGTTTTCGCCGCAGACGGCGCGGACGATGTTCTCCGGGTCCTCAATGCTGAACACAAGGAACGGGATGCCGCGGTCGTTGCAGAAGGAAGCGGCCGTCATATCCATGACCTGGAGGTTCTGATTGAGGATTTCCATATACGTGAGATGATCGTACTTCTTTGCATTCGGGTTCTTCTTCGGGTCACTGTCGTAAACGCCGTCAACCATGGTCGCCTTTAAGATGACTTCGGCGTCGATTTCTGCACCGCGCAGCGCTGCGCCGGTATCGGTGGAGAAGTACGGGTTACCCGTGCCGCAGCCGAACACGACAACGCGGCCTTTTTCAAGGTGACGCACCGCACGGTTGCGGATGTACGGCTCTGCGACCTCCTGCATGGCGATGGCTGTCTGTACGCGCACATCAAGGCCGACCTGCTCGAGGCCGTCCGCCACGCCGAGCGCATTGATGACCGTAGCCAGCATGCCCATGTGGTCTGCACGGGTACGGTCCATGCTGCCGCTGCTTCTGCCGCGCCAGAAGTTGCCGCCGCCCACAACGATGGCAACCTCGCAGCCCATATCCACGATCTTCTTGATGGGCTCGCAGATCTTGACAACGGTGTCAAAATCGATGCCGTGACCGATCTTGCCGGAAAGCGATTCGCCGCTGAGCTTTAAGAGAACTCTTTTGTACTTTAAATTCATACGTTCATCCTCGATTCTTTAGTATTCCATATCCTGTGACGCACACTCGCAAATTTCTTCAATTTGCAAATGCACAGATTTATACTTATACTTATTTTACATGACAGACCCCGATTTGTAAAGCGTATTTCCGAAATGTTCACGGAAATGAAAAATTTCTGCACAATGCACGAAATTCAAACGGCGTTCACAGTTTTGTGCTAAAAGTGTCTTATACTAAAAAACGGCTGAAAGGAGTGAAAACCACATGCAGCTTAGAAAAACGATTTTAGCTTCCGTGCTTTCTGCGGCGCTTGCGCTCTCTGCGGCCGCCTGCGGTACAGCGGAACACACACAAAGTATGAGCAGCGCGGCGGCTTCAGAGCACGTAGCGGAAACGCCGACGCCTTCCCCCGAAGCGACCGCAACGGCATCGCCTACCGCCGAGCCGACGGTAAAATCCACCGCATCTCCCGCACCGGAAAGCAACGAGGTAAGCGAAAACGCAGAGATCACCGCGGAGATTGAAGCGATGGCGCCGCTTTTGGAAGCACACATTCTGGCGCAGATGAACGGCATGGCGTTTGACGCGAATGATCCCGTTTACTTTTGGCAGACCGCGGCCTTTGCGGTGGACAACTGCGGCATGACGTTTTACAGCGCAGAGACGACCGGCAGCGCGCTGGTGCTCTCCCGCGGGGTGATGGAAGAAATTGTGAGCGGACTATTCGAAAGCGCCGCAAATGAAGACCTGCCGGATATTCCCGACTCGCTTTCGGGTGAGATTTCGTACGATGCGGACAGCGACACCTATGCGCGGCCTATAAGCGGCGGCGGCTTTTCCGTGGACATACAAGACTGTGTGAAAAGCGGAGATGTGTACACCGTGACGGCAGCGCTCATCCGCGACGAAAACAATGCAGAACCGCAGGCGATCTTCACAGCGGAGCTTGTGCCGAATCCGCGCGAGGACAATACCGTATTTACATATAGTATACGCACCGTGAAACAAATTTCATAAGCAAATTAAAAATGTCGCGCAGAATGTGTATTTCTTCTGCGTGACATTTTATTATCAAACTCTCTGTGAAACACAACAAAATAGTTTCCTAACACTCTGTTCATTTTTAGTGCATATATATCGATATAGAAATATCAATATGCAAATTTAGCACTTAACAAATCAAAAATTTTGATATACAATACAGTCGTAAAAAGAAGTTAGGTGGTGCAAATCACCGAGCTTTGCGATAAATTGCTTCACATAGAAAGGGCGATAGACTTATGGCAAGATTTACACTTCCCCGCGATTTGTATCATGGTAAGGGTGCTTTGGAAGAACTGAAGCATTTTGAAGGCAAGAAGGCTGTTGTTTGTGTAGGCGGCGGCTCCATGAAGCGTTTCGGCTTTTTGGACCGTGCAGTCGGCTATCTGAAGGAAGCCGGCATGGAGGTCGAGCTGATTGAAGGCATTGAGTCCGACCCGTCTGTTGAGACCGTTATGAAGGGTGCGCAGAAGATGATCGAGTTCCAGCCGGATTGGATCATCGCGATGGGCGGCGGCTCTCCGATCGATGCCGCAAAAGCTATGTGGATCAAATATGAATATCCGGACGTTACGTTTGAGGATATGTGCAAGGTCTTCGGCCTGCCGAAGCTGCGCCAGAAGGCACACTTCTGCGCCATTTCCTCTACTTCCGGCACCGCAACGGAAGTGACCGCGTTCTCCATCATCACCGATTATCAGAAGGGCATCAAGTACCCGATCGCTGACTTCGAGATTACCCCGGATGTCGCCATCGTTGACCCGGACCTTGCCGAGACGATGCCGAAGAAGCTCGTTGCGCACACCGGTATGGATGCTATGACCCATGCGATTGAAGCGTATGTTTCCACCGCAAACTGCGATTTCACCGACCCGCTCGCCATCCACGCAATTGAGATGATCATGAAGGACCTTATCCCGTCCTATAATGGCGATATGACCGCCCGCGACAACATGCACAACGCACAGTGCCTGGCCGGTATGGCGTTCTCCAACGCTCTGCTCGGTATTGTACACTCCATGGCACACAAGACCGGCGCTGCGTTTGCCGATTACGGCGCACACATCATCCACGGCGCTGCAAATGCTATGTATCTGCCGAAGGTCATCGCGTTCAACGCAAAGGACGAGACCGCAAAGAAGCGTTACGGTGTCATCGCCGACTACATGCACCTCGGCGGCAACAACGACGACGAGAAGGTACAGCTGCTCATCCAGTACCTGCGCAACATGAACGACGAGCTGAACATTCCGCACTGCATCAAGCACTACGGCCCGGACAGCTTCCCGACCGAGAACGGCTTTGTGCCGGAGAACGCCTTCCTTGAGAGACTGCCGGAGATTGCAAAGAACGCTATCGCCGATGCCTGCACCGGTTCCAACCCGCGTCAGCCCAGCCAGGAGGAGATGGAAAAGCTGCTTAAGTGCTGCTACTACGACACGGAAGTTGACTTCTAAGTCTATAAAGACAATCTATAACGCATCCCGGGCATCTGTCCGGTAAAAGGACATTTTATCCCTGCCGCCCGGTATTTCTTCGGAAATCGCCGCACGGCAGGGATTTCCTGTCTTTTCCCGTTGTAATTTTGATATTTCTCTGTTATAATAGTATCGTTTGCAGGTTTTAAAGGCAAAAATTGCAAAACCGGCATCCGACACAGACAAAACTTAGGCAAAATCGCACAAACTGCGCGCATGCCTGAAGGGAAAGGTTTTGAAGTATGTATAAGATCGTTAAAAAACAGCCGCTGAACCCCACGGTGACGCGGATGGAGATCGAGGCGCCGCTCATTGCGAAAAAAGCAAAGCCCGGCCAGTTTATCATTCTGCGCGTAGACGAAAACGGCGAGCGTATCCCGCTGACCGTTGCCGGCTATGACCGCGAAAAGGGCACCGTTACAATCATTTTTCAGATTGTCGGCGCAACGACCGAAAAGCTCAACCACTTAAACGAAGGTGAATGTCTGCACGACTTCGTAGGCCCGCTCGGCGTACCAACGCATGTAGACGGCCTTAGGAAGGTCTGCGTTATCGGCGGCGGCGTAGGCTGCGCCATCGCACTGCCCATTGCCGAAGAGCTGCACGCCATGGGCGCGGAAGTCACCTCTATCATCGGCTTCCGCAATCAGGATCTCGTGATTCTGGAAGACGAATTCAAGGCTTGCTCCGACCACTTCACGCTGATGACGGACGACGGCTCCTACGGCGAAAAGGGCAATGTCACCGCCCCGCTGAAGACGCTGCTTGAAAACGGCGAGCGTTTTGACGAGGTCATCGCCATCGGCCCGCTGATTATGATGAAGTTCGTCTGCCTCACCACAAAAGAATACGACCAGAAGACCGTTGTTTCCATGAATCCGATCATGGTAGACGGCACGGGCATGTGCGGCGGCTGCCGCCTGACCGTTGGCGGCAAAACGAAGTTTGCCTGCGTAGACGGCCCGGACTTTGACGGCCACGAGGTCGATTTTGACGAGGCGATGAGCCGCTCCCGCAGCTACACTTCTTTTGAGCGCCACGCTTATGAGGAAGCCTGCAACCTGTTCAAGAAGGAGGTTGAGTGATCATGCCTAACATGAGAATGACAAAGAACCCTATGCCCTCGCAGGACCCGAACGTTCGCAACAAGAACTTTAAAGAGGTCACGTTGGGCTATACCGAAGAAATGGCGCTGGACGAAGCACAGCGCTGCCTGAATTGTAAGAACATGCCGTGCGTTTCCGGCTGCCCGGTCAATATTCATATTCCGGAATTCATCAAAAAGGTCGCCGAGCACGACTTTGAGGGCGCGTATCAGGTTATTGCGCAGTCCTCTTCCCTGCCGGCTGTCTGCGGCCGTGTCTGCCCGCAGGAGACGCAGTGCGAAGGCAAGTGCGTGCGCGGCATTAAGGGCGAACCGGTCGGCATCGGCCGTCTGGAGCGTTTTGTTGCCGACTGGCACAACGCACACGCTACCGTTGCCACCATCACCGCGCCGAAAAACGGCCACAAGGTTGCCGTTATCGGTTCCGGCCCTGCGGGTCTTACCTGCGCGGGCGACCTCGCAAAGCTGGGCTACGATGTGACGATTTACGAAGCGCTGCACCTTGCAGGCGGCGTGCTCGTGTACGGCATCCCGGAGTTCCGTCTGCCGAAGTCCATCGTGCAGAAGGAAGTCGATAACCTCAAGGCGCTCGGCGTCAAGGTGGAGACCAATATGGTTATCGGTCGTATCCTGACGATTGAAGAGCTGAAGGACGAGTACGGCTACGAGGCCGTGTTTGTCGGCACGGGTGCAGGCCTTCCCCGCTTTATGAACATCCCGGGCGAGAACCTAAAGGGTGTGTACTCCGCAAACGAATTCCTCACCCGCAGCAACCTGATGAAGGCTTACCGCGATGATTCCACTACGCCGATCCAGCACGCAAAAAACGTGGCGGTCGTCGGCGGCGGTAACGTGGCCATGGACGCCGCGAGAACCGCAAAGCGTCTCGGCGCGGAGAACGTGTACATCATCTACCGCCGCGGCATGGCAGAACTGCCGGCACGTAAGGAGGAAGTGGAGCATGCAGAGGAAGAGGGCATCATCTTCCATACGCTGACGAACCCGGTAGAGATTTTACCGACGGACGTCGCCGACCCGCGTGACCCGAACTACGGCTGGGTCGCCGGTATTCGCTGCGTAAAAATGGAGCTTGGCGAGCCGGACGCTTCCGGCAGACGCAGCCCGATCGTCATTGAGGGCAGCGAATTCGATATTCCGATGGATTGCGTTATCATGTCCCTCGGTACTTCCCCGAACCCGCTGCTGAAAGCCACCACGCCAGGTCTTGAGACCCAGAAGCGCGGCCAGATCATCGCGGACGAACACGGCCTCACCTCCATCGAGGGTGTGTACGCAGGCGGCGACGCCGTAACGGGCGCCGCAACCGGTTATCCTCGCCATGGGCGCAGGCAAGACCGCCGCAGCTGCGTATCGACAAGTACATTCAGGAAAAGAAGTAAGTCAGCTTTTCCCCTAACCTAAAAACTGAACGGCACCGGTGACAAATTTCATCGGTGCCGTTTTGCTGTGTTTGGCGGGTTTAATTTTCCGAAATGCTTTCCGCGACCCACTGCGTCGTGTAGGCGTCTGCCGGGTCGGTCTTTTCCGCACGCCGGTAACCCGACCTAGGCACGCCCATCAAAATGGCGCGGCTCACCGCTCGGCAAATGCCAGTAAAACGCGCCAAAACTTTCATCGTATCTGCCCATTTTTCACAGCTCCTTTTTTTCGATCCTTTTTAGAAAAACTAAGCAGAGTATACCACGTTTTT
>ENA-OQKL01000441-OQKL01000441.1-human-gut-metagenome-genome-assembly--contig:-NODE-441-length-13376-cov-5.550457_pt1 | contig 13376 bp, 15 predicted proteins | sample MGYA00242779_ERZ504800 | MGnify/ENA primary metagenome ERZ504800 (study PRJEB26092, sample SAMD00036410) | human gut metagenome | host: Homo sapiens | study: EMG produced TPA metagenomics assembly of... | reverse complement strand
GGCAGCCTTATCTTTATAATGCGGATACTCTCTACAAAATGCATCAACAACTGCCTGGGACACGCCATAAATCTTGTCATATTCGCATAAGTATTTTTGAACGCTTTTCATCCAGTATGGTTTTTCATCATGAAGCCATGTTGCCTTTTTCTTTGCTTGTATTTTCGTCGCCAAGAAAGCTGTCACAAATGAACCATATCCATAGAAGTCAATAGCAATGTCATAAGTCTTTTCAAAAACGTTCGTCACACAATTCGAAATAAAATCATAATATGCAATAAATGAGTTAACCGATAATTTTTTCAATACCTTTGCCGGAAAAGCATACATTGAAACCAGTGATTTTGCAAAAGAACTATTAAAAGTCAACTGAACAATATTAACATTCTTTTTTAGACGGTAAGCATATTCATTGTCCGAATCAAGCAATACAAGTGTTATATTGTAAAGTTCTTCGGGAAGTGCATTAATTAATTCTATCAAAGCCACTTCAGATCCGCCGCCACCTAGTGACTTTGCCATTATTAGTAATTCTTTCATCAGTTTTCCCCACCAAACAAATCGTCTACCAGTTTTTCAAGTTTCTCATTAAACTTGGCATTATTACTACTCATACCATGTCCCATGTCGGCAACAATCTGATCATAGTTCGTTATGATATCTCCCAGTGTATTAATGTCCTCCACTGGAATAATCGTTCCCATTCTCTGAGCCACATTCCTTGCAAACTCAACCTGATGATTATTTACATGCTCGTTGAACTGGTGCTGACGCGGCACAACAATAGGAGTCTTACCTATTTGTAGTGGCATGATAAAACTTGCCGGACCACCGTGAGTGATTACAATACGGGCGTCGGCCACATTTTTCACCATCTGCTGATATGGAATCAACTTACTCCACTGACAGTATTTCGGCTCGTATGTACTAAATCCAGTCTGGATAATTACATCTTCGTTTATAATGCCGTCTTTCTTTAATTCATCTATTTTCTGAATCAGCCGATTAAATGGCTGCTCATGTGTTCCTACCGTCACAAAAATCATTTTCTCGTCATCTACTTAGAATATACTTCCAAGGTTAACCGCCTTTGGATAAACCTTTTTCTGCTCTTCCCACTGCACAACAAACTTGTCCACAATGGGGTAAACCATCTTTCCTGTCATTGTCGGTTTATCAATTCGATCAAAAACCTCGATGTAAACCAACTTTGCGCCCATCATTTTACCAATATAAAAAAACGGGACCGCAACTGCTGCACCGCAGGAAATAATCAAGTCTGGCTTTTCCTTATGTAACACATTCCATGCAATCTTGGTATTCTTAATAAGAGCCTTTAGACTCCGGTTTGTCGGATAATAACAAGGATACATTTTTTCACCTTCGAGCCGGCTTCTTGCATCCTCCTTATCAAAAGTGACCCAGAAATGATCTTTGTCCTTCCAAAATGGCTTTAACATATATAAATGTGTCAGGTGTCCTCCTGACGAACCAACTAAACATACTTTCATGTCCTCTGATCTCCTTCATCCCAAGATTTTTTATGTACACATCCGTATGGATAGGATTTCCCAATGTGATGGTTTTCTATATTGCCCCATCACTTTGCATAATACTTACAACAGTCTTAAAAATAATCCTCAAAGTCCGTGATATTGCTTCTGCCACTCACCTGCCACAACCCGGTCAGTCCCGGTCTGAATGACATTCTGGCTCTGTGATGTGGTTCATACTTCTCCCACTCATCGAGTGTTGGTGGTCTTGTGCCCACAAGGCTCATATCTCCCACTAGTATATTGAAGAAATGAAGCTCTTGAGCGCTAATCTTGCTACATAAAGCATAAAATCTATATGCTTTGCCCATCCTCTGCCTTTCTTTCTGTACATTCTTTCCAAATTCTCCTTGTGGTATCTTTTATTTCCCTCTATACCTACTACGGGGGAGGTACCTTTGTCCTCCCTCGAATTATTTTAGCCTGTTTTGTTTTATTCGGTTATTTGTATCTTTTTCTGTATCTAATCAGGGTTTTTCAGTAATTTATTTTCACTCATTTTTAATTCTATGTCAATGAATATTAGGTTTTCTTTATAATTTTTGACACATTCGCTAATCACTATGGTATTACAGCACCAATATTATACATTATTATATATCATACTGCTTATTTTTCCTCAAACAGCCTCTGCTTCCTCTCTATCATCTCATCAATCCTTGCGATATACTGCCCTACATCCTTGACATTCTCGCATCTGTCGATGCGGTGTGTGCCATCCGGATTCGGTACCGGCCAGACACGCTTGGTGCTCGCTCCCGCTCCGCAGGCCACAATCGTTTGCTTTTCCTCCATGATTAGTATGTTATATACGCCGGCCTTGCCCTTTGCCGCATAGCCTACGTTTTCCATGTTACCTGCCATGCCCTTCTGTCTGTAGAGGTAGTATGGCTCAAGCCCCATCTGCTTACAGTAGGCTGCGCAGAGATCCATATGCTCCTGGGTGTTGACCATCTGCATATCTCTGTAGCGGTCCTTGAAGATGGTGAGTCTTGCAGCTCGCTTTACTGCGAGTGAGTGGATAGTGACGTTGTCAGGCGCCAGCTCCTTCACCAGCTCCATTGTGTGCCTTACATCATCGAGTGTCTCCTCAGGAAGTCCCATGATGAGGTCCATGTTTATGTTGTCAAAGCCCAGCTCACGCGCGAGCTTGAAGCTATTTATCGTATCGTCTACCGTGTGGTGTCTTCCTATTATATCGAGTGTCTGCTGCTTCATGGTCTGTGGATTGACCGATATACGGCTGATGCCGTTTTTCTTCAGTGCCAGGAGCTTTTCTCTCGTGATGGAGTCCGGTCTGCCTGCCTCCACGGTAAATTCCAGGCAGTCCTTTAAATCAAAGCTGCATTTGATTTTTCTGATAAGCCTGTCAAGCTGCGCAGGGCTTAGTGTGGTCGGTGTGCCGCCTCCTATGTAGATGGAGTTTAGCTTCTTGTGGTAGAATTTCTGTGCCGTGTAGTCTATCTCCTTCTCGAGTGCATCGAGGTAATCGTCTACGCGGTTTTTCCACACACCCAGCGGGTATGACGTAAACGAGCAGTATGCACAGGTGCTCGGGCAGAATGGTATGCCTATGTACAGGCTGTAGCCGTTGTCATAGTCCACCCTGTCGAGCAGTGCCTTCTCACGCTTTGCTATGCCTATTGAGAGGTCGATTTTCTCATCGCTTGCGAGGTAGGTTTCCTTCAGATAGTCGTAGGTTTCCTTATCGCTCATGCCGTCCTCTATGCATTTCATGGCTATCTTGGTCGGTCTGATGCCTGAGAGTGTGCCCCACGGAAGACTCTTTCCTGTGCCCTTTTCTATCATGGAATACAGGGCGAGCTTAAGGCGGTTTTTAGTTTCCTTGCGGTCTGCACTGTCTACGGATATTTTTGTGCAGATTCTTTTTCCGTCTCTATTCAGCGTCCACTCCACTGCAATTTCATCGCCCACATAGTCTATCTTAAATACCTGTGAGGCATCCGCAAATTCCTTTACGCCATCATCTGTCATCTCGTGGTGTGTGCAGGCCAGGTTTTTCCCCTCCACCTCATCAGGTGAGCAACTATAGTACATCTGCACATCCTCCTGTGGGAAAAACTCTTTGAGCAGTGAGTGCACATCATATTCAAAATCCGGTTTATTAAATACTACTACTATCATAAGTAAGGGTTATACATCCTCTCGTTTTCTATGGTTGTTGTGTCGTTGTGGCCCGGGTACACCTCTGTATGCTCAGGCAATGTCATGATTTTTTCCTTCACTGTGCGCACGAGGTCTGACATGCTGCCGCCCTTGAAATCCGTACGTCCGATTGAGCCGCAAAACAGTGAGTCTCCTGTAAAGATCACGTCCTCATACGGGAAATAATAGCAGCAGCCACCCGGTGTATGCCCCGGTGTGTGAAGCACTACTATGTGAAAGCCTGCGATGTCAATTTCCTGCTTATCCTTCAAAAATACATCTGCATAAAAGGTCTTTGACTGACCCATCATGTAGCTGACATTAAGCTGTGGGTCATCAAGTGTGGCTTTGTCTGCCTCATGTATATATATTTTGACGCCGTAGCGGTCTGCGAGCGGCTTTGCATCAGTGGCATGGTCAAAATGTCCGTGTGTGAGCAGTATTGCTACAGGCTTTGCGCCTGATTCATCCACTTTTTTGGCGAGCTGATTAGCACACGCGCCCGGGTCTATTATTATCATTTCCTTTGTCTTTATATTGGTGACAAAGTAGCAGTTGGTCTGCACCGGTCCCACTACGAAGTGGTCTATCTTCATATTTACCATATGAGTGTACTCCTTGTCTGTTATATGTTATGCTTCACGCAAGAACCACCGGGATTTAGCCGGTGGTCCTCTCTACGTCTATTACACTTTCTATCTGTCTGAGCTTCTCCACTAGAACCTTTATCTGGTCCCTGCCTCTGATATTGAAAAATACCTCGATTGTAGCGATGCCCTGCTTGCTGGTCTTGGACTGGATACCACTGATATTGATTTCCTTCTCGGTAAATATCTTTGTGATATCTACGAGCAGTCCCGCCCTGTCATGACAGAATATCTTTAGGTCTGCCTGATACTCGGCACCGTTGTCCATGAGGGCTGTATCCTGCCACTCTGCTTCTATGAGCCTGTCCTTTTCCATCTTGGACAGATTGATGATATTCACGCAGTCTGTCCTATGGATTGAGATGCCTCGGCCTCTTGTGACAAAGCCCACGATTTCATCTCCCGGAACAGGATTGCAACACTTCGAGAAGTGCACAGCCACGTCATAGAGTCCGTGTACCACAATACCACTCTTTGACTTGTGCTCAGGCTGTGTGCCTGCTGCCGTCTGCTGCTTTTCTGCGATGCTGCCAAGCACATCTGCATCTGTCATAGGCACCACATGATCCTTCTTGTACTCGTCGTACATCCTGTTGACTATCTGGCTCTCCTTGAGTCCGCCGTGGCCGACGGTTGCAAGGCATGAGTTCCAGTCGTGGAAGCCGTATTTGCGGCGTATTTTCTCCTGATACTCAGGCTTGTTTATCTCAGCAAAGTTGATGCCCTTTGCCTTGGCATAGGCTGCTATCAGATCCTTGCCGTGCTGTATATTCTCCTCCTTGAGCTCACTTCTGAACCACTGGTTGATCTTGTTCTTGGCCTGTGTGCTCTTTACGACCTTGAGCCAGTCACGGCTTGGTCCCTTGGAGTTCTGTGAGGTGATTATCTCTATCTGGTCACCGTTTTTGATGACATAGTCTATCGGCACCAGCTTGCCGTTTACCTTGGCACCGACCATCTTGTTGCCGACCGCAGAGTGTATGCTGTAGGCAAAGTCTATAGGTGTGGAGCCCTTTGGCAGGTTCTTTACATCGCCGGACGGTGTGAATGCAAATACATTGTCGGAGAATAAATTTAAATCGCTCTTTAATAAAGTCATAAACTCCTTATTATCCGACATATCCTGCTGCCACTCGAGTATCTGGCGCAGCCAGCTGAGCTTCTCCTCCTCTGTGACAGTGGTGGTAGTGGCATTGCCGTTGTTTGCTTCCTTGTACTTCCAGTGCGCTGCGATACCGTACTCAGCTGTACGATGCATCTCATAGGTACGTATCTGTATCTCAAACGGCTGTCCGCTCGGACCTATGAGTGTCGTGTGAAGCGACTGGTACATGTTCTGCTTCGGCATGGCAATATAGTCCTTGAAACGGCCCGGTATAGGCTTATACTTCTCATGTATGATACCAAGCACCGCGTAGCAATCCGGTATGGTATCCACAAGAATCCTGATGGCAAAGAGGTCATATATCTGGTCTATCGTCTTGTCCTGATTGACCATCTTCTTATATATACTGAAGAAATGCTTTGCCCTGCCGTATATCTCTGCCTTGATACCGGCATCCGAAACATACTTCTTGACATCGTTTACCAGACCCTGGATGTAAGTGTCGCGCTCTGTCTTTCTGAGTGCTACCTTCTCTACCAGATCGTAATATGCATCCGGATAGAGGTACTTCATACAAAGGTCCTCGAGCTCTATCTTTATCTTGCTGATACCAAGTCGCTGCGCGATAGGACAGTAGATATCCTGTGTCTCTCTGGCGATACGCTGCTGTGCCTCCTTGGACTGGTACTTGAGCGTACGCATATTGTGCAGTCTGTCTGCCAGCTTTATGAGGATGACTCTGATATCCTTTGCCATGGCGAGAAACATCTTGCGCAGATTCTCAGCCTGCATCTCAAGCCTGTCCGCATTCTTGTCCTTCGGATCCTTGGTGCTGTCTGTCAGATGCAGGTGCTTTAACTTCGTGACACCATCCACCAGATGTGCGACATCGTCTCCAAACTCCGCACGCATCTCATCCATGGTCATGATGGTATCCTCCAGCACATCATGGAGCAATCCTGCTGCAATGGTTTCCTTATCCAGCTCGAGCTCGGCGAGTACTATGGCAACACAAAGCGGATGTATGATATAAGGCTCTCCCGACTTACGTACCTGCCCCTTATGGGCATCATAAGCTACCCTGTAGGCTTTGTCCACAAGGCTCGTGTCATCCGACGGATGATACTTTTTGATTTCCTTTTTCAGCTCATCATAAAGCTCCTCAGGGCTCGTAAAATCCTTTGTTCCCCTTATACCGCTGGTATCTGAGCGAAATTTGTCCGCTATTTTTTCTAATTCTTCTGTTGAGTAATCTGCCAATAGTCTCACCTCGATTGTAGTGTATCTTTAGTAGCCATTATATTTTATTTCTTTAAAAATTGCAATCTTATGTTGTTAGCCGATAACCATCTTTACTCCGCCATACATGCCGGCTGAGTTGCCGAGTGTGGCGAGCTTGATCTCTGTCTCGCGGCTTGCATGGAAAGCATACTCTTTATAGTACTTTGCTGCTGTATCGATGATGATGCTGCCTGCCTTTGAGAGGCCTCCGCCTACAACAAATACCTCAGGGTCCATAACGCATGCTACTGCTGCCATTGCCTTGCCGAGAAGCTTCATAGACTGCTCTACTGCCGCAATGCCCGCTGCATCTCCTGCCTTTGCCGCATCGCATACATCCTTGGCTGTGAAGCCTGCATTTAAATCAAGCTTTGTTGCCACATCCCTGTGTGCTGCAATGTATCTCTCTGCCACTCTTACGAGACCGTTTGCTGATGCATACTGCTCTAAGCAGCCCTTCTTGCCGCAGCCGCAGCACTCTGACTCATCATCTACCATAGGCATATGTCCTATCTCTCCGCCTGCTCCGTTTACTCCGGCTACGATTTTGCCCTCGCGGATGATTCCTCCGCCTACACCTGTGCCGAGTGTGATCATGACTACATCCTGATGACCCTTTCCGCCACCCTGCCACATCTCACCGAGTGCAGCTACGTTGGCATCGTTTCCGGCCTTTACCTTGATGCCGCCGCACAGCACTGAGAGTGACTGTGCCACGTTGAACACGCCCCAGCCGAGGTTGACACACTTCAATACTGTTCCGTCATCCTTTATAGGTCCCGGCACTCCCATGCCTACGCCCTCGATGTCACCCATCTCTATGCCATGCTTCTCGTTATTCTCCTTGATGGATGCTGCGATATCAGGCAGGATGAGCTCGCCGGAATTCTCTGTGCGTGTAGGAATCTCCCATGTATCGACAAGCTTTCCTGTTGTCTCGAAAAAGCCTATCTTTACAGTTGTTCCACCTATATCTACTCCGTATGCGTATTGTTTCATTTTTTCGTCCTCCAAATCGTTAAACTATGTTTATATTTTATTGCCTAATTGCATATTTTTCAATGTTTTTCAATGTTTTTCATTGTTTTTTATGTTTTTTCTATATATGGAAGCGTTTATATCATCATCCATATGCCCGCTATTTGTAAATCCAAGCTTTTTGGCAAGACGCACCGATGCCTCATTTCTCTCGTCTATCCGGCAGTAAAGCTCTTCAAAGTCTGTGTTTTCGCGCGCGTAGTCTATGATGAAGCGGCATACCTCCGTGGCATAGCCCTGGTTCCATAATTCCGGCGCTATCATATAGCCCAGTTCATCATGCTCAAGCCCTGCCCTGCCTATCAGCTTCCCTGTTTTCTTGGAAAATATAAGCCACATGCCATACTCGTAAAAGCCATACATGTTCTCTATATATGCTTTCTGGTATTCAAGCTCTGTCTCGTAGTCGTAAAGCGGCTCCACAAAGTCTGTCATGCCGGGCTTGTCATAGAGCTCATAGAGCGCAGGAAGGTCTGACAGGGACAGCTCACGTATCAGACACCTGTCTGTCTCACCGATGTCCCACGGGATGTGATTATACCGCCTGCGCACCCGCTCAAGATACTCAATATCAAGCTCCGCAAGGCTCTCGACTGCATAGCGCGTGCCGCACTGCGGTTCTCCTACTGATGCTATGCCGAGTGAGTCGGCTATTTGCTTCTGCTGCCGGTTTGATACTATCCAGATACAGTCGGCGGGAGCTTTCGGTATTCTTTGATTTCCCGTATTAGCTTTCGCGGTGTTATCTGCAGATTCTGTATATCCTGAATTATTTTCTATTTCATACACACACAAATTATTCTGCTGCTCATCTAGCAGTTTCTTCTGCAACTCATCCAGCAATTTTCCCAATAGTGCACCATACAGTTTTTCTTGCAGCTCTTCTGACACAGATGCCTTGCCTGCCACATTTCTCCACTGCAGCTTGAATATCTCGTCATGATAGTAAAAAGAGGCAAGTTTTGCGCTTGCCTCATCAATAATCATTATCATTAAACTGTCTCCGGCTCCGGATAGTCCACTCCGAAGGTCTCAACTGTAACTGTCTTCATGACCTGAGCCTCAAGTGGTTTGTCCATGTAGTCTGTGCGCACCTCTGCGATCTTGTTTACCACATCCATGCCCTCGATTACCTTACCGAATGCTGCATACTCGCCGTCGAGATGTGGTGCATCCTGATGCATGATGAAGAACTGGCTGCCTGCTGAATCAGGTATCATGGTACGTGCCATTGAAAGTACACCGGCTGTGTGCTTTAAGTCATTTTTGAAGCCGTTGTGTGTGAACTCGCCCTTGATTTCATAGCCAGGGCCGCCTGTGCCGTTTCCGTCCGGATCTCCGCCCTGGAGCATGAAGCCCTTGATTACACGGTGGAAGCATACTCCGTCATAGAAGTTGTGATTGATTAAGCTGATAAAGTTGTTTACTGTGTTTGGTGCGATTTCCGGATAAAGCTCCGCCTTGATTACATCGCCGTTTTCCATTGTGATTGTTACGATTGGATTCTGTGCCATTATTTTTCTCTCTTTCTTTTATAATATTATGAGGCTTGGAAAATATCCATTCCTCGCAATAATTAAATATCGAATTAATTTCTATCAGATTGATTTTACCTGATTTTACTTACTCAGAGCCTCGACCACCTTCGGAAACTCCATGAAGTGTGATGCCTTCACCAGTATGGTGTCGCCCTCCTTCACATATGAAAGAAGCTCCTGTGTCATGGTCTCCCTATCCTCAAAATAGTGGATGTCTACATCGGATGATTTCTCCGCTGCTCCGGCTGCATATTCCTTTGCAAGCTCTCCTGCGGCAAAAAGTGTATGGATATGATTCTCTCCAACTGCTTCGCCTACCTCATGGTGCAGCTTTTTCTCATCGCTTCCAAGCTCGCCCATGTCGCCAAGCACTGCTATTGTCCTGCCCTTTGCATGTGAAAGCACCTCGATAGAGGATTTCATGGATACAGGATTTGCATTGTAGCAGTCATCTATCACTGTCATGCCGTGTGTTTTGATGAAATTGGTACGCCCTGCGATTGTCTCTGCTTTCTCGATTCCTGACTTTATCTCAGCTATTGTGAGGCCAAGCTGCAATCCGACAGCTGCTGCCGCCATGGCATTGTATACATTGTGCTCACCCGGGATGTGGATTTGTGCATCAAACTCACCCTCCGGAGTGACAAAATGAGCCTTCATGCCGTCAAAGCCCAGGTTTTCAATATTTGTGATATATACTGATTTATGAACGCCTGATGCTGATTCCTTGCCATAGTATATGGCAGGCTTTCCATTTACCGTCTGCACTGTGGCCAGCTTGTCGTCATCTGCATTCAGCACTGCGACCGCATCCGGCATCATATGCTCAAAGCACTCTGTCTTTGCTTTAAGCACACCATCCCTGTCGCCCAAAAACTCCAGATGGCAGTAGCCGATATTGGTGATGACCATGACATCCGGGCAAGACATAGTAGAAAGTCTGTGCATCTCGCCAAAATCAGATATGCCCATCTCAAGCACCGCTACCTGATGGCTTTCCCTGATTCCGAAAATGGTGAGTGGCAAGCCTATCTCGTTGTTGAAATTGCCTGCGGTCTTGTGGACGCTGTATTTCTGCTCAAGAACTGACGATATCATCTCCTTGGTGCTGGTCTTGCCGACACTTCCGGTGATACCCACCACCTTGATATCAAGGCTTTTTCTGTAAAATGCCGCAAGCTTTTTCATGGCATCGGTGGTTGATTCAACAAGCACATATGGGCCTGCCGAATCCGTCAGCTCATGCTCAGAGAGCACAATTGCCGCCCCCTGCTCAAACACAGTCGGAATGAATTTGTGTCCGTCCACCCTTTCTCCCTTTATCGGGATAAAAAGATAGCCCTCCTTCACCTGTCTGCTGTCTATGACTGCGCCGGTGATTGTCGTATCAAGCAGTGTCTCATCGCCTATGTATGTGCCCTCACAGGCCTTTGCGATATTTGCAAATGTAAGATTCTTCATGTACTTATCCGACATGCTACACCTCATATTTTTTCAAAGATATGTCAATCAGATGCTCACAGAGCTGATTAAAGCTCATACCGATAACCGCGGCCTCCTGTGGCAGAAGACTGGTCGGAGTCATGCCCGGCAGTGTGTTTGCCTCGAGGCAGAACATCTCATTTTTGTCATTGAGCAAAAAGTCTGAGCGTGAATATGTGTCAAGCCCGATAACACGCGCAACCTCCTCGGCATAGTGCTGCATATCCTTTGTCACCTGCTCAGGAAGCTCGGCCGGACATGTCTCTACTGTACTGCCCGCCTTGTATTTGTTCTTATAATCGTAGAAGCCCTCCTTCGGTGCAATCTCTATAATAGGAAGAGCCTTGCCCTCGATAACGCCGACAGAGAACTCCCTGCCCTGTACAAACTCCTCGATAACCAGCTCATTTTCCCACTTGAAGGCATCGTCAAGTGCCGCCTTGAACTCTGCCGCATCCCTAACGATGGTGACACCGATGCTTGAGCCACCGCAGCATGGCTTTACCACACATGGAAGTGTCAGGTCAAGCTTTGTGATATCGTCCTGTCTGGTCGCTCTTGTCATGGAAATACCCTTTGGAGTAGGGATACCGTTTGCAAGAAAGAACTGCTTTGAGGTCTCCTTGTTCATGGCGATGGCTGAGCTTAAATAATCGCTGCCTGTATATTTGACACCGAAGAGGTCAAATGCTGCCTGTATCTTTCCGTTCTCTCCGTTTTCTCCGTGGAGAGCCATGAAAACAATGTCCGCCATCTGACACATTTTGATGACATTTGGTCCGAAGAAGCAAGGTGACTGGTCCTTTCTGGAAGCCTTTACCTTTGCGAGGTCAGGTGCCTCTGTCGGAATATCACTGACCTGCACGCTTATCTCGTCCGCGCGGTCAAATATACCTGTCAGGTCCTCCTCCCTGTCACTATATCCCATAAATACATCCAATAATATAACTTTGTGGCCGTTCTCTTTGAGTGCCTTAGCTACCATGCTTCCTGTCTTGAAGGAAACATCTCTCTCTGTGCTAAGCCCTCCGGCAAGTACTACGATGTTCATTTTTGTCCTCTTTTCTTTGATTGAATTATCATGCTTTGGCTTAATCAAACACAATGCAATGCTTCTTTTTTAAAGCTATGAGTAATCAACATAATTTTTCCAAAATTATAACACCATTTGTGCAAAAAAGAAAGACCGGCTGCCCGGTCAAAAAAGAAATTCTCATTTTATTTTAAACTGTGTTAACTTCCAACAGCTGTATCATTCTCATAAACACCATCCGCCCGTGCAAATCATCCTGTGAAAGTGATTCTCCGTACTTCAATACTAATAATCGGCACTGATAAAAATTCAGGTCAGGATTGCCAAAAAGCAAAATCCGCAAGGCTGCATTTTCCAGGTAATTGTGTATATTTCCCACCTCAATAAATATATCTACGATATCATCGAGGTTAATAAGTCCTTTCTGTTCATAGTACATTGTTCTCAAATATTTGTTCCCCTCCATCGACTATATTTTTCATAGAACTTCTTTTTTGTCTTTCTTCTTGCATATGCGCATTTGTCCCTATAGCAACAAATGCCCCTCTATACCATACATATAGAGGGGCTGTCATTTTTAATTCTTATTGAACATCATCTGTTCTCCATATTCACGCTCTGTCAATGTCAGCGTTCCGTCATCAATACTATATTCAAATGTCGTTCCTATGGATTGTACTGCATTTTTCAAAGTCTCTGTCGTATACTGTCCATCCGACTTTTCTGCAATTTTCTGAATCTGTGCATCGTCCTGCTGTATAGAAACTCGTCTTGGATTCTTTGTTCATCGTATATGTCATCGGAACTTCTGTATCTTTTCCTTCTCCGTATGCCGGAATTGTTACCGTCATCTGACCATCACACTGATCTTCAGATTCATATTACCGTCCTCATCCGTCCAGGAACCTTCTAACGGATTCCCTAAACATCTTCATCAGAAGAAATATTGCTACGATTATAATCAGGACAGATGTAACAGACGTAACGACTGTCCATATCTTACTTCTTTTTGCCTCATCATTGTTTTCTATCATCTATCCGTTTCCTTCTTTTTATTGTGTCTTTTATTATTCCCGCTATTATAGATTATATGTGCTTTTTTCTTCTGTGTCAACGACAGGTCTTTTGTTTCTTCTTCCCTTTACTCGTCAATCTCCACAAGCAGATAAAATCCCCTGTCCGTCTGTTCAATCTTCTTGATCTTTCCTTTTCTTGCTCTGATCCGCTGTCTGGTACGGTAGATTCCTGACATAGCGATGGATGGTTCGACCAGATATGTATATTGGCCGGTAACGGCACTTCGTTCACTGATCTCTACTTCCTGTCCTTCTGTCACCAGACCTTCTCTTTCCATTTTAAAACGTTCCACACGCATTTTTACTGTCTCCTTTTCTTTTTATCCACACAATACCGCAAAAAGCAAAAATCGTCAGCTTTCCTTTGAAAAACTGACGATTTTTGCCGGACAGTTCTTATTCCTTTACAAAGCGGTGATAAATATAATCATTTGCTTCTTTTTCTTGACTGTCATCC
>ENA-OQKL01000440-OQKL01000440.1-human-gut-metagenome-genome-assembly--contig:-NODE-440-length-13393-cov-2.581411_pt1 | contig 13393 bp, 15 predicted proteins | sample MGYA00242779_ERZ504800 | MGnify/ENA primary metagenome ERZ504800 (study PRJEB26092, sample SAMD00036410) | human gut metagenome | host: Homo sapiens | study: EMG produced TPA metagenomics assembly of... | reverse complement strand
GGCATAGGATTCCTCCTTGGTCAGGCCGTCGGCGGTGGACAGGGTGATCTGCGCCTCGTTGCTGGTGATGCTGGGCAGCAGCTCCACGCCCATGTTCAGCACCTGCCAGCCGCTGAACACCAGCAGCACCACCGCCGCGATCAGGGGCAGGGCACGGTGCTGCAGGCACCATTCCAGACTATGGGCATACTTTTCCTGCACCTTTTCAAACCAGGCAAGGCGCTTGGGTTCAGCTTTTTTCAGCACAGTAGAGGATGCCGCCGGGACCACCGTGAGCGCCACGATGAGGGAGGCCATCAGGCAGTAACCGATGCACAGGGACATGGGCATCATCAGGCTGCGCACAATGCTGGCCGAGAACACCACCGGCAGGAACACGCACACCGAGGTAAGGGTGAGGCCACCACCGACATGCCCACCTGTTTTGTGCCCTGCACGGCAGCGCGGGCCGCAGGCACGCCGCGGCTGCGCAGACGGTAGACGTTCTCAATGACGACCACCGAGTTATCCACCAGCATACCAATGCCGAGGAAAGGCCGGCCAGGGTCATCACGTTCAGGTCCAGCCCGGTAAAGTACGATGAGCACCGACCGCGAACAGAACGGACAGCGGGATGCTGATGCCGACCACGAGGTGGGCTTGGATATCCTTCAGGAAGATAGCCAGCACGATGATGGCCAGTGCAGCGCCCACACCATGCTGGTGAGGATGCTGTTGATGACGATGGTGATGTAGTTGCCCTGATTGGACAGCACCACCATGTGCAGGCCGTCGTATGTTTTTCCAGCTCGTTTAAATGCGGTCAGGCAGTTGTCGGAGACCTCGCCTGCACTGGAAGTCGCATTCTTATAGATTTTGAGGATGGATGCCTTTTCGCCGTTCAGGCGGGTGTAGCTGTCGGCGGAGTTATCAATGACCTCCACATCCGCCACATCAGAAAGGCGCACGTCGCCGTAGCCCTCCACATGCAGCAGCAGGGCACCGCTGATATCCTTCACACTGTTGTACTCTTCGCCGACTTTTCAGCAGCCAGGACTCGCCGTCCTTATCCTGCACGTAACCGGCCGGCATGGAGAAGTTCTGGGCATAGATGAGCTGCGCCAGCGTTTCAATGTCCAGCTGCTTTGTCACATCGGCCTGTGCCAGAGCGTTGGTCTTGGCCGTCTCGTACTCTGCCTTGGCAGCCTCCAGCTGCTTTTCGTACTCGTTCAGCATTTCACGCGCTTCGGTGAACTGCATATAGGCGTTGAGCTGCTGCTGGGAGAAGCTGCCCAGTGCGCCGGAGAACTCGGTCATCAGCTGGGGCACATTGTCCATGGCCTTGATGGTGCTTTCCAGCGTGTTATAGACCACATTCAGGCTTTCCTGCAGCTGCATCTCATTGGCAAGATCCTCTGCGGTGCTGCCTTCGGAGCCGGTCTCGGTGTTCACGCGCTCCTGCAGTTTCTGCAGGGCGGTAGTGAGCTTATCGGTAATGGTGCGCAGCTCAGCCACAATATCGATCAGAGAGTCGATATCCCGCATACCGGTCTCGTTGAACTTGTCCATGACCTTCTGCAGACCGTCGCGCACCTCGATCAGGGCCTGCTGGATCTCAGGCTCCTTGACCACAGCGATCAGGCTGTTCACGCTCTCCAGAAGAGCCTGCGCCTGCGCACGCACCGTTTCCACTGCGGTGCCCACCTCGGTGCTCATCTGGCTCATGACCGAGTTGGACACCGTATTGCCAAAGTTTTTCAGCTGCTTTTCGTATTCCCTGCGTCCGGCGGTGATCTGTGCCTCGGCGCTTTCCAGCTGGGAGCGGGCTGCAGCCAGCTGGGTATCGATCAGTTCCAGCAGCTTTGCGTTGATCTCGTCGATCTTATCCTGATTGAGCTGCACCTGCACCAGCTTTTCCACCAGACCGCTGGACGAAACGCTGGACACACCGCCCTTGCGCTGCACTTCCGGCACAAGGGTGTTCTGGATAAACTCAGAAAGCTCGTACTGGTCGGCACCTTCGCGGCTGACAGCCACCGTCATGAAAGCGTTCATGTTCAGGCTGTACTCAATGATGGAGGGGGTCAGGCAGGTGCTGGGCAGGTCGCTTTTGGCCTGATCCAGCTTGTTGGACACCTTGACCAGCGCGCTGTTCATATCCGTATCCTCGGTAAACTCCATCAGCAGCAGGCTGTAGTTTTCTGCCGATGTTGCGGTGATCTTGGACACGCCCGGCACTGTGAGCGAGTTCTGCAGCACATCCGAGACCTCGCTCTCCACGCGCTCCGGGCTTGCACCAGGATACACGGTGACCACCATCAGATACGGTGTGTTCACGTTGGGCAGCAGGTTCGTATCCATCTTTGTGACCGCCACAAAGCCCAGGATCAGGATCATGACCACTGCAACCAGCACCGTAAACGGCTTTTTGACACTGAATTTTTCCATTTTCTCCTACCGTTTCTCTGCCTTGCCGCAAAGCAGGACAGCTGCTTTCCCTGCGGGAAAGGCTACACTTCAACATTTTTATTATACACGCAAGCCCCCGCCTTGCAAGAGCGGGGTGGGATTCTTTTGCGATTCTTTGGATACTTTCGCAAGATTTTAACATTTGCCGTTCCGTTTTTCCATTTTCCGGCTGCGGGTGCGACCAAATTCGGTCAGTCTTCCTTTATGGATACGCGGCAGCAGGGCAGATTGTTGCACCTTTTTAAAATTTTTCTGCCAAAGCGCCAGAGCCGCTTTTGTTTTTTGCGTGGAAATGTGCATTTGAATATGTTATACTAGAGTACAGAATGGATCAGCAGGCTCTTTTTCGGGCCTTATCCTATAGATTCGACCGATAAAAACGAGGAACACTATGAAAAAAGTCATCTCCGTCCGTTTCAAAGAGAACGGCAAAAGCTATTATTTTGATCCCGCCGGGGCCGACATCAAAAACCGGCGAATACGTGATCGTGGAGACCGCCCGCGGCATTGAGTGCGGCGAGGTGGTGCAGGGCGTGAGGGAGATTGCCGATGCGGCAGTGCCCAAGGCCCTCAAGCCCATTACCCGCATGGCCGACAGCGTGGATATCCGCCGGATGCGCCAGAACCGTGAGGACGAAAAGCGCGCCTACCGCACCTGTCAGGAGTGCATTTCCCGCCATGGCCTGGAAATGAAGCTTGTGGAGGCCGAGTATACCCTAGACCGCTCCAAGATCATGTTCTATTTCACCGCCGATGGCCGTGTGGACTTCCGTGAGCTGGTCAAGGATCTGGCCGGCATCTTCCACACCCGCATCGAGCTGCGCCAGATCGGCGTGCGCGACGAGAGCAAGATGATCGGCGGCCTTGGCATCTGCGGCCAGCCCTTCTGCTGCAGCCGCTTTTTAAAGGACTTCCAGCCCGTCTCCATCAAGATGGCCAAGGAGCAGGGCCTTTCGCTGAACCCCACCAAGATCAGCGGTGCCTGCGGCCGGCTGATGTGCTGCCTTGCCTACGAGGAGAGCGCCTACGAGTACCTGAACAGCATCATGCCCATGGTGGGCAGCACCGTGCGCACGCCGGACGGTCTTGGCACCGTGCTGGAGGTGAACCCGGTATCCGGCTACCTGCGGGTGCGCTGCGGCACCGAGAGCCTTTCGCCCCGTTACTATAAGGTGGGTGTGTGCGAATATATCAGCGGCGGCAAGCGTGCGCCCCGCCGCCCGGACCCGGACGACGATTACTCCGGCGTGCGCAACCCGGCCCCGGTGGTGGCTTCCTCCGACGATGGCGAAAAGCGCTGCGCGGGCGGCGGCTGCGCCCGGAAGCGCGCTGACCGAAAAGGAGTGAGGGCCGCGCCGGAGGTTCTGAGGGGTTAGTCTGCTAAAACTAACTGTTCTTCGTGATTTTTGACCAAAAAACTCCTGCAAATTTGGCCATAAGTTAGCCTGTGCTTTTGTGCAACCCAACAAAAACAGACTTTTGTGTTTTCGGGTCACGGTTAGTCTTGCCTTTTCTCACCTGCTTTGTTAAAATGCAGGCAAGGATATGATTTCCGGAGAGACATGCACAGCCGTGCCATACATGACTCTTCATACATACTTCGGGCACGGAGATAAAAAGGAGAGTTTATTATGGCACACAAGGTTTCTGACGCATGTGTTGGCTGCGGCGCTTGCGAGGGCGCTTGCCCGGTTGGCGCTATCACCGTTGATGGTGTTGCTTCTGTGAACGCAGACGCTTGCATCGATTGCGGCGCTTGCGAGGGCGCTTGCCCCACCGGTGCTATCACTGCTGAATAATTTTAGCAGCTGCACAAAAAACGCATCAAAAGCAGCAGGCCTGTCCAAAGCAGGTCTGCTGCTTTTTTGTTTTGCAGTAATTCGCACAAATTCCCCGAGCAATTCCACGCATTTTTTTAGAGAGGGTACGGCACACTTATCTATGGAACATTCTACCGAAGTCTTGTATAATAGAACTATGGTTTATTGCTCGCCGGAGCATCGTTTTGGCTCCGACGCGCTGCTGCTGGCCCGTTTCTGTGAGCCAAAGCGCGCCCAGAAGGCCGCAGACCTGTGCTCCGGCTGCGGCATCGTGGCGCTGGAATGGCACGACCGCGGCCACCGCGGCCCCTGCATGGGGCTGGAGCTGCAGCCCGAGGGCAGCGCTCTGCTTTCCGCTGCGGTGCAGGAGCAGGACATCGGGCACATTGAGCCTGTCTGTGCCGACCTGCGCGCTTTCCGGCAGGGCGAGGGAAGTTTTGACGTGTGTGCGTGCAATCCACCCTATTTCACGGATGGGCCCCAAAGCCAAAACGCAGCCCACGCCCTTGCCCGGCACGAGAACACCTGCACACTGGACGATGTGTGCCAGTGTGCGTTCCGCCTTTTGAAGGACGGCGGGCGCTTTGCGCTGTGCCACCGGCCGGAACGGCTGGCGGAGGTGCTGGCGGTGCTGCGGGCCAACCGGCTGGAGCCGAAGCGGCTGGCCTTTGTAAAGAACAAGGCGGACGGCGCGCCATGGCTCTTCCTTGTGGAAGCGCAGAAGAACCGCAAGACCGGCCTGCGGGTGGAGCCGGATGTGTTGATCAGCGCCGGTGCGGCGTTATATGGGAGGTAAACTATGGCAGGAACTCTTTATATCGTGGCAACGCCCATCGGCAATCTGGACGATATGCCGCCGCGCGTAGCGGCCACCTTTGGCGCGGCAGACTTTATTGCCGCCGAGGACACCCGTGTGACCATGAAGCTGCTGAACTTTCTGGGCCTGAAAAAGCCCATGGTCAGCTACTATGAGCACGCCCTGCAGAAGGGTGAGGGCATCCTGCGCCGCATTGAAGCAGGCGAGAGCTGTGCCCTGTGCAGTGATGCGGGCATGCCCTGCGTCTCCGACCCGGGCGAGGTGATCGTGCGGGACGCACTGGCCCGGGGCATCAAGGTAGTGCCAGTACCGGCGGCTTCCGCCTGCGTCACAGCGCTGGCCGTGTCCGGGCAGGACACCTCCCGCTGGGTGTTCGAGGGCTTTCTGCCCGTGAACCGCAAGCAGAAAAAAGAGCGGCTGGCTGAGCTTTTGCAGGAAAAGCGCACCACCATCTTTTACGAAGCGCCCCACAAGCTGCGCACCACGCTGGACGATCTGGCCAATGCCTTTGGCGCAGACCGCAGCATCACCCTGTGCCGGGAGCTGACAAAGCTGCACGAGGATATCTGGAAGACTACCCTCGGCGAGGCGGTGGAGCACTACAAGACCAACGAGCCGCGCGGCGAGTATGTGCTGGTGATGGCCGGTGCGCCGGAGACCGCCGACCCGGAGCAGGAGCTGACGCTGGAGCAGGCAGCGCAGCGGGCGCTGGAGCTGACCGGGCAGGGCTTTGGCCCCACCGCCGCAGCCAAGGCGGCGGCACAGGGCACACCTTATTCTAAAAGCGAAGTGTACAAGCAGCTGCTGGTATTGCAACAGGGCCAGCAGGCAGCGGAATGATACGTAACTGGTAAACAGAGGAGGACCCGTTTTTGTGACAAAGCTTCTGGTTTTGAGCGACAGCCACGGCGGACGTGCCGCCATTGAGCGCGTGCTGATGAAAGAGAGCAAAAGCATCGATGCCCTGATCTTTCTGGGCGACGGCCTGCGGGATCTGGAACTGGCTCTGACGCTGTACCCCAAGCTGCGGGCCTACTCGGTGGCGGGCAACTGCGATTACGGTGCACTGGAACCCACCGACGGCCTTGCCGCCTTTGACGGCGTGGTGATCTTTTACACTCACGGTCATATGTACGGTGTGAAATACGATCTGGATACGCTGGCAGATGCCGCATCTGCCCCGGGGTGCCGAGGTGGCGCTGTTCGGTCACACCCACATCCCCCATGCAGAGACCCGCAGCAAGGTGTTCCTGTTCAACCCCGGCTCCTGCGGCCGGTGTTACACCGGGCCGGACACCTACGGCATCCTGACGCTGGACGAAGGCAAAGTGACCGCCTATGAACATAAAGAGGTACCCAAACAATGAGCATCAATGAGGTGCGCTATCTGCCGGAATGCGGCAGCACCAACGCTTACGTGAAGGAACATTTTGAAGAGTTCGGCCCGGTGGGTGCGGTGTATACCGAGAACCAGACCGCAGGCCGGGGCCGTCTGGGCCGCAGCTGGGTGAACGCCGAGGGCAAGGCCCTGTATTATACAGCAGCCATCCGGGAACCGCTGGCCCAGCCTGCCACCCTGCCGCTGCTGGCAAGCCTTGCCGTGCGCACCCAGCTCAAGCTGCGCTACGGCGTGGACTGCCAGATCAAGTGGCCCAACGACCTTCTGCTCAACGGCAAAAAGATCGTGGGCATCCTGTGCGAGGGCGTGAGCTACGGCTACCAGCAGCAGGGCCGGGGCATTTTGTGCGGCATCGGCATCAATCTGGCCCAGCCGCAGAGCTACTTTGATGCCGCCGGTCTGCCCAACGGCACCTCGCTGGCACTGCAGGGCGCAAAGGTGGATCTTTCCACCGACCCCGCATGGCTGGCCGAGGGCCTGACCGACTTTGGCTTTGACCGCAACATGTATGTGTTTGCCCGCGATGGCTTTGCACCCTTCCGGGAGGAATACAAGGCCGCCTGCGTCAATCTGGGCCGCCGGGTCACCTTCGACCTGCCGGACGGCGGGCAGGGTGCAGGCGAAGCCGTCGATGTGGACGAAGAGGGCCGTCTGGTGGTGCGCACCGACAGCGGCGAAGTGCACGTTTTTACCGGCGAAGTATCGGTGCACGGCATCTACGGTGCCGTCTGAGTTTTATAAAGTTGTATGCTCCATGCGGACAGTTTTAAGTCTGCATGGAGTTTTTTTGCACATTTTTGCTTGATTTTTCCGCAAAACGCTTGAATAAACGAATTTTTTGTAAATTTCTTGTGTACATTTCCAGTTGCCAATTCAGTTATACTTTAGTATAATAGAGTACGTGCCAGCGCGTCCTTTTGGATGGGATGCGCGTGTTTAGGAAATCGGAAAACGGACAGCACAAGCGCCCTGCCCCAAAAAGCAAGGCGCTTGTGCTGTCGCAAGGAGAGCAAACATGAAAGATCAAGAATCCTTCAAGCCGTATATTCCTGCGGAAAAGATCACCGCAGAAATGACGGCGACCTCTGTGATCATGGGCATCATCCTGTCCGTGGTCTTCGGCGCTGCAAACGCTTATCTGGGCCTGCGCGTCGGCATGACTGTTTCTGCCTCCATCCCGGCAGCAGTCATTTCTATGGGCGTGATCCGCGTCCTGCTCAAGAAGAACTCCATTCTGGAGAGCAACATGGTGCAGACCATTGGTTCCGCAGGCGAGAGCCTTGCCGCTGGTGCCATCTTCACCATGCCCGCACTGTTCCTGTGGGCAAAAGAGGGCCTGTGCGACAAGCCCAGCATCCTGGAGATCACCCTGATCGCCCTGTGCGGCGGCATTCTGGGCGTTCTGTTCATGGTGCCCCTGCGCAACGCCCTGATCGTCAAGGAGCACGCCACCCTGCTGTACCCGGAAGGCACCGCCTGTGCAGACGTTCTGCTGGCCGGTGAAGAGGGCGGTGCAAACGCCTCCACCGTGTTCTCCGGCATGGGTCTGGCAGCCATCTTCAAGTTCATCGTCGATGGCCTGAAGATGATCCCCGCCGACATTGCCGTGGCCTTCAGCTCCTTCAAGGGTGCTCTGGGCATGGAAGTGTACCCCGCTCTGCTGGGCGTGGGCTACATCGTCGGCCCCAAGACCGCTTCCTACATGTTCACCGGTTCTCTGGTGGGCTGGATGGTCATTATCCCGCTGATCTGCCTGTTCGGCGCAAACATCTCCCTGTACCCGGCAGCAGCCGGCACCACCATTGCTGATCTGTATGCAGCAGGCGGTGCAGACGCTATCTGGTCCAACTACGTCAAGTATATCGGCGCAGGTGCCATTGCTACCGGCGGTATCATCTCGCTGATCAAGAGCCTGCCTCTGATCGCATCCACCTTCCGTGATGCCATGAAGAGCATGAAGGGCGGCAGTGCTTCCGGCACCTCCCGTACCGAGAAGGACCTGCCCATGCCCTTTATTCTGGGCGGCATCCTGCTCATCATCCTCATCATCTGGCTGGCTCCGGCCATCCCCGTCAGCCCGCTGGGTGCTCTGCTGATCGTCATCTTCGGCTTCTTCTTCTCCACCGTCTCTGCACGTATGGTCGGCATGATCGGCAGTTCCAACAACCCGGTCTCCGGCATGACCATTGCCACCCTGCTGATCGCTACCATGATCCTGAAGGCCACCGGCAACGTTGGCATCGAGGGCATGATCGGCTCCATGGCCATCGCCTCTGTCATCTGCATCTGCGCTGCCATTGCTGCGGATACCTCTCAGGACCTGAAGACCGGCTACCTGCTGGGTGCGACCCCGGTCAAGCAGCAGATCGGTGAGCTGATCGGTGTTGTTGCTTCCGGTCTTGCAATCGGTGGTGTTCTGTATCTTCTGGATGCAGCATGGGGATATGGTGGAGCAGAAGTTCCGGCTCCTCAGGCAGGTCTGATGAAGATGATCGTTGAAGGTATCATGGGTGGAAATCTTCCGTGGGCACTTGTATTCATCGGTGTATTCCTTGCAATTGGTATGGAAATCTTAAGAATTCCGGTAATGCCATTTGCAATCGGTCTTTACCTTCCAATTTATCTGAATGCAACCATCATGATCGGTGGTATCGTTCGTGGATTACTTGACAGCAGAAAAGGTGTTGACGAAAAAACCCAAGACAGCTCAGGCCACAGATGGTACCCTGTACTGTGCTGGTATGATCGCCGGCGAGGGTCTTGTTGGAATTCTTCTTGCGATCTTTGCAGTTGTCGGTATCAGCCTTGATATGTCCGGCGTTGTAAACCTTGGAAATATCGGCGGCGTTGTGCTGATGATCATCATGATCCTGTCACTGCTTAAATTCTCTATCTGGAGAAAGAAGAAAGCCTGATGAGAAAAAACAAAAAGGATAAGAAACAGGATATCAACTATCTTGATCTGATCCCGGAAACAAACCAGTCGATCCGGTGGCACCGGGACCTGAAGCAGCGGATCATTCTTGAGATAGAGAATAAGGGTATGTTCAATACCATCGCGCAGAAGGTTTTTGGCAAGCCAAGGTTTTCCAAGGTTCATCTTGATGAAATGGGAACTTTTATCTGGCCTGAGATCGATGGAGCCAAAACCGTGCAGGAGCTTGCCCTGCTGGTGAAAGAGCATTTCGGAGATAAGGCAGAACCGCTTTATCCGAGAATCGTAAAATACTTTCAGATAATGGAAAGCTATGAATTTGTTCATTTTATAAATAAAAAGACAGAAAAATAGCATGGAGAACGGGAACGGACGCAGAATAGTGTACGGTCCCGTTCTTTTTATGACACGTCAGTGCGGGAAACTGATGCAGTTGTCATATGATACTATAGCATTTTCGGGATTTTCACAGCGGAATAGAAATATTGAGGACATTTCAAGACAGAAATTCCGGGAATTGCTGTAAAAAATGAAAGGAGCACTTTATGAGTCTTGTGAAAAAAAAGGACTGGTATCTGGATTATCTTCTGATCATAGTAGGAACCGGGCTGATGGCACTTGCCATCAATTCCGTGTTTGATGCAACCGGGCTGGTAACCGGAGGCTTTTCCGGTATTGCGATCCTGGTGAAGCACTGGACCGGTGGGATCGTAGATGGCGGGGTTCCACTGTGGCTTACCAATATCACGCTGAACATCCCGCTGTTTTTTCTGGGATGGCGGATCAAAGGCTTTTCCTTTGTAAAAAAAGCTCTGGTCGGTGAGATCTCCCTCTCAACCTGGCTTGCTATTCAGCCGGTGTGGAATATTGCGGGAGATGATCTCCTTCTGGCTGCTGTATACGGTGGTGTGATCCTGGGAATCGGCATTGGAATGGTTTTCCTTGGACAGGGAACCACAGGCGGAACGGATATGATGGCAGCACTGATCCAGAAGTATATGCGTCATTATTCCATCGCACAGATCATGCAGTTTATTGATGGGCTTATTGTGATCGTAGGAATGTATGTGTTCGGTATCCAGCGGGCCCTGTATGCCATCATTGCGGTTTATCTGGTAACAAAAGTATCCGACAGTCTGATCGAAGGTCTGAAGTTTTCCAAACAGACATTTATCGTCACGGAGAAGCCGGATGAGGTTGCCAGAGTCATTATGGAAGACCTGGATCGCGGAGCGACAGGGATCTGTGGCAAGGGGATGTATTCCGGTCAGGAGAAGACGATCATCTTCTGTGTGGTAAACAAAAAGGAAATTGTGAAGCTGAAAGAGCTGGTAGATGATATTGATTCCAACGCTTTTGTGATCGTTTCCGATGCAAGAGAGGTTCATGGGGAAGGTTTTATAGAGAAAAATTAGGCGGATTTCAACAAAAATTTGTAAATTTTTTCAGTTTTACTCTTTCATTTTTGGTGATTTTGTATTAAAATAGCCATAGATAGAGAGGGAAAGACAGAAGATAAGCATACACATAAGTGAGAAGGGATTGAACGGAATGATATCGAATCAGGTGTTACAGAATACGCTCGAGGGACTTAAAGAAATATCAAGGACGGAATTTTGTGTCATTAGACACAGACGGCAAGGTACTTGCGTCTACCTTTTCTGATTTTGAAATCCAGCCGGCAGATATCCAGGCTTTTGTAGAATCCCAGGCGGACAGCCAGCTTGTCAAGGGATTTCAGTACTTTAAGGTTCTGTGATGATTATCAGTTGGAATATGTCTTGGTAGCCCACGGAGATGATGAGGATACTTATATGGTAGGCAAGCTTGCAGCCTTCCAGATCCAGAATCTGATCGTTGCGTACAAGGAGCGTTTTGACAAAGACAGCTTTATCAAGAATCTTCTTCTTGATAATCTTCTTCTGGTGGATATTTACAACAGAGCGAAGAAGCTTCATATTGAAGCAGATGTCCGTCGTGTAGTTATGATCCTGGAACTGAACCAGGAGAAAGATCACAGCTCTGTAGAGAGCGTGAAAAGCCTTTTTGGCGGAAAGAGCAGAGATTTTATCACTGCTGTTGATGAGAAGAGCATCATTATAGTCAAGGAACTGGAAGAGGGAGAGGGCTATCCGGAGATGGATAAGCTGGCTCATACGATTATGGATACTCTGGATCTGAATAAAGATGGTGAGGATGTCCACATGGCATACGGTACCATTGTCAATGAGTTGAAAGAAGTTTCACGTTCCTACAAGGAAGCGCGTATGGCCCTTGATGTAGGTAAGATCTCTTCGGAGACAGGGAAGTTATCGCATACAGCTCACTTGGAATCGGACGCCTGATCTATCAGCTGCCTATTCCTCTGTGTAAGATGTTTATCCGCGAGATCTTTGACAACAAATCTCCGGATGATTTCGATGAGGAGACACTTGTCACCATCGATAAATTCTTTGAGAACAGTCTGAACGTATCTGAAACTTCACGTCAGCTGTATATCCACAGAAATACGCTGGTATATCGTCTGGATAAACTCCAGAAGAGTACAGGCCTTGATCTGAGAGTGTTTGAGGATGCCATTACATTTAAGATCGCGCTGATGGTTGTTCGATATATGAAATATATGGAGACATTAGAGTATTAATAGCATTCGGAATGCAGGATGATAGTTTGATATATTAAGGCAACATATTAGAACTTTTAAACTGCCGCTTATTCCTTCCCGGAATAGGTGGCAGTTTTTGTATGAGCGTTTTTCATCATGGAATATTGTGTAAATGTCCCTCCTGTTTGGAAGCATTCACGAAGTGTGTTACTGAGAACGGAGTGAGCAGTAACGAATTCACATGAACTTCACAGATAACATCCATGACTCTATTGTAATTTTGGTATTTTTAACGTTAAATAAATAATTTGAAGAGGGCTGTTGATTACTGTTCACTGGTAATATTCCGCGGTAGCGCATTACTGAGAATGGAGTGAACAGTAACGTGAACAGTAACAGTTGTAGGGCCCGGGAAATTTATTCTTGCATTTAAACAGAAAATATATTACAATAATGTTACAAAAAATTAAGAAAATTATGCTTTTATAATATAGAGGAGGATATATATGATCGATCTTGTAGATGTGAGCAAATCTTACGGCCCGGGTCTTCCGGCTGTGAATCATGCGAACTTACATGTTGATAAAGGGGAATTCGTATTTGTAGTAGGAAGCAGTGGCTCCGGTAAATCCACACTGATCAAGCTTCTGATGAAAGAACTGGATTCTACCAGCGGAACGATCACAGTCAGCGGGGAACGTCTGGAGAAGATGAAACACAGACGCGTTGCCAAGTATCGCAGAAAGCTTGGGGTAGTATTTCAGGATTTCCGTCTTTTAAAAGACCGTAATGTATATGAGAATGTAGCATTTGCGCAGCGTGTCATAGGAAGACCTACCCGCGTGATACGCAAACGTGTGCCGGAGGTTCTCCAGGAGGTAGGACTTGCAGGAAAGTATAAGGCATACCCGGATGAGCTTTCCGGTGGTGAGCAGCAGAGAGTTGCTCTTGCCAGAGCACTGGTAAACCGCCCTGACATCCTTCTGGCAGATGAGCCGACCGGAAACCTGGATCCGAAAACCTCTGAAGAGATCATGGCTCTGATGGAGCAGATCAATGACAGAGGAACCACAGTTCTGGTAGTTACCCACAATAAGGACATCGTCAATGCCATGCGTAAGCGAGTAGTCACCATGCACAACGGCAAGATCATCAGCGATGAGAAAGAGGGAGGATATCATGAGGCCTAGTACGATCTGGTATACCCTGAAGCAGGGCTTTAAGAATATAAAAAGAAACTGGATGTTTTACCCTGGCATGTATCATCACGATGGCAGCCTGCATTTTTCTGGTAGGCATTTTCTATTCCATCGTGAACAACGTCGGTAATATTGCCCATAAGGTGGAAGAAGAAGTACCGATCACAGTA
>ENA-OQKL01000437-OQKL01000437.1-human-gut-metagenome-genome-assembly--contig:-NODE-437-length-13426-cov-2.978119_pt1 | contig 13426 bp, 14 predicted proteins | sample MGYA00242779_ERZ504800 | MGnify/ENA primary metagenome ERZ504800 (study PRJEB26092, sample SAMD00036410) | human gut metagenome | host: Homo sapiens | study: EMG produced TPA metagenomics assembly of... | reverse complement strand
TCGGTCGAACGGGGCGCCGGCACCCACAGGTCCTCGCAGACTTCAACGCCCAGCACCATATCCTCGGCACCCTCATCACAGCAGCGGTAGACAAGCCCCGAACCCAGCGGAACCGGACCCTGACCGGCAAATTCAACCCACACGGGATCCGCAGGCGACGGAGCAAACCAGCGACGCTCATAGAACTCGCCATAGTTGGGCAGATACTTCTTGGCCGTGAGGCCCAAAAGCTCGCCCGCGCAGCACACGGCGGCACAGTTGTAGATATTCTCGGCAACCGCAACGGGAAGACCGATGGTAAAGACGATCGGCAGCTCACGGGTTTCATCGAGGATATGCACCAGAGCAGCCTCGCAGGCATGCAGCAGTGTGCGGTTATGGAACAGATCGGCCGCGGTATAGCCAGTCAGATTAAGCTCGGGCAACACCAACGCGCGAACGCCACGCCCGGCAGCATCGCGAACAGCCGCCAGCGCAACCTCGGCATTGCCCTCGACATCGGCCACGCGAATCTGCGGCGACGCCGCCGCCACACGCAAAAAGCCATCAGACTGAGAAAGGTGAAGATTCATAAGAATGCTCCCGTGCGTAGACGCCATTCACAACAATTAGCAAGTCCTATTGTAGTTCAACCGCCGGGTGTAACCGCATCCCACCAACTTGGTGAGCAATTGATGAGTTGATGGTATCTGTTAAATGTCACGTACGATTCACATCTGGTGGGTACCCTGATGGCTACACGAAACGAAGCAGATTTACACCGGGAGGACCCCGTATGACAACCAAGTACACCGACGCGCCGCGCACGCGCGTCATGACGCCGGCATCGCTCAACAACGGCGTGCACGAGAACCATTCCATCGGACAGACCATGGCCATCGCGCCCAAAAAGGGTCTGTTCGACGACATTTCCATTCCCCAGATCATCGCCGGCGCCGCAGCTGCCGCCACGAGCGTGGCGCTTGCTTCAAAGATCGGCATTGCCGGCTCGGTGATTGGTGCCGCCGTGAGTTCAGTCATCACTGTTGTGTCCTCGCAGGTCTATCGCCACTTTATCTCCGCCAGCGCCGAAGCAATTAAGGGTACGCATGCCGCTGTCGACTACCCTACCGGCGCCTACGAGCCCGTTGAGCCCAATATCGAGGAGCACCTAGGTGGCGCCGCGACCACGCAGGAGATGCGCCAGGTTGACGGGATGCGCGACCACGGCGCGCGTCGCCCCCAACAGCCTGCGCGCCAAGGCGGCGGCAGAGCGCAGCCAGACACAAAAAGAAGGTCATCGTCTTCTCGATCGCCATCGCCATCGTCGCGGTCATCGCCTGCACCGGCGCCATCCTTATAACCCACTGCCGGTGAGGGTCTGGGTCGAGCGTCCCGAGCCAATCCTGTCGTCGCGCACGACCGAGAGCGATGCAAATGGCAACACTCAGCCGCAGAATCAGCAGGCACAGACGGACGACACGCAAGACAGTCCCACCTCTGCCAATTCGTCCTCGAACACCCAAAACCAATCGCAGGGCACCGATTCCTCTACGGCCAACAGTGGCACGCCGTCCGGCACGACCGACTCAAGCCAAACGACTGACGGTTCACAGCCGAACACGGGAGGCCAGACGAGCGACACCACGTCGGGAACGGGCACGGCAGACAGTAACAACACCAACAGCTCGAGCGGAACCGCTTCCGGCACGGCATCTGACAACTCGAGCCAAGGCACGGCATCGGGCAACTAAGCACGTTTGCCTCTCATAGATAACCGACCTGTACAACGGGCGCGAATCGAAAGCGGTTCGCGCCCGTTTGCCTTGGGCGCCGCCATGGCGAACGCCATGCGATGGTAAGATGCTTTACATGTGTAAAGAGGAGATTTGCCATGAGCAAGACAATAATTAGGCCCACGCTTTCGCTGGGCAACCACATCTATCTGTATCGCCTGCTGCGCGATGCGATTGGATGTGGCAAGCAAACGTTTATGACGCAGGTCGAGGAGGCGCTCGCCGCTGGCGACATGACCGCTTATGACCTGGGCTTTGAGTCCACGCGCGAGTTGCTCGAGGAACTCGACGACTGCATTAAGCTGACCGTCTTTAAAGGCGGCCGCCTGTATGCCACGGTCATCGCCAACGAGGCCTGGGATGCTGCGCTTGCCAAGGGCGAGGACAAGCCCAAGACCGCCAAGGGCGCCAAGCAGTCCTACAAAAAGAAAAAGCGCGGTGAGAAGGACCTCAAGGCCGTTCGCCCCAAGCACGTTAAGCGTCCCGAGCCCGAAGCCATGGTTGAAGCCGCGCCGGAACCCGAGCCCGAGACAGAGATCGAAGTCGCTATTGAGGTAACGGCAGAAGCCGAAACCGAAATCGCCGCCACGACCGATCCCAAAGTCATATCCGAGCAGGAAGCCACTGTGGAGCTCAACGAAGCGCCCAAGTCGACAACCGAAGAAGCCGCTGACCAACCCGAGCCGCCTGCGTTCCAAAACAGCGATGTCTTTGGCGACGAGGCCGAGGACGATCAGTCCGACGAGCCCACAGATCAAGACGCTACCGAGTCGGCGCCGGAACCCGAGACGCCGCAGCCCGCCATCTCGCTCACGGTCGTCTATGACCCCGAGAATGCCAATGCCGGCATCACCACCATGGCATCCACGCCCATCGAGGCAAAGTCGAGCGTCGAGAATGAGAGCGCGACGCAGGTTGAGGTTGAAACTGAAGCTGCAGACGCGCCCGTCACCGTGAAGCCCGCAGATTCCACAATCAAGCCGAAGACGACGCTGGAGTTCGCACCCGTCATCGAATCCGTGCCCGCCTCTGCTTGCGACCAAATTCCCGCACCGGCACCGGCTTCGGTACTCGCAGAGGCCCCAACCCCCGCACCCGTAGCGCCCGCCATCCCCGAGGACTTCCCCGTCGATTTCGCAACCGAGGTCTTCTGCCCCGGCCCGCTTCTGCACCAGCTGTCGACCTATCTCCCCTACGGCGCCGATACCCTCGGCATTGTCGGCGAGTACTACTGGATCGCCCGCGAGCGCGGTACCATCGAGGCCGCGCGAAACCGCGCAAGCTTCCCCCTGCGCTACACGCAGGCCGGCGAGCGCCGCGAGGTTGCCGTGCGCATCCGCCGCAATACCACCGGTGGCCTCGGATCCACCTGGGCCATCGACAAGGTCGAAGCCCCGGTCGAGTAAAAAACGGCCTCGGATAGCCAATTGACCATCCGAGGCCGTTTGAATTCAGGCCTTTTAGTTGTCATCGGTGCATATAGACACCAGAGAAGCAAGCTCATCCTCAAGTTGCGGAGCAAAGTATCTAAAAGAAACCTGCGCTCCAGTCGGTATCGACTCAATCATATTCGCAGCATTATCTGAAACTCGGTACGATGCAGTTTCACCTGTCTTCAAATCCTCTATTGAGCAGACAGCGTCTTCAGCATCAATTGACCTAAGCACGCCTTTTCCTTGTAACATCACATCGGCATGCCCGCCAGCTATTTCTAATGAACCTGAGTCTGTCGCAGTCACTTCTCCGGAACCTCCGCGCGATATCTCTTCCTTTGTTGAACAGCCCACCAATGAAGCCATCAGCACCAAAGACAGAGCTAGACGAATCGCCCTACTTCGAAAAAGTCGTTCCATAAGTCCACGCATAATAGCTCTGATCATACTTCAGGAAGGATAAAGATGAATTCCAGCCGTCCGCTATGCCAATCATCTGCCTTGTCTCTCCAGTTTTCTTACCAGTAAGTGTGGCGTAAGCCTCCGCTGTTACAGAATGGGCTGATCCGTTGTACAAACTCGCATGTAAAACATTCGGTCTATTAGAGTTAATCTCATTTTGAATGCTCGCGATAGCCGGAGAGGAGACAGTGCGGGCGATAAGAGTACTTCCTCTGCTTGCGCAGTAATTTGTAAACCCCGTTGCACAGGTTGATATCGGCGTTCCACCCAAAACAACGCCGGGAACAGTCTGTTCTTCATCGGAAAGAGCATGGGTATTGGTGTAATTCCATATTTGCATATATTGCGAAGGGTCGCTATATAAATTGGCAATGCCATACAGTTCCGCAACGTTCGAAAAAGCCGTCACCATACAAGCATAGTGGGCGGTAAGCCTCTTAATCTCGCTTTCATCATATGACATAAACTGAGAAATGGAACGAAATCCAGATACTGTGTAATCCTGCATTTGAGTTGCGTAAATTACAACATCGTTCCAGCTTGAAGGTTTATTCGATAAAACGACAGGCCGTCCTTCTATGGAAACAGCCGGGATTGTTCTTCCGCAATTTGTTGTTATTGAACCGTCCAAAGATTGCACGCCGAATTCGAATGGATTGATCATTACGACTGGGTTATTGAACGAATAAGACTCGACACTAAGATCTCCTCCCCGATCCATAGGGCTGACTAAGCCGTCTCCAAAACGATATCCCGTAAGTATTTCATCATCTGAAGCATCTAAAACCAAATAGCCCGCGGCTCTATTGGATGTCACAACCGGAACAATGTAACCAAGCGGGGACCCATCAACATCTACAAAAGGAATAGGGTCAGAAGGCGTATACGAATAGCCGAGGAGTCCCTTTATATATTTATCGGCAAGCTCTTGCGCAATTTCAGAAGTAAATTGTATCTGCTCACCATCAATATTGCCCGTCGAAGCAAAAACCTCTTTCGGACGTGCGGCTAAGGCGACAATTGAAGACGCGACAAGTTGCAGAAAACGACGACGCGAAAGCATATGTTCTTCTTTCTAGAGAAGCGACTTATAAGGTACTCCTATTCTATAATCTTTTTTTAACGTTACAGCACTGGTTATATTTCAATTCGATTTGCTTATGTCCTTGCAACCCAATGCGTCTTTACGTTTTAAACGGAATTAGAAAATCACTCATAGCAAAAACAGGCTTTAATCCCAAAGAGATGACTTTGATTATGAATCAAACCAGCAGCCAGGGCATAGCTGCAGTGCAATCGCTACAAGAAAGGCCGCCCTTGGTGGCGGCCTTTCTACTTGCTACTAGTCGCGCGTCAGCTTGCGGTGAATACGATGCGGCTGGGCTGCGTCCTCGCCCAGGCGCTCGATACGGTTGGCCTGATAGGCCTCGAAGTTGCCCTCGAACCAATACCAGTTGCCCCGGATTCTCGTCGGTGCCCTCCCACGCCAGAATGTGCGTGGCGACGCGGTCCAGGAACATACGGTCGTGGCTAATGACCACCGAGCAGCCCGGGAACTCGAGCAGCGCCGCTTCGAGCGAGGACAGCGTCTCGACGTCGAGGTCGTTCGTGGGCTCGTCGAGGAGCAGCAGGTTGCCGCCCTGCTTGAGCGTGAGCGCCAGGTTCAGACGGTTGCGCTCGCCACCGGAGAGTACGCCGGCGCGCTTCTGCTGGTCCTGGCCTTTAAAGCCAAAGCTCGCCACATAAGCACGGCTCGGAACCTCGGTCTCACCGACCATCATGTGGTCCAGGCCATCCGAGACGACCTCCCACAGGTTCTTATCGGGGTCGATGCCGGAACGGTTCTGATCGACATAGGAGATCTTGACGGTCTCGCCCACCTCGAGCTCGCCCGAAGTCAGCGGCTCCAGGCCCACGATGGTCTTGAACAGCGTGGTTTTGCCCACACCGTTGGGGCCGATGACGCCCACAATGCCGTTGCGCGGCAGGGTGAACGATAGGTCGTCGATGAGCACGCGACCGTCGAATTCCTTGTGCAGGTGATGGGCCTCGAGAACCTTGTTGCCCAGACGCGGTCCAACGGGAATGCGGATGTCGGTCCAGTCGAGCTTCTGGCTTGCGCGGGCCTCGGCCTCCATCTCCTCATAGCGAGCCAGGCGGGCCTTGTTCTTGGCCTGACGGGCCTTAGGGCTGGAGCGTACCCACTCGAGCTCGGCCTCCATGCGCTTGGCGAGCTTGGCATCGCGGTTGCCCTGCGCCTCGATACGGGCGGCCTTGGTCTCCAGATACGTGGAGTAGTTGCCCTTGTAGGGATAAAGGTGACCGCGGTCGACCTCGCAGATCCACTCGGCAACGTTATCCAGGAAGTAGCGATCGTGCGTGACGGCAAGCACCGCGCCCTGGTAGTTGTGCAGGAAGTGCTCGAGCCACAGGATCGACTCAGCGTCCAGGTGGTTCGTGGGCTCGTCGAGCAGCAGCAGGTCGGGAGCCTCGAGCAGCAGCTTGCACAGGGCCACGCGGCGGCGCTCGCCGCCGGAAAGCACGTTGACCGGCATGTCGGAATCGGGCAGCTGCAGGGCGTCCATGGCCTGGCCGAGCTTGGAATCGATATCCCAGCCGTCGGCGGCGTCGATCTCGTCCTGAAGCTTTCCCATCTCGGCCATGAGAGCGTCCATGTCGCAATCCGGGTCGCACATCTCCTCGCCGATCTTATTGAAGCGATCGACCTTGGCGATCATATCGCCAAACGCCATGCGCACGTTCTCGATAACGGTCTTGTCGTCGTCGAGCGGCGGCTCCTGCTGCAGGATGCCCACGGTGTAGCCGGGGGTGAGCCTGGCATCGCCGTTGGAGACCTCCTCGATGCCGGCCATGATTTTGAGCAGGGTCGACTTGCCCATGCCGTTGGGACCCACGACGCCGATCTTGGCACCAGGGTAGAAGCTCAGGGTCACGTCGTCAAGGATTACCTTGTCGCCATGGGCCTTGCGAGCCTGATACATCTGATAAATGAACTCCGCCACAGTCATTTCTCCTTATCTAGCTGCGGAAATCTTCTCCCCCTCTCCGTTTTGGAAAAAGCGGAGAGGCAGTTCGCGCGTTCTAATAAAAAGGGGCATGGTTGCCCATACCCCCTAATACTACCTGGGAAAAGTCCCCCGGAACATACTATGAACTGCGTACGCTAGTTTTCCGCAACCTTAACGAGCGGCTCGCTGCGATTTGCGCCACAACAGATACGAGTAGACGTAGACGGCTCCAACCGAACCAAACGCCAGAACCGCAATCACCGCGGCGACGACTTCACTCGAAAGCACGCTGCCTGCCACGCCCATCACAATCAGGCCAATACCCAGCACCATAAAGCAGGCGCCGCCAAAACCGCTGCGTACGGCGCCAGTTCTCGGGATCGGCAAGCGCCCAGGGTGTCTTGATACCGAGCGTATAGTTCTGCTTCACACGCGGCAAGTAGTTGCCTACGCCGATGAACAGCAAACCGACAACACCGGAAATCAGCACGTTGACCGAACCGACCGCCGGCACCACGCCCCAGACCGTAAGCTCTCCCAGCCAGCTTATGGCGCACATGAACAAGGTGAAGGCGATTACGAAGCCCTGGTAGAACTTGCCCGAGGTTCGATATGCCTCACCTTTGGGATCGATGCGCGGCACCACGCAGAACATTGCGAGAAGCACCAGAGGCAGCACGCCGAGCGCGGAGGCCATCCAGCTGGGACCCCAACCGTCGACGGCGCCGTTCGCGCCCCAGTGCGTGGGAATCTGCCCAGGCAAGCTCGGCATCACCATGAGATGCGCTACGACATTGGCGACGCACAGAGCGACCAGCGCAATCCACACGCGAGACGATACCCCCGTGGGGTGAATGCCCTTGTTTTCGTTATTCATCCTTATCACCTTCCGTGTTTGTAAAGCCCATAAACCAACCGATCAAGTCCTGCATGACGGTGGTGTTTAAGCTGTAAACGATGTTTTGGCCATGACGTTCGTCGGTTACCAACCCGGCGTTTTTAAGCGTCGCCAAGTGATGGCTCAGTGACGGCTTGCTAATGTCAAAATGCTCGGCAAGCTCCCCGGCCGTACAATTGCCCTCGCGCAGTAGTTCCAAAATGCGCCGCCGCGTAGGATCGGCCAGCGCCTTAAAACCCTCTCCCGGCATAAGACCTCCTCTCATCATCTCTCATGACGCGCACACTATACTCGATATTTAGATGTTTGTCTAACTATCTAATCGCAATGCTTCAAACCACATCAAAGCAAACGCCATCGCAACCTATGGGCGATTACCTATAATGACGATAGCTAAAACACGATTCGCTTCCCCATCGGAGGATATTTATGACCGAAACCACAGCCGCAACTCCCATCGAGACACGCGACACCAAGCTCGAGATCATCATGGGCCGCGAGGCACTCGATAAGCTCGCCAACGCCACGGTGCTGGTGCTCGGCTGCGGAGGCGTGGGCTCCAACTGCTGCGAGGCACTCGCCCGCGGCGGCATCGGTCACTTCGTCATTCTGGACAAGGACATCATCGCGCCCAGCAATATCAATCGCCAGGCCATCGCATTTCACAGCACCATCGGCAAGCGCAAGGTCGACGTTATGGAGGCCATGATCAAAGACATCAATCCTGCCGCCACCGTCATCAAGCGTACCGAATACCTGCTAAGCGACAACATCGACGAATTCTTCGCAAGCGTTTTGGAGCAGACAGGCGGCAAGCTCGATTACGTCATCGACGCCATCGACACCATCTCGGCCAAGCTCACCATTGCCAAATATGCTCAGGACCACGACATTCGTTTGGTTAGCTCCATGGGCGGGGCCAACAAGCTCCATCCCGAGTGCCTCCGCTTTGCCGACATTTTCGATACGGTACGCGACCCCATGAGCCGCATCATGCGCAAAGAATGTAAGAAGCGCGGAATCAAGAGTCTGCACGTGCTGTTTAGCTGCGAGGAATCGGTTAAGACCCAACCCCGCGACCCGTCCAACACCCACGAGCGTACCGAGTTGGGTACCGCTAGTTTTATGCCGCCCATCATGGGTCAGATGATTGCCGGCGAGGTTATCCACCAGATCAGTGGACGCGGCACCGAGCGTGTGCGCGCCGACGGCCAACGCCTGGACTAGCGGAGTGCGCCGAGATGGAGCCCCGGTTATTTGATGCACACTGCCATCTTGATTTGATGGCTCACCCGGACGCCGTTGCCGATGAGGCGACGGCACTGGGCTTGGGCCTATTTGATTGCGGCGTCGATCCACGTGACTTTTCGGCCGCAAACGAGCGCGCCCATCGCCAACCAAGCATCATCGCCGGCATTGGGCTTCACCCCTGGTGGCTTGCCGACGGTCGCTGCGGTCCTGCCGAAATCAATCTGCTTTGCGAAGTTGCAGCCCAAGAGCGCTACATCGGCGAGGTGGGACTCGACTTTTCTGCGCGCTTTGCCGGAAGCGAGCCGCTGCAAACACAGGCACTTGACCGGCTCTGCGAGGCTCTCGCGCAACATCCTCTTACCGGGCGTGTGATATCAATTCACGACGTTCGTTCGGCAGGAGCCGTACTGGACGTCCTCGAATCGCATGGACTACTCATCCCAAACCCCGACTCCCCCGCTATCATCTTCCACTGGTTTAGCGGTACTTCGGACGAACTCACCCGCGCGCGTAATGTGGGCTGCTATTTTTCCGTCAACGAACGCATGCTCGCGACCAAGCGCGGTCGCGAATACGCACGACAGATTCCACTCGACCGCCTACTGCTCGAGACCGATGCGCCGGCCGAGCCAAACACAGAAACAAGCGCGCAGTCGCTCATCAGGTCGCTCACAAGGACCTCGATGCGCATCGCCTCACTCAAAAACTGTGACGCAAAGCGCATCGAGTCGGCAGTTTTAGCAAATGCGCACTCTGTTTTTGACCTTCGCTAACTCCTGTGGGCAAAATGCCAAGGGGCATGCAAATCGCACAACGCAGTCCCTATTTGGAAGACAGTACAATTCGGCAGCATTACACCAATTCGTGCATGAGATCACGGTTGCGTGCATACAATTCGTCAAAGATATGACGGCGCGACGCATATAACTCGTGGGCAGTCATATCAGGCACGATCGTTTGCGCAACGCCAAGGACTTGGGCGAGCTCATCCCATGATGCATAGGCGCCACCTGCGAGAGCTGCCATGATGGCATCACCGAAGCATGCGCCCACCGTAACCTTGGCAACCGAGACCTCGCGCCCACATACGTCGGCGATAGCCTGCATCCAAACTGGATTCTTGGTTCCACCTCCGACAAGCATAATGCGCCCAATTGGCAGTCCATGTTCTCGCTCGATAATGTCGACATGGGATGCAACGGTATACGCGACGCCTTCCAAGGCGGCACGAACCATATGGGCTCGCGTATGCCTTCCGGTCAGGCCAAAGAAGACGCCACGCGCCTCGGGATCGTTGAGCGGAGTGCGCTACCCCCGCAAAGTACGGCAGACACAGGAGCCCATCGGCAACCCGGCGCCACAACCGGCGGCATCATGCGCCATAACCGAATATGCATCGGGGCCACCGTGGACCCTCGGCCTCCACGGCGTCGCGATACAGCTCTTGGCGCAGCCACGATGTGAGCGCAACCCGCCGTATTGGTACCCCGCGCAGATCCCGTAAGTTCCGGGAATGATAAACGTCCCTGGCCACAGGCGGGCATCATCGACCATATGATCAGCTAGATAGATGAAATACGCCGTACTCCCCAACTGAACCATCATATCGCCGGGACGAAATACACCCGTCGAAATGGCCTCGGCACCAGAGTCGCCCGTTCCCACTAAGACAGGTGTCCCTGCCGCGAGCCCCGTCGCCTCAGCCGCACGCTGAGTAATCACCCCGGCAATATCGGTAGCCGACATTACCTCCGCCATCTGGTCAGGCCGGCAGAAACGAGCACATTCCCGAGCATCAACCTTCCAAGTGAAGCGGTCGTATAGGGGAAGAAAATCCTCCGCCAAATAACGGTCCACCGTAAAACGCCCCGTCAACTTTGCGCACAGAAACGATGACGCCGTCAGGAACTTCGCGGCACGTTCGTGCACCTCGGGCATATTCTCCTTAAAACCCACAAGATCTTGGGAGCAATATCTGACGAACAGGGATCGTGCCCCGAAAAGCTCGCGTGCGCGATCTGACCCATATTCGGAAAGAAGCTCGTCAATCTGCGGTTTCGAACGTGCATCGACTCCATACAAAATCGCGGGCGCCAGCGCGTTGCACTCGGTATCGACCGGCACACAGTCGCAGCCCAATGCGGAAAGGCCCACGCATCCGATCTGTGCCGCGTTAACCCCCGATCGCGCCACCAGCTCGCGCGACAAGCGGCAAAAATCGCCCCACCAAACGGCCTCGGCATCATGCTGGTACCATCCGTCACACGGGTTGTCCGTCTCATGTCCACAAGAGGCTTGGCAAACGATGTTGCATCGATCATCGATTAAAACGCCTTTAGAGGCGCTTGTCCCAATATCAATACCCAGATAGAGCGCCATAGGTGCCTACTCCCCTCGCGCCGTACGAGCGGCAGCCATAAAACGAGCTACCCGCTCAACATCAACCGGGGCATCCAGCTTTCCGTCGCGCTTTAAGCAGGTGCCGACAAACGCGCCATCGTAGTGAGCAAATACGTCAGCCACGGTATTTTCGCGACAACCGGTGCCACATACCACGGGCACTTCGCCAACACGCTCACGGACCTCATCGGCAAGCTCGCCCGAAGCGCCACGACCGGCAGCCGAACCGCCGATGACCATCGCATCCGGTAGGCAATTAAAGAGAAGTGAATCGGCAATGTCCGCAGTCGTGCGGTCGTTGAGATAAACCTCCCCCTCGCTCGTGATGAAGTGAAAAAGCTTGAGGTCGTCCAGGCGCAGCGCCGCCTTGCGACGCATGGTGTGAGCGAAATCTCGGTTAATCAGCCCGAGATCACCGGCCCAGGCACCGCAAAAATTGCAACGCGTGAACTGCGCGTCGACGGCAGCGCACAGCTCGATTGTGGCATCACCATCGTAAATAGCTTCAGCTCCCCAAGGAGTCGACAAATCATGGGATAGAGCCCCGATTACATAGCCCATCGATGCAAGGGTTGAGGGAGAAACATGCTGCTCATAGGGCATCGAGAGCTCATTGGTAATCAAAATGCCATCGACACCGCCCTGCTGCAACGCCTCGAGATCGCGCTTGGCGGCCTCCACGACCTGCGACACGCTTCCGCCCGGGTAATACAGTGGATCGCCCGGCAGAGGACGCAGGTGCAGCATTCCAATAACCGGCTTTTCGGTCTTGAACATCGAGGTTAGAAACGACATAACGTGCTCCTTCTTAGGGTCATTGCAGGGACGTTACTCCCCCAGCACCTCGACGTACACTTTTCGCTTCTGCGGACCGTCAAACTCCGCAAGATAGATGTTCTGGGCACCTCCGCACACGATGTGGCCATCTTGGACGGGAAAGAAGCAACTGTTTCCACAAATCATGCTCTTGATATGCCCACAGGAGTTGTTACCGGTGGCTCCATAGCTCGGCAGGAAGTGTGCATGCGCATAGGGGGCATCGAGTGGGGCGATGCGATCAAGCGTCTCCATAAGATCCGTCTCCACGCAGGGCAGTCCCTCGTTTACCACGATTCCACAGGTCGTATGCGACAAAATAATCGCTGCCAAGCCATTGGTCACCGAGCTGCGTTCGATGGCAGCGTGCACATCTTCAGTAATATCGATGAACTGGTCCGGACCAGTCGATAGATAGCTCAATGTCTCGAGCGTCACCATGTTTACTCATCCCCTTCAAGAAAACGCAGGGCATTACCCCAGTAGAGCCTTTCTCGCGCATCATCGCGCATGAGCACGGTATCGAGCGCCCGCTTGAGTTTGAATGCACGGAAACGCGGCGTATTGCTGGCGAACATCACTTGATGCGATAGCGCGCGCTCATACCACAGCGGCCCCATATCGACCGTGAAAAGGCGCTGCATCATCTCCTCGGGCGAATCGATGTAAGTGATAGAGGTGTCCGTGTAGCAGTTGGGATACTTGAGCAGCATCGCCACGGTCTCGCGCACCCAGGGCCAGCCAAAGTGGGTCAAACTAAAGCGCACATTTGGATGCGTTGCGATTGTGTGCTCAAATGCAAGCGGGTTACTGCGCGAGAGCTCTGCGCCCGGCTCCCAAGACATACCGGCATGGAAAACCACCGGCTTGTTATAGCGCTCGCACAGCTCGTAAAGCGGCTCGGCCACAGCATCATCGGGGGCAAAACCCTGCTTTGCCGGATGCAGGCAAAGCCCCTTTGCCCCCAACTCGGTAAAGGCGCGCTCCAATTCGTCTGCGGCGCCGCTCACCTGCGGATCTACGCTCGCAAATCCCCACAGACGATCGGGATGCGCGGCAACCAGCATGGCAATCTGGTCATTGGTGCCAAAATGCCCTCCGCACTGCCGTGGTTACACTCGAGCGGCATGAGCACGCTCTTCCGCACGTCGCAGACGTCCATCTCGACTTGAAGCTCATCCCAATCCATGGGGCCCATATGCCCCATACCAAATTCTCGTGACCAAAAACCGAATCCAGTCAGGCTCATCACCCGGCGTACAGATCTCGCCATAGAGCATAGGATGGACCAACATGTCGATAACCATTTCGTACTCCTTTCCAGGCATTTGGCCCTAGTACGGCTCAAACGAACCAATCACT
>ENA-OQKL01000434-OQKL01000434.1-human-gut-metagenome-genome-assembly--contig:-NODE-434-length-13460-cov-2.818195_pt1 | contig 13460 bp, 15 predicted proteins | sample MGYA00242779_ERZ504800 | MGnify/ENA primary metagenome ERZ504800 (study PRJEB26092, sample SAMD00036410) | human gut metagenome | host: Homo sapiens | study: EMG produced TPA metagenomics assembly of... | reverse complement strand
TAAAGGAAATGTAAAAGACTGTCACAAGAAATGTAGGCAACTTAAAAAAGGCGACGTTCCTAAGAAACCGCCAAAGGTTCTATCAGACCGAAGCCATGATAGTACCTACACGCAAGAGGATTATACCATGTGCTTCTCCTGATATGCTAACCGGGAACTGTTGTTATCGGAAAAAGAAAGGATGAAGACGATATGGCGAAATCAACAAAGACTTATGAAGAAAGAATACGTGCATTAGAGAAAAAGGAACATGAAAGCATTGAAGCTACTAAAAAAAGCTCATTGCACAGCGGAAGGAACTGGAAAAGCGAAAGAAAGCAGAGGAAAGTAAAAAACGTAACCCACAGGCTCTGTCAGATTGGTGGCGCAGTGGAATCGGTTCTTGGCTGTCCGATTGAGGAGGAAGATTTACCAAAGTTGATAGGCTTCTTAAAAAGGCAGGAAACAAACGGAAAGTTTTTCTCAAAGGCGATGCAGAAAGAGCCACTTACAGATATGGAGGAAGTGTAATGGCGGAGGGAGTGGTTTTTCCATTCCCTTCATTGCCTTTGAATGAAGGGCGCACTTATGGACAACCAGAGGTCGTCCCAATAAGTTTGCCACAAGTGGCAACCGGTCTGCGCTTACGCTTGCCGGGCTCGTTCCGTCGGCGGGGCTTTCAGCCAGACCTGCTCATGCCGCAGGAGGCACTCTTATGCAGAGGGCGTTCCGGCAGATACCATTTTCTTTTAGGGAAAAGGTTACCTGCTGGAAATCAAAGCCGGATACGGCAGAAAGGGGGAAACGGAGCATGGCGATTTTTCATTATACAGTAAAGATTGTTGGACGCAGCAAAGGAAAATCCATCATATCGGCGTCTGCTTATCTCAATGGCGATGTGATGAAAAATGAAGAAACAGGCAGGATCAGCTACTACACTTCAAAAAAAGAAGTCGTTTATACCAGCCTGATGATGTGTGAAAATGCACCACAGGAATGGCAGAATGTACCTGCTGAAACTATCAGACGGTTCCAGAAATCAGTCCGATATAAAAGAGCAGATAACAAAGAAGCTGCACTGGAAAAATTCAAACTTACTTTTCAGAAACAGCGTTTGTGGAATGAAGTTTTGAAGATTGAGAAGACCGCGGATGCACAGCTTGGCAGGTCGTTTGAGTTCTCACTACCGAAAGAATGGAACCGAAAGGAACAGATTGAATATACAACGGATTATATTCAGAAAATCTTTGTAGACAAAGGCATGTGTGCAGATTGGAGCATTCACGATAAGGGCGATGGAAACCCACATGTGCATTTACTTGTTACCATGCGTCCATTCAATCCAGACCATTCATGGGGAAACAAAGAAGTCAAAGACTGGGATTTTGTCAGAGATAATGATGGAAATATCGTGGTTGATGAGTCTCACCCGGACTGGTGGCAGGATAAAAAGAACCCTGCCCGTCATGGAATCCGAATCCCGGTATTGGACGAAAACGGTAATCCGAAAATCGGTGCAAGGAATCGTAAACAGTGGAAACGTGTATTAACCGATGCTACCGGATGGAACAATCCCAAAAATTGTGAACTATGGCGGAGCGAATGGGCAAATGTCTGTAATGCACATTTGAAAACGGAAAATCACATTGACCACCGTTCTTATGCAAGGCAGGGAAAATTTGAGATACCAACGATCCATGAGGGTGCGGATGCCAGAAAAATTGATGAGAAATTTCAAAACGGACAGACATCCTCCGCTTCATGGAAAGTGGAGGAAAACCAGATCATAAAAAGACAAAATGCACTGCTGGGTAAAATAAAGATTTCTTTTGGAAAAGTATCTGGTGCATTGACACAATGGAAGGAGCGATTGGATGACATTAGAAGAAAGCCGGGAAGTCATTCCCATGATGGAGACAATGATAAACCAGATCGAGGAACAGCAGAATCTTATGGCAGAGATGATACAGGAATTACAGGAACGGGACAGGCAGCTTCTGTTTTTTCAGGAGCAGAACCAGAGTTTAAAAAACTTAAACAGCGAATTATCCGGGCTGCTGAATCTTTTGCCAGATACAGAAGAACTGCTCTCACAGATCGAGCAACAGAAAACCAGAATCGAACAGTTGGAAACCGAGAATCAGCAATGGCAGGAATTAACGCAGAAGCTGAACAGCGAGAACAGCTTATTGCAGAAACAGAACACCGAATTGCTGACCTTAAACAGCAGATAGAGAAAGTGAGGGAGCTTGATGAACGGATGCAAAGACTTAGAGAACGTCGGGCAGGTGGAAGAACTTTTGCTGATGACAGAACAGATGCAGGACGAACTGGATCAGAAAGACCAGACAATTTTGGAACTGAACAAGCAGCTAAGCGAATCGCTGACCTTGAACGAGAAATTGAACAGCGAAAACAGAGTCGAGAATATCGAAGCATTGCGGACAAGATTAAGGCAAACAGAGGAGCGATTGACCAACGAGACAGACAGAAGGAAAAGAGCCGACGCAGAAGTCGTGGCATGGAAATTTAAGTATGAAAAAGCAGAACAGGAGAAACTTTATGCACAGACACACCAAAAGACGGTAGAGGTAGCTGTTGAGAAAAAAGTGCCTTATGAGAAATGTGAAAAATGTGACCGCACTGCTTACCAGAAAGCAAAAGAAAAATGCGATAACCGCAAAAGTCAGCTGGAAAAGAAATTTTAAAAATATGACAACTGGTTATGAAAGTATCCTGTTCCTACTGGCATGGTACAGCATAACAATAACCCTGTTTACGGCTATTCTTTCGCCAGTTTTCCTTAACGACTGTATCACCTTTTTCGGTGTGTTAGGAAAAGGAATGGGAAGCTTGTTTCGGGAGTTTGTCATAGGTGCAGATTCTTTCGGACAGTTAAGCAGCGGAATACCTAACCGTATCCTTTCCGGGCTTATGTACTGGCTGATCGTAGCTATTGTTATGGGAATTTTATTTATAATAACCGGATTACTGATAGTTGGGATTGGCTATCAGGTTGGAAAAATCTACCGGAAATATTGCTGGGATATCCTCAGTATAATAGTGGCGATAACGAGTGCAGCTATTGTAATTTACTTTGGAGAATGGATAAAATCTGTTATTCCTGTAAATCTTATCACGCTGTTGCTACTGGTGCATGTGATTTATATTGGAATTCGATGCTATGTGAAAGACTGGCAGGAAGAACGGGGATATTATTAAGAGTAGGTCGGACAGCTAAATTTTTAAAGCTGTCCGATTTGTGCATAAAAATAAAATTTATTCGTTTGGATATTACTTTATTGGTTTTATTATAATAAAGCCAATTATAATAAGAAATAGTGTTAGTATCCATGAAATAGGAAAAGCATAATACAGAATATTTAACTGGCAATGCTGCCTGAAAATAGTATATATCCAGAGGATACGAAAACAACAGGTTCCTATGATAGTTGCAATAGCCGGGTATAAAGAGTGCCCAGTACCTCTTAATACACCTGTCGGAATCTCATAATAAAATGAACGCAGGCAGCGAAGCAACTGCGTTCATGAGCAAGTAGCGAAAGCGGATTGCGAATGTCCTATTTATATAACGTATACAAATGTAAATGGATATCTGATCCCGAATCTCACCTATAAATCCGGTGAGCAGATGGAGCAACTTGGCAAGTATGGTTTTCTTCACAGAGATTATCTGAAGAATCATCGAAATTCAACTTATCAGGTGATGCTTCTGCAGGACACCATTGGAGAGCATCTTCTGGAAGTAGACAAGGCAGCCAGAGAACGGGAAGAAGCGATTCTGAAACAGCTAGAGAAAAAAGAGCCTTTGCCGGATAAAGAGAAAGATCAGATTGTCTGGGTATGATCTGGTTACGGACAGTCCGACAAAGAGAATCTATGAAGCAGTGAAGCGTATTCCGAAAGGACATGTGGCAACTTATGGGAAGATCGCAGAGATGGCGGGAGACCACAGAATGGCAAGAGCCGTGGGCAATGCACTGCATAAGAATCCGGATCCGGAACATATTCCGTGCTTCAGAGTGGTCAATGCGAAAGGTGAACTGGCCGGGGCATTTGCGTTTGGTGGAGAGGATGTACAGGCAGAACTTCTTCGAGCGGATGGAGTTGAAGTGATAAATGGAAGGGTAGATTTGGGAAAATATGGAATATGTGTCTGCGGAAATCTGGGAAAAAATTCCGGAAGATATTAAGAAGATGATAAATTTTCAGCGGATCAGCTGTTAACAATGGAATAAAAGCTTGACAAATTTCTAAATTTTTATATAATTATCAAAGGTAATTAACTGTGATAATTACTAGAAGTGCCATGAATGCAAAAGAAAGTATAAGTGGTGATTTTACTGATAATATATAAGGAGGACAGAATATGACAAGTGAAATAATAAAAAGGATGTTCGATGCATGTTATCAGGCAAAGCGGACCCGGGAGATGCTCCCACCGTTGCCCGAAGGTGTTCGTTCATCCTTTATTCAATATCTGGATACGATACAGTCTTTGGAAGGACAGGGCGTACAGGTAAAGGTGTCGGATATCAGTGATGCAATGGAGCTTCCAAGACCGGGAGTTACAAGAACTGTCAAAGAGATGGAAGAAAAAGGATACCTTAAGAAAATGGCTTCTGAAGCAGATGGACGTGTCACATACATAGCTGTTACAAGAAAGGGAACAAATCTTTCGCAGAAATATGACGAACAATATTTTAAAAGTCTGCTCCCTTACATGGAAGAAATCTCGGACGAAGATGCAGAATGTATGATACGGACGATAGAGAAATTTTATCAGATCATGTGCGAAAGGAGAAAACATTACGATGAACGATAAGGCAGATTTTACACAAGGAAGCATACTTAAAAAACTGATTGCATTTATGATACCGGTGCTGGGATCATTGATCCTGCAGGCGGCATACGGTGCAGTGGATCTTCTGGTAGTTGGAAGATTCGGTTCTACATCCGGGCTTTCAGCGGTTTCTACGGGAAGTCAGGTATTGAATCTTGTAACTTTTGTAGTGACACAGTTTGCAATGGGTATTACGGTACTGATTGCGAGATATCTCGGTGAAAAGAGACCAGAGCAGATTGGATCGGTCATTGGCGGATCAGCAGTTGTATTTACGATGATTGCAGTCGGATTATTTATTGTTATGGTTGGATTTGCACATCCAATCTCAGTCCTGATGCAGGCTCCGAAAGAGGCGGTTGAGCTGACCTCGGTATATGTGCGTATCTGCGGAGGCGGTATTTTCTTTATTGTTGCATACAATCTTTTATCAGCAATTTTCCGTGGACTGGGGGACAGTAAATCACCGTTGCTATTTGTATTTGTTGCATGTATTGTAAATGTGATCGGAGATATAGTACTTGTGGCAGGATTTCATATGGACGCAGCAGGTGCGGCGATTGCAACTGTTACAGCGCAGGCACTCAGCGTAGTATTTGCTATTGTTATTCTGATCAAAAAGGAACTTCCATTTAAGATTACCAGAAAAGATTTCGGGTTGAATAGTCAGTGTAAGAAATTCCTAAAGATCGGACTTCCGCTTGCACTGCAGGAGTTCCTGACACAGATGTCCTTCCTGGCACTTTGTGCATTTGTGAACCGGCTTGGCCTGGAAGCTTCTTCGGGTTACGGTGTTGCATGTAAGATTGTCAACTTTGCGATGCTGGTTCCAAGTGCGCTGATGCAGTCGATGGCATCCTTTGTATCTCAGAACATCGGAGCAGGCAAGGCAAAGCGTGCGAAGAAATCCATGTTTACCGGAATCGGTGTTGGCCTGGTTGTGGGATGTATAGTATTTTTATTGGTGATGTTTGGAGGCGATATACTGGCAGGGTTCTTCACAACGGATGTAGCCGTTATCCAGAAAGGGTATGCATATCTGAAAGGATTCGCACTGGAAACAATCGTGACAGCAATTCTGTTCAGTATGGTCGGATATTTCAATGGTAATAACAAGACGGTATGGGTAATGACACAGGGATTAATCCAGACATTGCTGGTACGTCTTCCATTTGCCTATGTGATGAGTATCCAGCCGAATGCAAGCCTGACGAAGATCGGTCTTGCGGCACCAGTATCGACAATGGTGGGAATCGTGCTAAATGTTGGATTTTATATTTATCTTGACCGTGCAGAGAAAAAAAGTAACGCTTTATAAATCATTATATGTTTAAAAAAGGGAGCGGGAGAGACACTGCAGGTAATTGCTTGAGACCAAGGGAATGCTTCTGGATGATGCATACAGCGTATCAGCTGGTTATATAATGTCAGTGACCAGAAAGCAGCAAAGCTGATAGAGGATACAGATAAAAGGCGTATGACAAATTATAACTTTTATACCGGGCAGAAGTGGGGAAAGGCCAGCAATTACACGTTGTGTCTGAACAGTTCACAGCTTGGATATGGCAGATGTGAAGCGGTTATTATGGAGTGCGCGAAATAAAAATCCGGTTATAGTAAAATCCCATCTTTGGCAGTTGGAAAGAAAAATGGCTGCATACCAAGCAAAATCAAGGTGTGCAAAAAAAACTCTCAAATAATTAGCACTCACCTCTTGATCAAGCAACTTTTTAAGGCAATAGACTTTACTCTTTGGCTTGCAGAAGAGGACAATCTTGCGTTGCTGGCGGATGCCGTTGGCTTGGAGATAACCTTTGATGAAACTGAGTCCAGCGTTGGAGATTTTAATGTAGACATTTATGCAACTGAAACAGGAACGGACAGAAAAACCATTATTGAAAATCAGCTTGAAGATACAGACCATGATTACCTTGGTAAATTGATTACATATGCCTCCGGCAAATCTGCCGATATTGTAATTTGGGTTGTCAAGAGAGCCAGAGAAGAACATCGCTCTGCAATTGAGTGGCTGAATAATCACACCGATGAGAATATTGCGCTCTTCTTGGTAGAAATCAAACTATACCAAATAGGCAGTTCGGATATCGCCGTTAAATTTGAAGTGGTAGAAAAGCCTAATGACTGGACAAGAAAGCCAACAGAATCCTTATATCTTATTCGGCAAATTTTTAAAATAAGGATAAGTGGTCTGAACAGTTCGATTGGGCGATGGACGTTGCCCTGAAGATGAAAAATACCTTCAAGAAATACTTATAAATAATAATCGCATTTGGTATACTTCCTGAAATGATTTTGAGACGTATACCATATCAGATTGCAATCCGACCATTTCAAACACCATATTTCAGAGAAATTGCATTGGCGATGAAAGATCGGACCAAAATTACTCCAGCAGTTAAAAAGTTCACAGAATATTTAAAATATAGGAACATTGATTAAATACTGAATCAAAACTAAAAAGTTTTCATTTGAAATTAATATGCAAATGGCTCAGTATTATTCAAACAAGGTATATTAAGAAACTTGCTTACCATCAATTATAGTAATTTTGATTAAGTAGCCTGTATGTGAAATAAAGAATACAGGCTACTTGTATTTTATAATTCTAATGAATCTTCCGCATCTACCCACATCTGCAAATTTCCATCAAGATATAATCTTGCATATTCAAGAGGTTCATCAATGGCGAGTGCGTTTAATGCACAGTCTGATCCTGGTGTGGTTTTTAAGTCCTTTTCAGCTTCCCAACAGTCAATGCGAAGCATATAGCCTGCACTGGTATAAACATCAATGCTGTTTCGTCCGGGATTATATTCTGCAAATATTGTTCTCATCGTATCTTATCTCCTTATCGATCAATAAATCATCTGTTACAAAAATCAGAAGCATTTCAATCAGTTCACCATGTCACTTTTATTTTGTGTTATACTGTTTTATATAATTTTTTGCCCTTGTATTTTCCCTTATTAGTGTTCGTAAACACTGGTGGGACGATATAACACAAGGGAAACAATAAGGGAAAGCTCACCTGCGACAAATCCAGTGTTTTCAAGGAATTGCGGAGAATTTAATAACAAAATATAACAGTTATTAAATCTCTTAAAACAGGTGAAATCTCAATCGGAATTTGGCGAGGTAAAGATATATGCTTCATTTAGAAAAAGTAAATGGTAATAATGTCTGGGATATCCTGAAACTGACGGTATCGGAATCGCAGAAGAACTTCGTTGCCACCAATGAGATCAGCATCATTGAAGCGTATACTGCAATTACGGGAAACGGTCATGCATTCCCGTTTGGTATATATGATGAGGATAAGCCTGTAGGCTTCCTGATGATTGGTTTTGATGTTGATGATTATTGGACGGATGCACCTGAAATTGCAAAGGGAAACTATAATCTGTGGCGTCTTATGATCGATAAGGCATATCAAAACAGAGGGTACGGAAAAGAAGCGGTCAGCCTTGCATTAGAGTTCATAAAATCTATGCCTTGTGGAGAAGCGGAATACTGTTGGCTATCATATGAACCCGATAATGCAGTTGCCCGTCAGATGTATCGCTCTTTCGGTTTCGAAGAAACCGGTGAAATGGACGGCGAAGAACTGATCGCTGTTCTGAGACTGCAATTAACAACTTCAAGTTTTTGAAACTGAGAAATAGGAAGTTGTGGAGGTAATTATCAATGAGAAATATTTACGATAATAGTGAATTTTTTGCCGCATATGCGGAAATGGGAAGAAGCAAAGATGGTCTGAAAGCTGCTGGAGAGTGGCATCAGTTGCAACCGTTATTCCCTAAATTACAGGGAAAAAAAGTTTTGGATTTAGGATGTGGTTACGGTTGGCATTGCAAATATGCCGCACAAATGGGAGCTACTGAAATTCTTGGTATTGATAGTAGTCAAAAAATGATTGCAAAAGCAGTAGCTGATAACTCTGATGACAAAATCAAGTATAAAGTTTGCGGTGTTGAAGAATACATTTATCCTGAAAATACTTATGACCTAGTTGTTTCTAACCTGGTACTGCACTATATCGAAAATTTAGCTAATGTTTATCAAAAGGTGTATTGCACATTAAAAGTAGGTGGGTATTTCCTATTCAATATTGAACATCCGACTTTCACCGCAGGTGTTAATGAGGATTGGATTTATGATGAAAATGGGAAACCTAAATATTGGCCAATCGACAATTACTATTACACAGGCGAAAGAGAAACCAATTTTCTTGGTCAACGAGTAATTAAACAGCACCACACATTAACGCAGATATTGAATCCACTTATAAAATGTGGTTTTCAAATTGAGGCTATTGAGGAAGCAATGCCTCCGGCAGATATGATGGGTATGCCGGGAATGTGTAATGAAATGCGTAGACCTATGATGTTGTTGGTTAAGGTTAAAAGGTTTAATAAACAACTTCCAGTTTGTCGAAACCTCAACATCAGGGTTTGGGGCAGGCACGCTATCCAAACCTCCAATTTTCCGCGCCAAGGGTGCAAAATCTTGGCCAGTATTGCCGTTGCGCCGCAGGGACTTTTGGGTTATACTGTTGACTTGTATCTTGTTTTGTATTTTCCTGTTCAGCCGAGCCAAAGGAGGCATCCTTACGAACTATCTGTTTCAATTTGCGCGCATTCTGGCGTTCTGTTTTCTGGGCGAGATCTGCCACGCAGTGCTCCCGCTCCCCATCCCGGCCAGCATCTACGGCCTGCTGCTGCTCTTGGCCGCGCTCCGCTTCGGCATCGTGAAGCTCGAGCAGGTCAAGGAAGTGGGCCTGTTCCTCACCGGCATCTTCCCGCTGCTGTTCGTGCCTGCCGCCGCGGGCGTCATGGAGCTGTGGGCTGAGATGGGCGAGATGCTGCTGCCCATCGTCATCGCCATCATCCCGGTGACCGGTGCTGGTCCTCGTGAGTGCAGGCCGCACCACCCAGGCCCTCACCATCCGCCGCGCTGCAAAGAAGGAGGCCGAACATGACTGATCTTTTACAGGGCTTCCTCTCCGGGTCCGCCGCGTGGGGCGTGCTGCTGACGCTGGCCGCTTTCGCGCTGGGTGCTCTCCTCAACAAAGCCACCGGCAAGGCCATCTTCAACCCGCTGCTGCTGGGCAGCATCTTCGTCATCATCCTGCTGAGTGTGCTGAACATCCCCTACGCCGACTACAAGGTCAGTGCCGCCCCGGTGAACTATCTGCTGCTGCCGGCCACCATCAGCCTCGCCATCCCGCTGTATGAAAAACTGGGATCTGCTGAAGGAGAATGCCGCCGCCATCATCGCGGGCATCTCCGTGGGTACTCTGGTGAGCTTGGGCAGCGCTTTGGCTCTGACCCTCGCGCTGGACCTCACTCGGGAGCAGTACGCCACCCTCCTGCCGAAGTCCGTCACCACGGCCATCAGCATGGATGTCGCCGCTGAGCTGGGCGGCATCGCGGCCCTGACGGGTGCCATCGTCATCCTCACCGGCATCGCGGGCAACCTGCTGGCCGAGGTGGTCTGCAAGATCTTCCACATCACCGACCCCATCGCAAAGGGCGTCGGCATCGGCACCTCGGCCCATGCCGTAGGTACCAGCAAAGCTCTGCAGATGGGTGAGGTCGAAGGTGCCATGAGCGGCCTGTCCATCGCCGTGGCCGGCGTCCTCACCGCCGTGCTCTGCCCCTTCTTCGTCAGCTTCATTCAGTAAAGATAGCAAAAAATCGCCCTCTGTACCGGCACAATGCCAATACAGAGGCGATATTTTTTGTGATAAAAGGTCAGCTCCAAGCTTCTTCCTGCTCGATACGCTTCTGCGCTGCCTCCCGGATGACCTGCACAGCCTTTTCGTCGATGGCCACAGGCTCTGCCGCCGGGCAGGCCAGACAGTAACCCTGCAGCAGGTCCACGCCCATCTCCAGCACCTTGCGCAGCTCCGACAGCGTTTCCACGCCCTCAGCCAGCACATAGATGCCGCGGGGGTCGGGCATAGTCGATGAGGGTCTTGAGGAACTGCTGTTTGTCGGCATCGGTATCAATGCCCCGGATGATGGCGATGTCCACCTTGACATACTTGGGCGCGACCGTCAGCAGGCTGTTGCCGTTGCTGTAGCCGCTGCCGTAGTCATCCAGCGCAAAGGCGCCGGGCGAACCGAGGAAATCCCGCTTCCGTTCCAGCTCCCGTTCGTTCATCTCTTCCTCCTCGGTGATCTCCACCACCAGCTTCGGAAGGGTGGCACTGTGGGCCTCGCAGTAGCTCGCCCAGTCCTCATCGCTCAGGCTGACGCTGGCTATGCTGTTGACGAAGATGAGAGCGTCAGCGTCCAGTTTACCGGCAGCTTCCAGCTCCTCGTAGCACTCGCAGGCCCGGAAGAGAGTCAGCTTCTCAATATCATACATCCGGCCCATCTCGCTGGCCAGCTGCATTACCGTGAGCGGCGAACGCAGGGTGGGCAGCTGGGGCCGCATCAGGGCCTCATAGGCCACCACATGGCCGTCGTGAGCTGAGACGATGGGCTGGAAGTCGTAGTCCACCGCCGCTCCCGGATGAGTTTTTCAAAGTCGCTGCGCTGCTCCATCGCATAGACACCGGCGCGGTAGCGCTCCATGTCGAACTCCCGTATCTCGCCCTTGGTGGAATGCTTGACTTCATACATTGCAAAGTCCGCATACTTCTTGAGGGTGTCGAGGTCCAGTGCGTCCTCCGGATACCATGCCACGCCGCCGGACATCCGGATGCACAGACCCTTGCCGTCCGGCAGAGCAGCACTGCTCTGGGCAAAGTTCTCTTCCAGCTTCTTGATGTCCGCCCGCAGGGCCTCCCGCGTCTCATAGCCGTAGAACAGCAGCAGGAACTCGTCGCCGGAAAGGCGGGCCACCACAGTGCCGCCGGGCGAGTTCTGCCGTAAGCTGTGGGCCGTCTGCCGCAGATAAATGTCACCCCAGTCGTGGCCATAAGTGTCGTTGATGGTCTTGAGGTTGTCGAGGTCGGTCATCATCAGGGCCGCGTGACGGAGAGTATCAGGCTTCTCGAACAGCTCCCCGCAGACCCGGAAGAAGGCCTGACGGCTGTACAGTCCGGTCAGTGCGTCATAATCGCGCTCGTGCTCAATGCGGTTGCGCTCGGCCACCGCCGCCTTGTAGTTGTCGGTGCTCAGGGTCACGATGGATTCCGCCAGCTGGTCCAGCTCCCGGATGCCGGTACGGGAAAATTCCGGCACAGCCTTGCGCTGTTCCTGTGCGTCCACCAGCTCTTTCGAGAGCTGGGCAACGGGCTGTGCCAGACCAAAGCTGACGAGGAAGGCGCAGGCCAGACCGATGCCCATTGTCAGCAGTACGGCAAGGCCCATCAGCTTCGTCATCGACTGGGAGAAGCTGAACAGATCGTTCTTGCCCACCACGCCGACGAGCAGCCACCGCTCACCCGAGAAGGGGGCGTTGCGGCTGTACAGGCTGATCTGCCGGATGCTGGCGATCTGCTGCCTACCGTCCATCATGTAATACCAGTAGTTGTTGCTGCGCCGGAGAGTCAGTTCCCATTTCGCATTCCGCAGCGGTACGCTCTGCTCACCGGTGTTGGAGGTGACATGAAGATCCAGCACCTCGCCCTTCAGGTCGGAGGTGGTGGAGGCCAGCAGATAGCTGCCGTGATGGTCGTTCTGCAGCTCGTTCCACGGGAGTTTGGTGTCCATGTAGCTTTCCAGAAGCTCGACGCCCAGAACGCCGTAGACTGTGCCGTCGTCCAGGATAAGGGGCTGCGCGTAGGCGATGGCCTCGCGGTCGTCACCCAGCAGCTTATATGGCAGAGTCGTCCAGCGGCCATAGTTCGCCGCCCCCATACGCTCGACGTCTTCGTAGGCTGTCTGGAAGGGACGGACATAAAACACATCCTGCTCTCCGTCCAGATACTGCAGCGCAGGCGACCACGCCTTGTCCGTAGCGATGTCAAAGGTCTGCACCAGCTCCGACGGAGCGCACTCAAGCAAAATATCCGAGTTTACCACAGAGGGGGCTGCATCCGGGTCGAGGTCGCGCAGGTAAACGCAGGGCAGGCGGTCTCCGGAGGTGCGGCCCGTGAAGTCGTGGGTGTTCAGGATGAGGAAGATGCCCGTAATGCGCTTGGAGCGCAGCGTCTCAAGCATTCTGGGGGCTGCAGCCAGCAGCAGCGGCAGACTGTCGCTGCTGCTGGAATCCAGCGTCTTGAGGGAAAGCGTCTCGTCGTCCAGCATCTGCTGGGCGGTCTCATTGATGTAGGCCGAAAGATCCGTCAGCTCCTGTGCCTGCTGGAGCTGGTCCTGAATGTAGCCTGCACGGTTCTCCACCTGCTTGTCCAGGATGTCCACCGCGTTCTCATCCAGTTGGAGCGTAACGCCGCTGATCGCAGTGGCCGAAGCCATCAGCATGACCACGATGGCCAGCATGACCATCAGCGCCGAGAAGATGGTAACGAAAATAGTATGCTCTCTTCCCTTTGCTTCATCCCGCATCAGCAGTTTCATGCTTTTCCCCTCCTTCCGCTCATTTTTGTAAGACGCCTCAGCCTTCGTACTGACTCAGTGCGTCACAGAGGCTCTGGTACCATGCCTCAAAATACTCATCAGTCAGGAATTCCGCCTCGGCCTCT
>ENA-OQKL01000432-OQKL01000432.1-human-gut-metagenome-genome-assembly--contig:-NODE-432-length-13495-cov-2.298175_pt1 | contig 13495 bp, 17 predicted proteins | sample MGYA00242779_ERZ504800 | MGnify/ENA primary metagenome ERZ504800 (study PRJEB26092, sample SAMD00036410) | human gut metagenome | host: Homo sapiens | study: EMG produced TPA metagenomics assembly of... | reverse complement strand
GCATCTCGGCCCAGTCCTGTGCCTCGGTGCCGCCGGTGCCTGCGTGGAAGGTCAGGATGGCGTTGCTGTGGTCGTACTCACCGTTCAGCATGGTCATCAGCTGCAGCTCGTCCACAGCCTTACCCACGGCGTTGACGGCCTCTTCGGCCTCCGGCACCATCTCGGGGTCGTACTCCTCGTCCAGCATGACCAGCATGGTCTCTGCGTCATCGTACAGGCCCTGCAGCTTCTCGAAGCGGGTCAGCTTGCCCTTCAGGTCGCCCACCTCGTCGAAGACCTTCTTGCTCAGCTCAGCGTCGTCGTAGAAGCCGGGGCGGGACATGGTGTGCTCCAGCTCCTGCACGCGCTTGCGGGAAGCGTCGATGGCCAGCGCCTCCTCCAAGTCCTTTACAGCGGTGTGGTATTCAGCCAGCTGTACTTTCAGTTCATCAGTGGTGATCATCGTTTTATTCCTCTCGTCTCAAAGAACAGGAGCAGCCTCTTCATCATCAGCCACGCACACGGGCAGGCCCGTCTTAGTACAACCTCTCAGTCTCGCTGGCGCTCGACAGCTCCCCTAGTAGGGGAGCCTCTGGCGAAACCGTTCACTTTGCGGGGACTGCCAAAGCCTCCCCTACCAGGGGAGGTGGCACGCCGTAGGCGTGACGGAGAGGTTGTACGAAGGAAAGCCTGCCCGAGGACTCGGCCAATGACGGAGAGATTTACTCCTAAAAGATACAGTTTATACACAGATACTTCATTAGTATACCCAGAATCCATGATAAAGTAAAGAGGTAAAAAAATACCATTGTGCTGGAAATTTGAAGATTTTCGCCTTTTCTTTTCCGCATTTTAAGTGTATAATACTGGTAAACTACCATATTCATTGGAGGATGTTATGCCAAAATACTATGGCTGTCCGTGTGAGGGCTGCGGCAAGCCCCTCACACTTCAGGATGACATCGTGGTCTGCCCCGACTGCGGCGCGCCTTATCACCGCGTCTGCTACGAGAAGCTGGGCCAGTGCATCCACCGCCCCGCCCACGCCGTCGGCTACGAGTGGAAGTTTCCCTACGAGGAGAGCCAGCTCCGCACCTGTCCGTCCTGCGGCGAGCGCACCCTGCGGGACGAGGAAACGTGCCGCTGCTGCGGTGCTGTGCTGCCCCCCGAGGGGCAGGAGCCTCCTTCTTCCCGCGGCAGCGGTGAAGAGACTTTCGACTACTCCCAGATGTACCGTCAGTTCGGCACTTCCGCTGACCCGGAGAAGGAGTTTTTTGAGGACGCCTTCGGCAAAGAGGCCAAGATGGACGGCATCGACCGTCAGGACTGGCTGGACTATATCGGCCCCGCCGCTCCCGCTTACCTCGCCGCTTACAGCCGGATGCAGCTCCAGAAGAGTAAAGTATCCATGAGCTTTTCGGCTCTGCTGTTCGGTCCCTTCTACTTCTTCTACCGCAAGGCGTGGAAGCCGGCCTTTGGCTTTCTGGCCGCTGAACTTCTGCTGGCAGCGCCCACCTTTATCGAGATGCTCCAGCTCTCCGGCAGCGCCCTCGCCCCGGCCATGAGCGCTTCAGCTCTGACGGTATTTGCCCGCGTCTGCTCTGTCCTCAGCTTCGTGCTGATGCTGGTGCGCGGTATGTACGGCAAGTGGCTCTACCGCAAGAGCGCCGCCGACCACATCCGCCGCATCCAGTCTGAGTTCCCCGATGCCCAGCAGCGTCAGGCCGTGCTCCGCGCCCAGGGCGGCGTCAGCTTCGGCGCGGTCTTTCTCTGTGTCCTGCTCCTGAGTGTCTGCGGCAGTGCGTTCACCCTGCTGCTCGGCCCGGATCTGCAGGCCATCCTCAACGCTTTCTATGGCTGATACACCCAGCCGTGAATCTATCGCAAGTCAAGAAATTAGTGCAACATCCAAACAGCATATTTGCGATATGCAATTCAACGCGGTTGCATTAAAAAATTGAATTGCTATAAATGTGAAGGAGTTTGAACCATGAAAAAAGTCACCAAGGCAGTCATCCCCGCCGCTGGTCTTGGCACCCGCGTGCTGCCCGCCACCAAGGCGATGCCCAAAGGAATGCTCCCCCTCGTGGACAAACCCGCCATCCAGTATCTGGTGGAGGAGGCTGTCCGTTCCGGCATCACCGACATCCTTATCATCGTGAGCCGCAATCAGGACATCATCCAGGACCACTTTGACCGCAGCCCCGAGCTGGAAGCAAAACTTGCTGCTCCCGGCAAGGAGAAGATGCTGGAAGAGTGCCTCGGCATCTCCAATCTGGCCAACATCTTCTTCGTCCGCCAGCAGCAGACCCTCGGCCTCGGCCACGCTGTCAGCATGGCTAAGCCCTTCACCGGCGACGACCCCTTCGTGGTCATCTACGGTGACGACGTCATCTGGGGCGAGGACCCGGTCTGCGCTCAGCTCATCCGTGCCTACGAAGAGTTTGGCCGCCCGGCTGCCGGTGTGTCCGCCGTGCCTTGGGCCGACGTGAGCCGTTATTGCAGCCTCAAGACCACCCCCGATCCATGACAACTACTTCTTTGTGGACGACATGATCGAGAAGCCCAAGAAGGGTCAGGAGTTCAGCAACTACTCCATTCTGGGCCGTGTGCTGCTGACCCCGGAGATCTATGACATCCTTGCCAGGACCAAGCCCGGTGCCGGCGGCGAGATCCAGCTGACCGACGCCATGGCCGAGTATGACCCGCAACTACGGCGGTATGACGGCTGTGGAGTTCACCGGCAAGCACTACGACATGGGCAACAAGCTCAAGGTGGTGGAAGCTCAGGTGGAGCTGGCCCTGCAGCATCCGGAGATCGGCGAAGAATTCCGCGCTTACCTGAAGGAGTTCTGCAAGACACTGTAACTTATCCTGAAAATAAAAATCCTCCGGCAGACCTGTCGGAGGATCTTTTTTATTGTTTACCCATTTACCTGACTGGGGTGCTTCTGCGGCGGCATCTTGGTAAAGAGAGCCTTGAGCACCAGCGGAGTTGCCACGCTGGACACCACGATCAGCAGGATCACAGCGGTAAAGTAGACCGAGTCCACCACGCCGACATCCAGGCCCTTCTGGGCCACGATCAGTGCCACCTCGCCGCGGGTCATCATGCCAACGCCGATCTTGAGGGAGTCGCCCCAGTTGAAGCGGCAGATCTTGGCCGCAAGGCCGCAGCCGATGATCTTGGTGATAAGTGCTACAATGACGAAGCAGACACAGAACAGGAAGATTTCCGGCGTCAGGCCGCTGATGTCGGTCTTCAAGCCGATGGATGCAAAGAAGATGGGCGCAAAAATGATATAATTGCTGATATCCACGCGGCGCTCCACGTAGGAGGCATCGTCCATGGTGCACAGAACGATACCGGCGATATAGGCACCGGTGATATCTGCAATGCCGAAGTATTCCTCGGCGATGTAGGCCATGGCAAAGCAGAACGCCATGCTCACGATGGTGATGCGCTGGGTGTGGGGATTGCGCTTGTCCAGCCATGTCATAGCAAAGTGAGCCACAACGCCCACGCCCACGGCAGTGGCAAAGAACAGCACCGTATTGATGAGCACCTTGCCCAGACCCGTGCCGGTGCCGGAGCTTGCGCCCAGCACGCAGGTGAGGACTACGATGCCGATGACATCATCAATGACGGCGGCACTGACGATGGTAGTGCCGAGAAAGCTCTTCAGGTGGCCCATCTCCTGCAGGGTCGCCACCGTAATGGACACGCTGGTGGCGGTCATGATGGTGCCGATGAACAGGGCACGGTAGAACTCAGGGCTGCCCACGGCAGAGAAGCCGTAGAACGCACTGTACAGCAGGGTGCCGCCCACCAGCGGAACGGCTACGCCCACACAGGCGATCAGGGTGGCGATGGGGCCGGCTTTGATCAGTTCCTTCAGATTGGTGCCAAGGCCCGTGGTGAACATCAGCATCACCACGCCGATCTCTGCAAAGGTGGAGATGGCATCACTGGTCTGCACCAGATTCAGCACACAGGGGCCGATGATCAAACCGGCAAGGATCTCACCCACCACCTGCGGGGCCTTGCACTTGCGGGCCACCAGGCCAAAGAACTTTGCGCTGAGGATGATGATTGCCAGGTTACGGAAAACCGAATACACAAAGAATCCTTCCTTTACTATAAAATTCCCAGAACCATATATACATTCCTTCCGAAGATGGATAACAGAGAGCAGAGAGACGGCCGTTCCCCGGCTGCCCTGCCGTTCATCCTCTGAAAGCCACTATATTATATTCCTCTTTCACAAAAAAATCAAAATATTTTTTATTATATCTTTTTTCGGAAAAAGCTTGACAGAATCCACACAGCTTGCTATAATAAATTGCTGTCTGAACAGACACGCCGCACAGTCCGCGCGACGCCGCGCCGGCTGTGTACCCTTGGCCTCATATTCTTGAGGCCCTTAAGTCCAAAAGGAGGTGCTACAAAATGGCAAAGTACGAAACCATGCTGATTACCAGCGCTGCTCTCGATGAGGAGGCTTCTTCCGCTCTCATCGGTAAGTTCAAGTCCCTGATCGAGGCTAACGGTACCATCGATTCCATCGATGATGGGGCAAGCGCCGTCTGGCCTACCCCATCAACGATGAGGAGGAAGGCGTCTACACCGTGATCAACTTCACTGCTGACCCCAGCTTCCCCGCTGAGCTCGACCGTGTGTACAAGATCACTGAGGGCGTTATGCGCAGCCTGATCGTTGCCCACGAGGAGTAATCTTTTCGTGACGAAAAAGGAGTCCGTATTATGTTGAATGTTGTAGCGATCATGGGCCGTCTTGTGGCGGATCCCGAGCTTCGCACCACCCAGAGCGGCACCAATGTGTGCAGCTTCCGCATTGCGTGTGACCGTAACTTTGCCCGTCAGGGCGAGCAGCGTCAGGCCGATTTCATCGACATCGTCGCATGGCGCCAGCAGGCAGAGTTCGTCTCCAAGTATTTCCAGAAGGGCAGTCTGATCGCCATCGAAGGCAGTCTCCAGACCCGCCAGTATCAGGACAAGAACGGAAACAACCGCACCGCTGTGGAGGTCGTGGCAAACAACGTCAACTTTGCTGGCTCCAAATCGAATGGCAGCAATCAGGGCGGCAGCAGCTATCAGAATGCTGCTCCGTCCTACCAGAACGCAGCTCCTGCCCGTCCGGCTGCTGTGGAGGCAGCTCCCAGCTATTCTGCCGGCAATGCAGATGACTTCGCTGTCATCGACGACAGCGACGACCTGCCGTTCTGATTCCCGAACCGGTGTTTTAACCGTAAAAATCCAACAGGAGGTAATAAGCAATGGCTTTTGAAAGAACCGAAGGCTCTCGCCCCGCACGCCCCATGCGTCGCGGCCGCAAGAAGGTTTGCAGCTTCTGTGTCGATCGCATCGACACCATCGATTACAAGGACGTTCCCCGTCTGCGTAAGTACGTCTCTGAGCGTGCAAAGATCATTCCCCGCCGTGTCACCGGCACCTGCGCTTTCCATCAGCGCGCACTGACCGTGGCTATCAAGCGTGCTCGTCACGTTGCTCTGATGCCCTACGTCAGCGACTAATCTGAGATAATCAACCCAATCAAAATAATCAGCAATCAGCAAAGCGCTCTCACCGATGACAAGGTGAAAGCGCTTTTTTGTCTTTTCCTTCCGGCCCGGATGTGCTATACTGAGTTCAGGGCGCGCTTTATTTTTTCTGAGGAGGTTTTCTGTCATGAAAAAACGGTATCTTAGACTTGCGGCGCTGACAGCCGGTGTGCTACTGGCCGCACAGACCGGTCTCTCCGCTGCTGCGCTTTCTACCTTTGATGCAGCATACTACGCTGCACAGTATCCGGATATTGCGGCCGTATGCGGCAATGACGAGGGTGCACTGCTGCGTCATTATCTTGACCACGGCATTGACGAAGGCCGCAAGCCTTCTGCGGACGGCATTGCCGGTGATGACGAGCTTTCTTTGACCGAAGCGCAGTTTTCTTCCGTCTGGTCGCCGGTGGCCATCAACAAGCTGGCCCACTACAAGTCTCTCAAGCGCAAATGCACCGATGAGGAGTTTGCGCAGGCATATCAGGAAGCGCTGAAGGTGGTCACACCGCTGGCGCTCATGAGCCGGGAAGACCAGCTTTACGGCATTGCCTCTGCCCTGCGTGCGGTGGTGGATGATGGCTCCATGGCTTACTCTATGGAAGCCAACCATTACAACGACCCCTACGGTTATTTTGTACTGCGCACAGCATCCTGTGCCGGGTGTGCCCGGGCCACCGCTCTGTGTCTGGACATTCTGGGCATCCCATATGAGCATGTGAACGAGAACCAGTACAGCCACCAGTGGTGCCGCGTGCCCATGGAGGACGGCAGCTACTGGATCTGCGATGCGTTTGGCCTGTACTGCGGCCCGGAACCCGAACCCTATCAGCACCCGTATTTTTGAAAAAGCGGATAAACCATTTCAAAACCATGCAATGCCCGGCAGGCTGTGTTATCTGCCGGGCATTGTTTTTTACCTTTCTCCTTTTATAAAACCACTGCTCTATGTCGAAAAGTTACAAATCGGTACGGTTTTACCGGTTGTTTCTGCTTTGTACCGGTAATTTGCGGAACTGTCGGCATATTTTGATTTGTACGCAATTCAATCTGCACAAAAGCAGCTCAGAATGCTATGCAATTTTCACGAAAACACTTTTGGGTTATTGATTTTTTATACAAATTATGCCATACTATAGTCACTGAAAACGTTCCCGACAACGTTCCCGAATCTATTACCGAAAGTGAGGTACTCCGACAAAATGCCGAATCTGACCATTAAGGACATTGCCCGGATCAGCGGCTGCTCGGTAAGCACCATTTCTCGTGTCATCAACGACCGGCCCGATGTCCGGCCCGAGACCAAGGAGCATGTACTCAAGGTAATGCGGGAGGCCGGGTTCGTGCCCAACACCAATGCACGGCAGCTGAAGATCCAGCAGTCCCGCAGTCTGGTGTTCGTGGTCAAAGGCACCCGCAATCTCTTCTTCTCGGACTTCTTAGTCCAGCTGCAGCGGGCCGCCACCCTGTATGGCTACAATGGCATCGTTTCCTATTTGGATGAAAACGCCAACGAGATCGATGCCGCCGAAAAGATCCTGCGGGAGATCAAGCCCAAAGGTATGATCTTTCTGGGCGGCAGCGTAGCCAACTTCAAAAAAGGCTTTGCCAACATCACAGTCCCCTCGGTGCTGACCACACTGGTCTCCGACGAGCTGGACTTTCCCAATCTTTCCATGGTGGGCGTGGATGACCGCGCTGCAGCCTACACTGCTGTGGACTACCTCATCCAGCAAGGGCATCGTAAGATCGCAGTGCTGGGTGGTCCGGTCACCAGTTATCCCAGCGTGATGCGCCGCGAGGGTGCACAGCAGGCGATGCAGGACGCAGGCATCCTGTTCAGCGACAAGCTGTACGGCCTGTCCAACTACGATTTTGAGTCTGCCTATCACGCCGTGAACAGCCTGCTGGCCCGCCGGGCCGACTTCACCGCCCTGTTCGCCATGAGCGATGTGATTGCCTTAGGTGCCATCCGCGCGCTGGTGAGCGCCGGGCTGCGGGTGCCGGAGGATGTTTCGGTGATCGGCTTTGACGGCATCACGATGTCCCGTTACTGTGTGCCTGTTCTGACTACCGTTGTGCAGCCCAGTGAACAGATCTCGCTGCAGAGCATTGAGTTGCTGGTGCGGCAGATCGAGCACGGTGCCCCGGCCCAGACCATCACCTTGCAGCCGGAGCTGCAGCAGGGCGAAAGCGTAAGGGCGATTTAAATTTTGTTTTCCCTCCGTCAGGGGACGGAGATTTTAAAATTGTTTATTTTTAATAAGAAGGAGAACTTATTATGAAGAAAATGATCACTCGTCGTAACTTCCTGAAGGCCGCTGGCGTTTCCGCCGCTGCTCTGGGTCTGGCTGCCTGCGGCGGCTCTTCCAACAGCACCGCTTCCTCTGCTGCCGGTTCTGCTGCTGCTTCCAGCACTGCTGCAAAGGCTGACGGCAAGGTCTACTACCTGAACTTCAAGCCCGAGCAGGATCAGGCTTGGCAGGATCTGGCCGCCGAGTACACCAAGGAGACCGGCGTGCCTGTGACTGTCGTTACCGCTGCTTCCGGCCAGTACGAGACCACCCTGATGAGCGAGATGGAGAAGAGCGAAGCTCCTACCCTGTTCCAGGTCAACGGCCCTGTGGGTCTGGCAAACTGGAAGGACTACTGCCTCGACCTGTCCGGCAGCGATGTCTACGGCCAGCTGACCAGCGACTCCTTCGCACTGAAGGACGGCGACGCCGTTACCAGTATCGCTTACGTCATCGAGACCTACGGCATCATCTACAACAAGGAACTGCTGACCGCCGCCGGCTACACCCAGGACGACATCAAGGGCTTCGATGACCTGAAGAAGGTCGCCGACGACATTCAGGCCCGCAAGGCTGAGCTGGGCGTCGATGGTGCTTTCACCTCCGCCGGCATGGACGGTTCTTCCGACTGGCGCTTCAAGACCCATCTGGCAAACCTGCCCATCTACTACGAGTACAAGGCTGACGGCATCGGCTCCACCGACGCCATCAAGGGCACCTACCTCGACAACTACAAGAAGATCTGGGACCTGTACATCACCGACTCCACCTGCGACCCCAAGCTGCTGGCTTCCAAGACCGGCAACGACGCTGTGGCTGAGTTTGTGGGCAAGAAGGCTGTGTTCTACCAGAACGGCACTTGGGCTTACAATGACGTGAAGGATCTGGGCGACGACAACCTGGGTATGCTGCCCATCTACATCGGCGTGGATGGCGAGGAGAATCAGGGCCTGTGCACCGGTTCCGAGAACTTCTGGTGCGTGAATAACAACTCTTCTGATGCCGACATTCAGGCTACTCTGGACTTCCTGTACTGGTGTGTCACCTCTGAGGCCGGCACCAGCGCGATGGCTGACAAGATGGGCTTCGTCATCCCCTTCAAGAAGGCTAAGGACTCCACCAACCCCCTGATCGGCATTGCAAACCAGTATGTGGCCGACGGCAAGACCAGTGTGGACTGGTGCTTCTCCACCATGCCTTCCGAGGAGTGGAAGAACGGCGTGGGCAGCGCTCTGACCGCTTACGCAGCAGGCACCGGCGACTGGGACGCGTTGTGACCGCCTTCGTTGATGGCTGGGCTAAGGAATACAAGCTGGCAAACGGCTAAGCTCCTGATCGGTCTATAAAAAAGAACTGAACAGGGAGGCGGGCGAAGAAGTTCGCCCCGCCTCCCCTTTTTTGTTAACCACTCCGCATATAGGAGGTACATCATGCAAAAAGCCATCAGCAAATATTGGCCGGTGTTCGTGCTGCCCACGCTGCTCGCGTTCATCATCGGCTTTATCTGGCCCTTCATCTGGGGCATTTACCTTTCGTTCCAGCGGTTCACTACTGTTAGCAAGACCACCTTTGTGGGCATCCAGAACTACATCAACGTATTTCAGGATTCCACCTTCCTGCACGCCTTCGGCTTTACCGCAGCGTTCACTGTAGTATCCACCGTGCTCATCAACGTCTGCGCCTTTGCCATTGCGCTGGTGCTCACCCGCGGCATCCGCGGCACCAACATCTTCCGTACCGTCTACTTCATGCCCAACCTGATCGGCGGCATCCTGCTGGGCTACATCTGGCAGATCCTGCTCAACGGTGTGCTGGCCAACCTGCAGAAGCCTCTGCTGGCGCTGGACGCCAAGGCCGGTTTCGTCGGTCTGGTCATCCTGATGTGCTGGCAGCAGATCGGCTACATGATGATCATCTACGTCGCGGGCCTGCAGAGCGTCCCCGGCGACCTCATCGAGGCTGCGAAGATCGACGGCGCAAATGACCGTGAGATCCTGTTCAAGATCAAGATCCCGATGGTCATGCCCAGCGTCACCATCTGCACCTTCCTCACCCTGACCAACAGCTTCAAGCTGTTCGACCAGAACGTGGCCCTGACCGCCGGTGAGCCTGCCAACGCCAGTGAGATGCTGGCCCTGAACATCTACAACACCTTCTATGGCCGCTCCGGCGCTCAGTGGAAGGGCATCGGCCAGGCAAAGGCCGTGGTGTTCTTCCTCGTCGTCGTGGTCATCTCGCTCATCCAGCTCAAGTTTACCCGCTCCAAGGAGGTGCAGCAGTAATGCCGAAAGATAAAAAAATGTGGGACAACATCCTCACTGTCATCATGAGCCTGCTGTGCCTGCTCTGGATCTACCCCATCGTCCTGATCTTACTGAACAGCCTGAAAATGGAAGGCACCTTCACCACTTCCACCGTCTTCAAGCTGCCTACGGCAGAGACCTTCGCGGGCCTTAGCAACTACATCTACGGCGTCACCAAGATGGGCTTTCTGTCCAGCCTTGGCTACAGCCTCGTCATCACCGTGTCCAGCGTGGCCCTCATCCTGCTGTGCTGCTCCATGACCGGCTGGTCCTCACCCGCGTGAACACAAGCTGAGCAAGTTCATGAATCTGCTCATCGTCTTCTCCATGGTCGTCCCCTTCCAGATGGTCATGTTCACCCTCTCCAAGACTGCAGATACCCTCAAGCTGAACACCCCTTGGAACATCTGCATCATCTATCTGGGCTTTGGTGCCGGTCTGGCTGTGTTCATGTTCACCGGCTTTATGAAGAGCGTTCCCATGGAAATTGAGGAGGCCGCCATGATCGATGGCTGCAACCCCATCCAGATCTTCTTCAAGATCGTATTCCCCATCCTGAAGCCTACCATGATCTCCACCGCCATTCTGGAAACCATGTGGGTCTGGAACGACTACCTGCTGCCCACTCTGGTGCTGGATATCAAGAAGTACCGCACCATCCCCATGGCGATCCAGTATTTCCGCGGCGGCTACGGCCGTGTGGAGCTGGCTCCCATGATGGCCTGCATCATCATTGCCATCATCCCCATCATCATCCTGTACATGACCTGCCAGAAGTACATCATTGAGGGCGTTGTGGCAGGTGCTGTCAAGGGCTAAGGAGGTGCGCACACTATGCGTGCAAGCGGCATTTTGATGCCCGTTTTCAGTCTGCCGGGGCCTTTTGGCATCGGTACGCTGGGAAAAGAGGCCTTTGCATTCGTGGATTTTCTGGCCGATGCAAAGCAGACCTACTGGCAGATCCTGCCCATCGGCCCCACCGGCTACGGCGACAGCCCTTATCAGAGCTTTTCCGCCTTTGCCGGTAACCCCTACTTCATTGACTACCGCCTGCTGGCCGACGTCGGTCTGCTGACGGCCGATGAAGTGCCCGCCGCACGGCCTGTAGGCCCCATCGACTACGGCGCACTGTACAACGAGCGGCCTGTGATCCTGAAAAACGGCAGCCGACCGCCTGCTGGCAGCCCCCGTCCCCGTCCTATGAAGCCTTCTGCGAGGCGCAGAGCTTCTGGCTGGAGGATTACGCCCTGTTCATGGCTGTGAAGACTGCACAGGGTCAGGCCGGCCTTGCTGACTGGCCGGATGCACTGCGCTGCCGCCAGCCGGAAGCCATTGCCGAAGCCAAAGCAGCGCTTGCCGGAAGCATTGACTACTACAAGGCGGTGCAGTTCTTCTTCTACACCCAGTGGAACGCCCTCAAGACCTACGCCAACAGCCACGGCATCCAGCTGGTGGGCGACATCCCCATCTATGTCAGCCCCGATTCCAGCGACCTCTGGACCCGCCCGGAGCTGTTCCAGACCGACGGCGCCGTCCACCTGACCAGCGTTGCCGGATGTCCGCCCGACGCCTTTGCCGCCGACGGTCAGCTCTGGGGCAACCCGCTCTACGACTGGCCCTGCCACGAGGCCGAAGACTTCCGCTGGTGGAAGCAGCGCATCAAACACGCCACTTCCATCTACGATGTCGTCCGCATCGACCATTTCCGGGGCTTCGAGAGCTACTACTCCATCCCCGCGGGAACAAGACCGCTGCGGGCGGTCACTGGGAGAAAGGCCCTGACCGCGCCTTCATCGACGCCATGCACAAGGCTCTGGGCGAGGGCGGCATCATCGCCGAGGATCTGGGCTATCTGACCCCCGAGGTCAAGGCCATGCTGGCCGCAAGCGGCTACCCGGGCATGAAGATCATGCAGTTCGCCTTCGACAGCCGCGAGCCGGGCAACTATCTGCCCTACACCTACCCCCGCAACAGTGTGGTCTACACCGGCACCCACGACAACGTGACCACCGAGGGCTGGCGTCAGAGCGCCAGCGCCGAGGATGTGGCCTACGCCTGCCGCTACCTGCGCTGCGCACCCGAAGACCTCACTGAGGCCATGATATGCGCCTGCCTTTCCTGCGTGTCGGACATGGCTGTCATCCCGCTGGCCGACTGGCTCCATCTGGACGCTGAGGACCCGCATCAACACCCCCAGCACCCACGGGTGCCAACTGGCAGTGGCGGCTCACCCGGCCGCTCACCCCGTCCCTCAGCGCTCACATTGCTGAGCTGACCGCGCTGTACCACCGTGTGCCGGGCGAAGAACTTTAAGTTTTCCCCAGTTTTTCTCCGATTCATCCTGATAGCAGCAGCGCCCTGCCTGCCGTCCCCTCACCGGACAGCAGCCGGGGCGCTGCTGTTTTTGCGTTTTTCTTCAAATTTCACACAACATTTTTTCGGAGTCTCCGGCCTGCTTTGCCCTTTATATTTTATCGTTTTTTCGTTTGTTTCTCCTGGATTTTCCGTTTCGGAGTCCCAAATCCCGTTCCGATTATGTTTTTTCGCTCTCTTGTTGTTTTTGGGCAATTATGCTATAATTCAGGTAACTTAGTCCCCGTCTGTGGACGGAGCGCATGTGCGAAAGGAGCATTCCCACTATGGAACTTACATATCAGAGCCCGCTGATGCCGGCTTCCTACACTGCCCTCTCTGCCGATGAAATGACCTATATTGATGGCGGTGCCATCCAGATAGGCTCTTATCTCATCGAATTCCATCCCGAGGTCCTGCTTCAGTCTGTGGTCAACTTCACGATCAACTTTGGCCAGCTGATGGGCAAAGCCGCCCTCGGCGCAGCCGTTGGCGGCCTCATCCTGATGCACAAGGATGGTCTGACCCTGTCCCAGTCGGTCTCCTATTATTGGGACGGCCAGAACAAGGCCGGCAAAGCTGCCACTGTGGCGGTCGGCGCTCTCGCTGGCTGGTACGGCGCAATGCAGGCTATCCAGATCTATAACACGGTCAAGTCCATCTTCATCGAACTCAAGAATGCTTACGCCCAGACCAAGGCAAATATTGCCGCGTCCCAGCAGCAGGATGCCGGCATCACCGACCCCATCGTGGCTGCAGCTGCCTGAGTCTGTTTGATTTGACGGAGTGATAGAAAGGAGTCGTTTATGAAACGCATCCAGATGCCTTCTTCCTATGCTGTTGTAACGGACGGAGAAAAAGCCCTTCTTGGCGGCGGCGGCGCATTTCGTGACGCATGGACCTCATTTACGGACCATCTCCGTTTCACTGATTTCTTCTTCAGAGGTGGACTGCTCTCTCTCTCCATCTCGTTCATTCCGAAGCTGCT
>ENA-OQKL01000430-OQKL01000430.1-human-gut-metagenome-genome-assembly--contig:-NODE-430-length-13553-cov-3.396172_pt1 | contig 13553 bp, 12 predicted proteins | sample MGYA00242779_ERZ504800 | MGnify/ENA primary metagenome ERZ504800 (study PRJEB26092, sample SAMD00036410) | human gut metagenome | host: Homo sapiens | study: EMG produced TPA metagenomics assembly of... | reverse complement strand
AGCGCCATGTAGAGAACGCGCTGAAGGTTGTCGATTTCCTCTCAACGCACCCGAAGTCGAAAGCGTCAACCATCCGTCTCTGCCGGACAGCCCGTATCACGAGCTTTATAAGAAGATTTTCCCGAACGGCGGCGCTTCTATCTTCACGTTCAACATCAAGGGCGGCGCTAAGGAAGCACAGGCGTTCATCGACAGACTCAAAAATTTTCTCTCTGCTCGCAAACGTCGCAGACGTGAAGTCCCTCGTTATCCACCCGGCTTCCACCACGCACTCGCAGCTCAACGAAGAAGAGCTCGCAGAGCAGGGCATCCAGCCGAACACCATTCGCCTCTCCATCGGCACCGAGCACATCGATGACATCATCGCCGATCTTTCCCAGGCTTTCGGTGACTGATTCAAAACACTCCTTAAAACTGATTTCTCCGATATCCTATTTTCCGTGTCCCCACGTCAGAAATGGCGTGGGGACATGCTTTTTCCCGAAATTCGGCGGCTTTGCATCTTGACATCCCGCCCTATCTGTGTTAGAATTTTAAGGCTAATAAAGTTAGCTTATAAAGTAACAATTCGGAGGCGAAATGATATGAAACACATTCAGACGCTTGAGACCCGCAACCTGTGCGAAAGCGCAAAGAACGGCGGCTGCGGCGAGTGCCAGACTTCCTGCCAGTCTGCTTGCAAGACGAGCTGCGGCATTGCAAACCAGCAGTGCGAGAACACGGAGAAGAACGCGAAGTAATTCAAAGGTTCAGAAAACGCCGCCTTTTTTGGCGGCTTTTTTCATGTATAGATGCGAAAGGATTTTTTAGATGATACACCGTTATAAACTCGGCGGCATGAACATCGTGCTCGATATCTGTTCCGGCTCCGTCCACCTTGTCGATGAAGTTGCCTATGACATGATTGGCCTGTTCGAGACCGAAAGCCGCGAGGCGATTACCGCCGCTATGCTGGAAAAATACGGCGACCGTGAAGACGTGACCGAAGCCGACATCAACGAGTGCTACGAGCAGATTGAAGAGTTGCGCGACGCCGGTAAGCTCTTCACCCCCGATACGTTCGAGTCGATGGCAGGTGCCCTGAAAGCGAAAAGCGCCAACGTCGTCAAGGCGCTGTGCTTGCACGTGGCGCACACCTGCAATTTAAACTGCTCCTACTGCTTTGCAAGCCAAGGCAAGTACCACGGCGACCGCGCTCTCATGTCCTTTGAGGTCGGCAAGCAGGCGCTTGATTTCCTGCTCGAACACTCCGGCACGCGCCACAATTTGGAAGTCGACTTCTTCGGCGGCGAACCGCTGATGAATTTCGACGTCGTAAAGCAGCTTGTCGCGTATGCCCGTTCCCGCGAAAAGGAATGCGGTAAGCACTTCCGCTTCACGTTGACGACAAACGGCGTTTTGATCGACGACGGCGTCATCGATTTTGCAAACCGCGAGATGAGCAATGTCGTTTTAAGCCTCGACGGCCGCAAGGAAGTGCACGACCGCTACCGCGTAGACTACGCCGGCAACGGCAGTTGGGAGCGCATCGTTCCGAAATTCCAGAAGCTCGTCAAGGCGCGCGGCAACAAGGCGTATTACATGCGCGGCACATTCACGCACGCAAACCCGGATTTTCTCAAAGACATTCAGCAGATGCTCGACCTCGGCTTTACGGAACTGAGCATGGAACCGGTCGTCTGCGCACCGGGAGACCCCTCCGCGCTGACCGACGAAGACCGCGTCATCGTCATGGAGCAGTACGAAAAGCTTGCTGAGCTCATGCTGGAGCGCCGCCGCGCCGGCAAACCGTTCACGTTCTACCACTATATGATTGATCTCACCGGCGGCCCGTGCATTTACAAGCGCATTTCGGGCTGCGGCTCCGGCACAGAGTACATGGCCGTCACCCCGTGGGGCGACCTCTACCCCTGCCACCAGTTCGTCGGCGACGAAAAATTCCGCCTCGGCGATGTTTGGACAGGCGTGACGAACACGGAAATTCAGGCGGATTTCGCCTCCTGCAACGTGTACGCTCACCCCGAGTGCCGCGATTGCTGGGCAAGACTGTACTGCTCCGGCGGCTGCGCCGCAAACGCCTACCACGCCACCGGCTCCGTCCGCGGCGTTTACAAAGAGGGCTGCGAGCTCTTTAAAAAAACCGCATGGAATGCGCCATCATGCTCGAAGCCTCCAAGGCATTGGATAACAACGCATGATAACCGCGCCAATCTGCGAATTTGTGCGCCGCTACCGATATAGCGGCGCTTTGCGCATGCACATGCCGGGCCACAAGGGCACCGCGCTGCTCGGCCCCGAGCCGCTCGACCTCACCGAGATTGAGGACGCAGACGTGCTCTACCACGCCGAGGGCATCATCCGCGAAAGCGAAGCGAACGCCGCCGCGTTATTCGGCACCAAAAAGACGGTCTATTCCGCCGAGGGCTCGTCCCTGTGCATCCGCGCCATGCTGTATCTTGCGCTGCTGCATGCCCGCGCAAATCACAAAAAGCCCGTCATTGCGGCAGGCCGTAACGCACACAAGGTCTTCATGACGGCCGCAGCGCTGCTCGACCTTGACATTCGCTGGATCTACGGCACGGAAAGCGTCATTTCCTGCGCCATCACCCCGCGCAGCTCGAAGACGTGATCGTATCGGAAAACCCTGCCGCCGTGTACATCACAAGACCCGGATTATCTCGGCAACATCGCGGACATCAAGTCCCTGTCCACCGTCTGCAAAAAACACGGCGTATTATTGCTCGTCGATAACGCCCACGGCGCGTACCTGCATTTTCTGCCCGAGCCCATGCACCCCATGCAGCTCGGCGCAGACATCTGCTGTGATTCCGCACACAAAACACTGCCGGTCTTAACGGGCGGCGCGTATCTGCACATCGCGCACGGCACGCCGGACATGTTCGCGCAGCGTGCGGAAAGCGCCATGGCGCTCTTTGCGTCCACGAGCCCGTCCTACCTCATTTTGCAGTCGCTCGACGCAATGAATCCGCTTTTAGCAACATCTTTTCCCGCACAGCTCAAAGCCTGTGCGGAGCGTCTTGACACGCTGAAAGCAAAGCTCCGTGCGCACGGCTATGCTCTTTGCGGCGAGGAGCGCACAAAGCTCTGCTTATTGCCGAAGTCCTTCGGCTACACGGGCACAGCTCTGGCGGAAATTTTGACGCACAGCAATATTTACTGCGAGTTTTCCGACGCAGACCACCTTGTGATGATGTTCACGCCGGAAACCACACCCGCAGATTTCGCCCGTCTCGAGCGCGCGCTGCTCTCCGTTCTGCCCGCCCCGGCGATCCTTTCAAAGCCGCCTGTGCCGCCGCATGCCGAGCGTGTACTTTCTCCGCGTGAGGCGCTCTTCTCGCCGAGTGAAACGCTGCCGCTTTCCGAGTGCGAAAACCGCATTTTGGCAGACGCCAACGTGAGCTGCCCACCCGCGGTGCCGCTTGCTGTATGCGGTGAGCGCTTGACCCCTGAGGTCATCTCCGCGATGGAATACTACGGCACCGAGCACTGCACGGTCGTTGTGGAATAATCACTATTTTAAAATATAAAAGTCTCCGTTTTCCTTTTTGATTCAGAGAAAGACGGAGACTTTTTGCTTCTATTTTATCTTGTTTGAATTTCTAAAGACAGTCGCAGACCGCCTTTCAGGGAACCCATGCAACTGTGTTCCCTACGCTTGAAGCGTCCACCGGATGTTTCAAGCTGCCTTCCTCGTTTTGGGTTAAGCAAAAGGTGTTTCGTCGTTTGCGAACGACGACTTAGGGTGTTGCCCCAAGACCCCACCAACTTTCTCGAAGAAAGCTGGACAAAGACTTTATTCGTCGCTCCGCTATCGTTGTCGTAAACTCGTCAAATCTTAATTTTCAGCCATTTGCCCTGCTTCATTCTGAAATACCCAAGGCAGAATCGCATAAATTGGTCACCGAACAGCCCAAGCCACACGCCAAGCAGTCCCAGTCCCAGCGGGTAGCACAGCAGCCAGCTTAAGCCCGGTCGGATAATGGCGACGCTGATCATAGACGCAAACGCGGTATACTTCGTATCGCCCGCGCCCCTCAGGCAACCGAAGAAAATAACCTGCGTGATCTGGAGATAAATGATAACGCACAGCATGCGCATAATCATCACACCCATATCGAGAATTTCCTGCTCACTCGAAAACAGGCCATAGAGATTCCTGCCGAAGAACAGGAAAACCATCGACATCACAAACGCGCAGAAAAGTCCGATTCGCTGACACATGGAGGCGTACAGCTTTGCAAGATCGCGCCGTTCTTCGCCGAGACTCCTGCCGATCAGCGCCACAGACGCCACCGAAAGCCCATCACCGAGTGAGAACGTCAAACTCATCATATTCATGCCAATCTGGTGCGCAGCATACGCAGTGGTGCCGAGGTTCGCAACGGTGATGGCGAACAGCAAAAAGCCGATGCGTAGGAAAATCTGCTCCACAAACGCGCTGGAACCGACGTTAAGCAGGGAGCGCACGTCAAACTTCGAGGTAAAAAAGCCTTTCACGCCGCGGATATATACAAACGAGGACTTCGCGAACATGGAATGCAAGCTCATCGCGCAGCCGAGCACAGAGCCGATGACGGTCGCAAGCGCCGCGCCGCGCGTGCCGAGCGCCGGAAACCCGAAGTTGCCGCCGATCAAAAGATAGTTGAACACCACGTTCACAAGGTTAGAGACCATGTTCGTGCGCAGCGCGATCTTTGTGTTGCCCGCGCCGCGCTGTGCCGCGTTCACGATCATCATCACGGTCGTAAATCCGATGCCGCCCATGATGATTTGGAAATACTCCACCGCCGCTTCATGCGTATCGTCCGCCGAGCCCGCAAAGCGGATAATGGGGTCTGCAAACGCCGTAAACGTAACACTGATGATCGCCGTCAAAATCACGGCGACCAGAATGCACGTTTTCAAAATGCGCACCGCGCTTTCGCGGTTCTGCTCGCCCCTACGCCGTGCAACCAGCGCCGAGATGGCCGTGCTCATCGACATAAACAGCGCCAAGCCGATGAACTTCGGCTGCTGCGTCAGGCCCACCGCTGCAATGGCGTAAGAACCCAGCGTGCTCACCATGATGGTATCGATAAAGCCGACGAGCGCCACCAAAAACGATTCCACCATCGAAGGCCACGCCATGTTGATGGTCGTTTTGAAAAGCGAGTTCGTAGACGGCAGCTCGCCCGTCACAGGCTCGCCGTGCAAAACATGCTGTGCGTTAAAGAGTTCCAAAAGTATTCACCCATTCCCAAAATAGTTGCTTTTGAAACATTATAGCATTAAAAAAAGAAGCCGGTCAAGACGCGTACCGTTTATTTGTACGCAGTTCGACCGGCTTTTCAACTGTTATTTGTTTATTTTGTGGCAAGAAGCACTGCCGTGTTGGATTTCGCCCAGCACACGCGTACCTCTGCAAAGCCCGCTTTGAAAAGCAGCGCCGCTTCGCCCGCCACATACTGCGGCGTAAAGCAATAGTAATGCTCGTCTGCCGACAAATGCTGCTCCTTGCGCTTCTGCTCAAACTCGGAACGGCAGAAGTCCTCATACATCTGCGTCGGCGCGAATTTGTCGCTCAACAGAAAGAACCCGCCCTTTTTAATGCTGCGGCACACGCGGTGAAACAGCTCCAAATTCTCTTCGCGGCTGTAATAATGCAGCGCCATCATGGAAACCGCACCGTCATAGCTTTCCGGCTCCAACTCATATTTAAAGAAATCACCACAAATCGTGCGGATGCGCTCCTTGTGCTCCGGCAGAGTTTTTTCGGAATTTTCCGAGAGCATCTTATCCGCGCAGTCAATGCCGTCCACATAAATCGTCGGGTTCTGCTCTAAAATTGCCGTAAGACCCGTGCCTGTGCCGATGCCAATGTCCAGAATGTGCAGGTGCTCCTTCTTCGGGAAAAACTCCGCCGTGCGGCGAATGTAGCCGTCTTCATCCTCTGCGCTGCGTTTCAAGCGCTCGTCATAAGACTCCACCGCGCCGTTAAAATAACTGTCGATCCTTTCCAGTGGCATATGCACACCAATCCTTTCCTGCCGACGCAATACTCTAAACGATAGTTTTGCGTCAGGCGCATAAGCTATGCAAAACTTTTGCGATATTTTTCATTTACCCATTATTACTATTTTACTGGAAATTCGCTCACCTTGCAACTTGGAAAAACGACAATTCTGCGCGGGCTTCGGCAAAAGATATTGGACTAATCCATGAATATCCCGCTGAATACCGCGGTTTACGCGAAGATCATGCGACCAAAATCCTGCGGACGATGGAAATCCGGCGTTTCGCTCGTCGTCTCATTCCACATCATATAGTGCGGCTGCACGGTGAGGTCGCCGCATTTAAAGCAGTTCGCGCGGATCACACGCCCGCTTTTAAAGTCGTAATCGGGGTAAAATACATGCAGAAATTCGAGCGGAATTTCATAAAAGATTTCCCACCCGTCCGCCGTTTTGTTCGTGCGGATGTTAAAAAGCTTCTTGTGGTCTTCCGGGATCAAACGGATGCTGTCTGCTCTGCCGTGGCCGAAGCCAAGGAAAATCGCGCCGTTCAAGTTCAGCTCAATGTTAAAATACCGCCCGTCCTCCGGCACCGGGGAAAAGAAAAACTCCATGCAGCTGTCCGTGCAGATGCTGCCGAGCTTATCGGTCAGCTCCGCGCGGATGTTCTTTTCGTGTGCCACCTGATGCACGTAGATTTTCTTGTCGTCGTAGCAGATCTGCTGCTCCATGCGCACGCCCGCGTCCGGCAACCAACAAACATTGTCCACCTGCAGCTCCGACACCTTTGTCCAGTCCGGCGCACCCACCGTTTTCTCAATGACATACTCTTTCATATTCATACAGCTCCTAACCGTTTTCCGCCCATCGCGGTTTTTCATGGCTTTATTATACCAGATTTTGCCGCAAAACACAATCATTCCATAAAAACAGGCGCTCCCGAAAAACGGAAGCGCCTGCGAAAAAGCTATTCTAATTAGACCTCGTGCGGGTACTTTCTCATGTAGGAAAGCAGCTCGTCAACGGTGGTGAAGGCCATGCCGGTGACGGTGTCGGCAGCACCATAGTAGATGGTGATGCGGCCGGTGTCGGCATCGGTCAGGGTAGCGCACGGGAACGTAACGTTCGGCACGTCACCGGTGAGCTCATAGCTCTCTTCCGGACCGAAGACATAGAAGTTGCCTCTTTCCTTCACGATCCACGGCTTCTCGTGGTCAAGAAGCGCTACGCCGAAGCGATAAACGAAGCCGTTGCAGGAGTTCAGAACGCCGTGATAAATCATCAGCCAGCCTTCATCGGTCTCGATCGGAATCGGGCCGGGGCCGACCTTCTTGGACTGCCAGCCGGAGTGACTGCTCGTGCCGAAGACATAGCGGTGCTTGCCCCAATACGTCATGTCCGGGCTCTCGCTGTAGAAGATGTCGCCGAACGGGGTGTGACCGGTGTCGGACGGACGGCTCAGCATTGCAAAGTTGCCGTTGATCTTCTTCGGGAACATAACGCCGTTGCGGTTATACGGCAGGTAAGCGTTCTCCATCTGATAGAAGGTCTTGAAGTCATAGGTATAGCCTACGCCGATCGTCGGGCCGTGGAAGCCGTTGCACCAGGTGATGTAGTAACGGTCCTCAATCCAGCAAACGCGCGGGTCATAGCGATATTCCTTGCGGGTTACGCACGGGTCGCAGCCGGGAGCCGGCTGGAACTCGATCGGCTCGTGGTTGATCTTCCAGTTGATGCCGTCATCAGAGAAGCCTGCGAAGATGTCCATCTCAACAGAGCGGTTGTCGCAGCGGAAAACGCCAGCGAACTTGCCCTCAAACGGGACAACTGCGGAGTTGAAGATGCTGTTGGAAGTGGGGATGAGATCACGCGGAATGATCGGGTTGTGGTCATAACGCCAAACCGGCTTATCGTAGCCCTGCGGCTTATCCTGCCACGGGATGTTCGGGAGTGCATTGCCGATAATTTTAGCCATTGTAGTTTCCTCCATTTTATATTTTTTCAAAAGACATTCGAAAGCGAACACATACAGTCCTTTACAATGTGTAACCGCTTCCATATCACATTAACTATAATACAAACCAAGAGAAAAGTAAAGCTATTTTTTCCGAAAAAACCGTTTCTATCACAATTCCACCAAATTTCATCGCCGCCTTTAGCAAAATGCCGAAGCCCACGCCGTACACCGCATCACAAACCGCCAACTTTATGCAACAAATGCCTATTGCGCAAAAGCCGCATAAACGATATACTGTTGTTATAAACGGATATTTCTCTGCCCGAATTTTTATGTTTTCCCGAAAGGAACGATTTTATGGCGATTTTATTTGATGCCGAAAAGAAAATTTTCAAGCTGGATACCGCTTCCTCCAGTTACGTTTTTGCCGTGCATGACAGCGGCCGCCTGCTGCACCTCTACTACGGCGCATACCTGCCGGACTGCGACATGCGCTATTTATTGGACCGCGGCTACTTCGGCTCCTTCACGCCCGACGCCGCAGGCTACGTCGGCAAGGAGTTTTCCCCGGATACACAGCCGAGCGAATATTCCTGCAACGGCACCGGCGATTTCCGCATCTCCGCACTCCAAATCCGCAACGCAGACGGCAATATCGCGACCGACATCCGCTACGTTTCGCACCGCATTTTAAACGAAAAGCCTGCGCTGCCCGGCATGCCGTCTCTGCGCGACGAAAACGGTGACAGCGAAACACTCGAGATCACCACGCTCGACCAAACGACGAACGCCGAAGTGAAGCTCTACTACACCGTTTACAACGATCTGCCCGTCATGACGCGTCACGCCGTCGTGACGAATACGTCCGACCGCACCATGGAGCTTGAGCGTGTGTTCAGCGCCTGCCTCGACTTCAACACGATGGATTACGACATGGTGCACCTTTACGGCAAGTGGGCAAAGGAGCGCACCGTTACAGAGCGCCCGCTCTGCCACGGCATTCAATCCATCCAGAGCAAGCGCGGCTCCTCCTCACACAACCACAACCCGTTCGTCGCACTGAAAGCCCACGGCGCCACCGAAGAAAACGGCGAAGTCTACGGCGTCAACCTCATTTACAGCGGCAACTTTTCCATTGAAGCCGAAGTGGATTGCTTGAACGCCACGCGCCTTCTCGCAGGCATCAATCCCACCGATTTCACCTGGCGCCTGGAGCCGAACGAATCCTTCACCGCGCCGGAAGCCGTCATGGTCTACACCGATAGGGGCCTCGGAGAGATGAGCCGCATTTTCCACCGCACCTACATGAAGCACCTCATCAAGAGTCCGTGGCGCGATGTAGAACGCCCCGTGCTCATCAACAGCTGGGAGGCCGCATACTTCGATTTCGATGATAATAAGCTTGTCGCGTTCGCACACGAAGCCGCCAAAATGGGTGTCGATATGCTTGTCATGGACGACGGTTGGTTCGGCCACCGCAAAAACGACGACTCCTCCCTCGGCGACTGGTATGTCAACGAAAAGAAGCTCAAAGGCGGCCTCAGCTCCCTCATCGAGCGCGTCAACGCAGAGGGCTTAAAGTTCGGCATCTGGTATGAGCCGGAGATGATCTCTCCGGACAGCGACCTCTACCGCGCCCACCCGGATTGGTGCCTGCACGTGCCGAACCGTGAAAACTCCCCCGCACGCTTGCAGTACGTCCTCGATATGACGAGAAAAGACGTGCGCGATAATATCTTCGCGCAGATGTATAAAGTCCTCAGTGAAAATAAGATTGATTACGTCAAATGGGACTTCAACCGCAATCTGACCGAGGTCGGCTCTGCGCTGCTCCCGCCGGAGCGCCAGAAGGAGGTCATGCACCGCTTTGTGCTCGGTACATACGACCTCATGGATCGTTTTGTCAAAGCGTTTCCGAATATCCTCTTTGAAAACTGCTCCGGCGGCGGCGGACGTTTCGATGCCGGAATGCTGTATTATTCCCCGCAGATCTGGTGCAGCGACAACACCGACGCCATCGAGCGCCTCACCATTCAGTTCGGCACGTCCATGTGCTACCCTATCTCCTCGTTTGGCGCACACGTCGCAGCCCGCCCGCGCACCTCGCTTAAAACCCGCGGCAACGTCGCCATGTGCGGCACATTCGGCTACGAGTTAGACCCCAGAAAGCTCACCGATGACGAAAAAGCCGAAGTAAAGCAGCAGATCGCCGACTACCGCAAATATCACTGCCTTGTCCGCGAGGGCGATTTCTACCGCCTCGTCTCCCCGACCGAGAACGACTTCTACTGCGCGTGGGAGTTCGTTTCGCCGGATAAACAGGAAGCCATGATGACTGCCGTCGTCATGCGTCAGCCCGAGACCCGTTACTGCGTGCAGCGCCTGCGTGGCCTCGACCCCAAAACGTACTATCAGGACGAGGAGACCGGCACCGTCTATTCCGGCGCCATGCTGATGAACGCAGGCCTTAATTTGACAAGAGACGTCTACGAAGACGGCACCAGCGTCACAAAGCACTTTAAAGCTGTAAAGTAAAGCCGCCGAAATCCACAATACCGCAACGTTAAAAGTCTTTGATTAAACTTTCTTCAGAAAGTTTATGGGGGCTCGGGGCAACGCCCCAAGTCGCGCTCCGCAGAGCGCGAAACACTTTTTGCCTCCACAAAACCAGAACCGTAGGAAACCCAGTTGCATGGATTCCCTGCATGATTTGCCCCGCAAATCATTAGAATTAAATGAACAAAGCAGGACCCCGTAAACACACAACGTGCCTACGGGGTTCCTGCTATATAAATCATAAAAAAATCGACTTATTTCTCATCCGCATGCGTGCTGTTCATCAGGCGGATAAGTGCCTTCTGTGCGCGTTCCTCGCATACCGCAATAATCTCATCGCCCGCTTGCAGCACCGTGTCGCCGCCCGGAATGATGAGCTTGTTATTTCGCACAATGGAAATCAGCAGCGCCCCCTTCGGGAACACCACCTCACGCACCGACTTGCCGTGCAAAGCCGAATTCTCTCCAAGCGTCACGGAGCAAATCTGACCGCGGCCCTTGTTCAGCGATGCCACAAGATGAAACTCCATCAGGTTCGCTTCCTGCTCAATCATCTGCGCAATGATTTCCGTGCTGCTCACCGCATAATCCACGCCAAGCACACGCATCGTCTCCAAATTGCGCGGGTCGTTTGCGCGGGCAATCACTTTTTTCGCGCCGAAATACTGCTTTGCAAGCTGCGACGCAACGAGATTATTCGCATCGTCGCCGGATATCGCAATAAAGCAGTCGGCGTCACGTACACCGGCGTTTTCCAGCATGTCAATGTTCGTGCCGTCGCCGCAGATGATCTCCACGTCCAGCGCGTTTGCAAGCTGTAAGCTGCGCGCGCGGTCGCTCTCGATGATACGCACCTCGTGGCGGCCCTCCAAAATGCGGCGCGCAAGGCTTTCGCCCACCTTGCCGCCGCCCATAATGACAATGTTCATGGCACTTCCCCCTTAATCGATTGCGCGGCTGTACACAATCTCGTCGCCTGCCTCGGGCTTCAAGGGTGCAAGCCCCGCTAAAACGAACGCGCCGCTTTTGCGGATGATGCCGAACACCACTTCGCCCGGGTTGCCGCGCAGTTCGCTCACATTCTTGCCGATCTGATGCCGCTCCGCCGGCCGCACGTCAAAGTCGACCGTATGCAGACCGAACTCGATTTTCTTGTTCATTTTTTCGCCGCTCAGCATCCGCACAATGCGGTCGCCGGCGTGGTTTGTGGGGCAAATGGTATGCAATCCCATATGCTCAAAAATCAATTCACGCGCGGGGTCGGAAACACGCGCCACCACGTTTTGGATACCGAAGTAATCGCGCGCAATCTGCGCCACCGTGATATTGAGGTTATCATCCGCCGTTGTCACCGCCACCGCGTCGCAGCTTTCAATGCCCGCTTCGCGCAGGTTGCGAATATCCATCGGGAACCCACGGAATGTCACGCCCTCGAAATCGTTTTCCAAAAGCTCCAAGTCGCTTTCAATGTTGCTTAAAACAGAAACGTCCCAACCCATTTCGTCCATGGTGCGGGCAATTTTTCGCCCAAGCAGGCCGCAGCCTATAACTAACACATTCATAGTTCACCTCAGCGTCGCTCCGGATCTTCCGTATCGCGAATGGTCTCTGCCGTCATGCCGTCTGATGTGCTGCCGGAGCTCGTATTCTCTCGGTTACCGCCGTTTACGATGATAGGATTATTCGCATTCGGCGTCGGCTCTGCGGTGGGAGCGGGTGTCGGCGATGCCTCGCTGCCATTTTGCGCGTCACCGCTGTCCCCGTTGTCATCGGTCGTGCCGTCTTCCGCATTCGGGATCGGCGAAGGCGTCGCGGTCGCAAATGCGGTCTTCTCTTTCTCACTGATCGTCACAAATTCCGCGAACACATACGCATTCTGCCCAAAGTAACGAGATTTCCACCCACTCGGAGGTATCGTCCTGTGCCACAACCTCGAACGCCTCGCCGGCCTCTGCCGTGCCGAGAATTTCGGAATCCGTCGAAGCCTCGCTGCGCACATTCAATGAATCGTCGATGTCGTTGATGGTCGCCACCTTCACTTTTTCGACCGGCGCGGGCGTTGCGGTAGGCTCCACGCTCGGGGAGGGGGAGGGCTCCGCCTTGGCGCTGCCATTGCCGCAAGCCGCGGTGCCAAGGATTATCACAGCGCACAGTGCCGCCGTGACCGTCGTTTTCAAAATGTTTTTATAATGGATGCTTCGTTTCATAAAAGCTCACTTCGCCTTTCTTTTTTCGGCGCGCATTCACAACGCCGCCGGAACAGAAGATGATTTGTTATTAGCTATTTTAACACAGTTCAAAGGAAAATCCAATACTTCGCCCGGTTTTTTCATTTCTTTTGCAAAAATCACCCGCATTTCTTGCCATTCCCCCGAAAAAGAGCTATAATTACAGGGAATATTTTGCTTGGATATTGGAGTGTTCATCATGTTAAAACCCGAACAGATCGCGTCCGTCAAGGGCCGCGGCTTCCTCATCAATCGCGGTACAGAGTGCTTCTCCGGCCGTATCGTCTGCGCCGGCACGGTCTTCACCGCTGCCGACCTGCGCACCATCTCCGAGATTGCCGAAAAATTCGGCAGCGGCAAGGTGACGTTCACCTCCCGCCTGTCCGCCGAGATCGTCGGCATCCCCTTCGGGCAGATTGACGCCGCCTGCGATTACGCTGCCGAGCGTGGCCTCTACTTCGGCGGCACCGGCGCTAAAATACGCCCCGTCACCGCATGTAAGGGCACCACGTGCGTCTACGGCAACTACGACACACAGGCGCTCGCCAAAGAGCTACACGAAAAATACTACGTCGGCTGGGCAAATGTCAAACTGCCGCACAAGTTCAAAATCGGCATCGGCGGCTGCCCGAATAGCTGCATGAAGCCTTCCTTAAACGATTTCGGCATTGAGGGCCACCGCGTGCCGATCTTCGACGAAGACACCTGCCGCGGCTGCAAGGTCTGCATGGTAGAAAAGTCATGTCCCTCCAAGGCTGCACACGTCGAAAACGGCAAATTACATATCGATGAAAAGTGCCT
>ENA-OQKL01000428-OQKL01000428.1-human-gut-metagenome-genome-assembly--contig:-NODE-428-length-13592-cov-3.696547_pt1 | contig 13592 bp, 10 predicted proteins | sample MGYA00242779_ERZ504800 | MGnify/ENA primary metagenome ERZ504800 (study PRJEB26092, sample SAMD00036410) | human gut metagenome | host: Homo sapiens | study: EMG produced TPA metagenomics assembly of... | reverse complement strand
GAGGCGGCGCTCTACCACCATCTCTGGTACGACGAAAAAGGCGGCTATCCGCGCGAGTATACCCATAAAGGCAACGACAACGCCATTCTCTACCAGATCCTCACCTGCGCCGATTGTCTCGGTGCGGCAACCGATTCCGTCGGGCGGCTGATCACCGCGGAACGCGAACAGTTATACCGCGAAGTCTTCGGTAAAAACGTGGAGCTGGTTCTATAACTTTGGTTTCTGTTTATGACATTAATTCGTATATCCGTATATTGTAGTTCTTTTCAAGGTTCTGTCCGTCTCGCGTGGACACATTGTAGAATGCACAAATTTCATTCAGCTCACATGTTCATTTCGTTAATTTATTAATGAACGTGTTTTTTCAATTTTATGTTTTGTGTTAATTTATGTTCATTTATTATTCATCATTTTGTGAACATTAAGTTGACATCATCAAAAGAAAATAGTTTACATTTTGGAAAAAATATACTAAAATAACAGAAACGGTCAAATCTCCGCCAAAAAACCGGCGGACGATTTTTCTGGAAAGAAGGGCGAAAAACGTGTTGGAAAGACGATCGAAAAATTTCGAAGAAAATGCGTAGAAAATCCGCCCGAAAAGGTGAAAAGCCAAGCATAAATCGACAGGGAGGAACTCATACTATGAAAGAAATCATCCAGGGCTTCTACCAGAAGAAACATTTCTGGACCCGCCTGATTCTGGTCATCGCTGCCGTCATCCTGATGGGCTTTGCGCTCTCATGGCTGCTTCTCGTCGATCTCGGCACCGATCCATGTACCTTGTTAAACCAGACCATCTCCACCCGCCTCGGCATCAGCATCGGAAACTGGCAGGCGCTCTTCAATACCGTCCTGCTCATCTTCGTTATCATTTTCGGCGGCAGAAACTTAGGCTTCGGAACCCTCGCAAACATGTTTCTCGTGGGATATTCCATCGACTTTTTCTCCTGGATCTGGGCGAAAGTCCTTCCGGCAGACCTCTTCACCTCGATGGGTGTGCGAATCGCTGTACTGATCCCGGCGCTGGTCCTGTTTATCCTTGCCGCATCCTTCTATATGGATGTTGATATGGGAACTGCACCGTACGACGCAGTATCCTTCATTATCTCCACCCACCTGCCGAACGTTTCGTTCCGTGTGATCCGCATCGTCTACGACTTCGTTGTCACCGCGATCGCCGTTCTGCTCGGCGGAAAACTCGGCATTGTCACCGTGCTGATGGTTATTACCCTCGGTCCGGTCATTGAATGGCTGGGAAATATCATGAAACAGCATCTGAATATTTTTGATGACTGAAATCATTGCTTTTCCGCGCTTTCTATACTACAATAGAACTACCAGATGATCTTTTTTCTAAAAGAAAAGCCTGCCTCCGGGACTCACATCTCTGTGGCAGGCTTTTCTTCCCTAAAAATAGCCGAAAAAAGACTCAAAAAGCAGAAAATCATTTATATTAAGGAGGTTTTTCCTATGAGCAACACCCCAAACCCTGTTTACGAAAAACTGATGAAATGCTACGAGAGCTTCCGCTCCCAGATCGATTTCCAGCCGGAAGTCGCACTGATTCTCGGTTCCGGCCTCGGTGATTTTGCGAATGATATCCGCGTTACCGCAACCCTCGATTACCACGATATCGAAGGCTTTCCGGTTTCCACTGTTCCGGGCCACGCGGGCCGTTTTATCTTCGGCTACGTCGGCGATGTGCCGGTTGTCTGCATGCAGGGCCGCGTTCATTATTATGAAGGCTATCCGATGACCGACGTCGTTCTCCCGCCCCGCCTCATGAAGCTGATGGGCGCAAAAGCACTGTTCTTAACCAACGCCGCCGGCGGCATCAAACAGGGCACAAAGCCAGGCTCTCTGATGCTGTTAAACGGCCAGATCGCCTGCTTCGTTCCATCTCCGCTTATCGGACCGAACGTCGACGAGCTCGGCACCCGTTTCCCGGATATGAGCCAGATCTACGACCTTGAATTCCAGAAAATCGCACGGAAAGCCGCAGCCAGCCTTGATATCGACCTGATGGAAGGCGTTTATCTGCAGCTCACCGGCCCGCAGTACGAGTCCCCGCAGGAAATCGCCATGTGCCGCACCCTCGGCGCAGACGCGGTCGGCATGAGCACCGCCTGTGAAGCCATCGCTGCACGCCATATGGGCATGCGCGTCATCGGTATTTCCTGCATTACCAATCTTGCCGCCGGCATCTCCCCGCAGCCTCTGTGCCATGCGGAAGTTCAGGAGGCAGCTGACATGGTTGCACCGCAGTTCAAAAAACTCGTTGCCGCAACGATTCAGGGCATCGCAAAGACACTGTAAACACACAGCGGCCGGGGTCTGTCAAAAAAACAGGCCCCGGCCGCTGAAAACAGCACGTAAAATAAAGGAGAGATCTTTTTGAATACACGTTTTTACAACGCCAAAATTCTCGTACTCGACGCTGAAAACCATTTTTCCATCGCCGAAGACGAACTTCATGTCACCGGCGACACCATCACCTATATCGGACCTGGTAGAAAAGCAGATCCAGATGCCGCAGAGACCACTGTCTTCGACCGCGAAATTGACGCCCGCGGCAATCTCCTGATCCCGGGCTTTAAAAACGCACACACGCACACCCCGATGACCTTCCTCCGCTCTTACGCGGACGATCTCCCGCTCCACGAATGGCTCGAGCGCCAGGTCTTCCCGAACGAGGCAAAGCTCGCCGGGGACGACGTTTACTGGCTCAATATCCTCGGCATCATGGAATATCTGACGAGCGGCATCACTCCAATTTCGACATGTACATCCAGCAGAAAAACAGCATCGCTGCCACGGTCGACACTCGGATTCCGCACCGTTCTTACCAGCGGTCTCAACAACTTCGTCGACAGCCCGGAAATTCTCGAAGAGATGTATAACTATGTCAACGAACTCTCCGACCGCACCTCGTATCTGCTCGGTTTCCACGCCGAATATACGACCGGCGGCCCGCTTCTTGAAGCCGTTGCCAAACTCGCCGAAAAATACCATTCCCCTGTCTGGACACACAACGCCGAAACAAAAAGCGAAGTCGAGGGCTGTAAAGAGCGCTGGGGACTCACCCCGACACAGCTGATGGAACGCTTAGGCATGTTCCAGTACGGAGGCGGCGGCTACCACTGCATCTGGATGGAGGACCGCGATTTTGAGATCTTCCGTGACCGGAAACTGACGGCCGTTACCAATCCCTCCTCAAACCTGAAGCTCGCCTCCGGCATCTGCCCGCTGAAGCGTTTTTACGATAACGGCATCAACCTCGCCATCGGCACCGACGGGCCGGCCAGTAACAACTGCCTCGATATGTTCCGCGAAATGTTCCTGACCACCGGCCTTTCCAAAGTCCGCGAGATGGATGCCGCAGGAATCCCGGCCGACGCCATTCTCTACATGGCAACCGCAGGCGGCGCGCACGCCATGCAGCTTACTGACTGCGACCGTCTCGCTGCCGGCAAAAAGGCCGATCTCGTCATGATTGACCTCCATCAGCCGAACATGCAGCCGGAGAATAATCTGATCAAAAACCTCGTTTACAGCGGCAGCAAACAAAACGTAAAGCTTACCATGGTAAACGGTCAAATCCTCTACGAAAACGGCGAATTCCATATCGGCTTTGACCCGGAAGAAATTTATGCAAGATCCAACGCCATTATCCGAAGAATTTCCGGCTCGCATGCAGATAATTAGTGGATTTCACGCAGTTTTTCCTTTGCTTGACATACTTTTTTCTTTTATATTATAATGTAGCCATACACGCAAAAACGCTGTACCTCTTGAAAGGAGAATACTATTATGAAAAAGAAAGTAGTTAGCTTACTGCTTGCAGCCGCCATGACAACTGCTGCACTCGCAGGATGCGGTTCCTCCAACGGCTCCTCTTCCTCCGACGCATCCACAGGCGCCGATTCCACCAGCGCAACTTCCGCTTCTGCTTCCACAGACGGAGAAAAAAAAGACGCCGCAGGTGAGAAAATTGCCATGATCACAGACTCCGGAGATATCACCGACGAATCCTTCAACCAGATCACCTGGGAAACTGTATGCGCCTACGGCGATGCAAACGGCGTAGAGTACGAGTACTACAAACCGGCAGAGGATACCGATGAAGAGCGTATCAACTCCATCGATCTTGCTGTTTCCGAGGGTGCTACCGTTGTTGTAATGCCAGGTTACCTGTTCGGACCTGCCATCGCTGAAGAGCAGGACACCTATCCGGATGTAACCTTCATCGCAGTCGATGTTACCGAAGGTGATATTGTAAAAAACGGCAAAGCTGTTGATCTCGGAAAGAACGTGTACATCTGCTCCTTCGAAGAAGAGCAGGCCGGCTACCTGGCTGGATACGCTGCAGTAAAAGACGGCTACACAAGTCTTGGTTTCCTCGGCGGTATCGCTGTTCCGGCCGTTATCCGTTTCGGTTACGGTTATGTACAGGGTATCAACGCTGCTGCTGAAGAAGACGGCGTAGATGTAAACGTAAAATATTACTATGGCGGCCAGTTCTACGGCGATGACTCCATCACCGCCCGTATGGAGGGCTGGTATGCAGACGGAACACAGGTTGTATTCGCCTGCGGCGGCGGTATCTGGACATCTGCTCTGGATGCAGCTGAGACACACGACGGAAAAGTTATTGGTGTAGACGTTGACCAGCGTTCCAAAATCGGCGAGCGCTGCCTGACTTCCGCTATGAAAGGTCTTCCAAGCGCCATCAACAACGCTCTGGATTCCTACTTCAGCGGAAACTTCTCTGAACTTGGCGGAACTGCTCAGCAGCTTGGACTGAAAGACGGAGATTACATCGGCCTTCCTACCGATTCCGAATCCTGGGGATTCACAACCTTCACACAGGATCAGTATGAAACTGTACTGGCTGGTATCCGCGATGGTTCCATCGAAATCTCCAGCGATACAGAAAATCAGCCGGAAGTAGGTTCTCACGTAACCGTTGATTACATCAGCTAATGTGCATACTGTTTCTGTAACAATATGCCTTTTGGGGAAGAGAATATTATTTCTCTTCCCCTTTTTTTCTGTCACACAAAATGCTATACTAGACATAATGAAAGCCCGCAGTTCTGCCCTGTTTTCCATGCCTTCGGCAGTCCTGCAAAACCACGCTTGAAAGGGAATATGTATATGGAAAATGAGTACATTATTGAGATGTTGAACATCACCAAAGAATTCCCGGGTATCAAGGCGAACGACAACATTACGTTACAGCTCAAAAAAGGAGAAATCCATGCTCTGCTTGGAGAAAACGGTGCAGGAAAATCAACCCTGATGAGTATTCTTTTTGGTCTGTATCAGCCTACCTCCGGAATCATCAAGAAGAATGGGCAGGAAGTCCATATCAACACGCCGAACGACGCCAATGATCTCAACATCGGTATGGTGCACCAGCACTTTAAGCTGGTCGAATGTTTCTCGGTTCTCGACAACATCATCCTCGGCGTAGAGCCGACCAAAGGCCTTTTCCTCGAGAAAAAGAATGCCCGTGCAAAAGTCATGGAACTGAGCGAGAAATACGGTCTGATGGTCGATCCGGACGCTCTGATCTCGGATATCACCGTCGGCATGCAGCAGCGTACCGAAATTCTGAAAATGCTCTACCGTGACAACGAAGTCCTGATCTTCGACGAGCCGACCGCGGTTCTGACGCCGCAGGAAATCGACGAGCTGATGAAGATCATGAAGAACCTCGCAAAAGAAGGAAAATCCATCCTCTTCATCACCCATAAACTCAACGAGATCATGGAAGTTGCCGACCGCTGTACGATTCTCCGCAAAGGAAAATACATCGGAACCGTCAACATCAGCGAAACTTCCAAAGAAGAGCTCTCCCGCATGATGGTCGGAAGAAACGTCAGCTTCTCCGTCAACAAAAAGCCGTCAAAACCGGGCGACACCGTTCTGAAAGTAGAGCACATGACCGTACCGAGCAAGGTGCACGGAAACAACGCCGTCAAAGATGTTTCCTTTAATGTAAGAAAAGGCGAGATTGTCTGCATCGCAGGTATCGATGGAAACGGCCAGTCCGAGTTCGTTCAGGGCCTCACGGGACTGGAAAAAGTATCCGGCGGTAAAATTCTGTTCAACGGACAGGACATCACGAAAGCTTCCATCCGCGACCGCTCCAAGATGGGCATGAGCCACATCCCGGAGGACCGCCATAAACACGGCCTCGTGCTGGATTACTCCATCGAGCAGAACATGGTGCTGCAGCGTTACTGGCAGCCGGAATTTGAATCCTTCGGCTTTATCAAATCAAAAGCCGTGCGCGAATATGCCGAGCGCCTGATCGAGCAGTACGATGTCCGCAGCGGCCAGGGTCCTGTGACCATCACCCGCAGCATGTCCGGCGGAAACCAGCAGAAAGCGATCATCGCGCGTGAGATCGACAAAGATCCTGATCTTCTCGTTGCGGTACAGCCTACCCGTGGTCTTGATGTCGGAGCCATCGAATACATTCACAGCCAGCTCGTTGCACAGCGCGACAAGGGAAAAGCCGTTCTTCTGGTTTCTCTGGAACTGGATGAGGTTATGGATGTTTCCGACCGTATTCTTGTTATGTACGAAGGAGAGCTGGTCGGCCAGCTGGATCCGAAAACCGTTTCTGTCGAAGAACTCGGTCTCTACATGGCAGGTGCAAAACGGGATCCGGTTCCCGAAGAAGTATAAAAGAGAGGTAAGAAAAGCATGAACGAAAAACGAAAAACGCTCTTCTGTCCATTGTCGCTTCTCTTGTATGTATTGTGATCGGTCTTCTTGTGGGATTTATCATTTTATACTGCATCAACGCGGAGAACGCAGTGGATGGATTTACACGAATCATCAAAGGCGGCTTTTACTTAAAGCCGAAAGGAATCGGAAGTGAAATCGCTCAGTCCGCTCCCCTGATTATGACCGGACTTTCGGTTGCATTTGCTTTTAAAACAGGTCTGTTCAACATCGGTGCTGCCGGACAGTACACCGTCGGTGTCTTCGGCGCCCTGTATTTTGCCATCATCCTCCACATGCCATGGTATGTATGCCTTCTGGCTGCTATGGTCTGCGGAGCCATCTGGGGAGCAGTTCCTGGTATCTTCAAAGCATACTTCAACGTAAATGAAGTTATTACTTCCATCATGTTCAACTGGATTGGTCTTTATCTTGTCAATGAGCTGATGTACAACACCATCCCGGACATGTATGATCAGAAGACCACACGTACTTACAAATTAAGCTCCGCTTCTCCGAAATCCCTGATTCCGGACTGCGGCATGAACTCCATTTTCCGTACCAGTTCCACAACGATTGCGATTTTCATTGCGATTGCCATTGCGGTCATCATCTACATCGTTCTGAACAAAACAACCTTCGGCTATGAGCTGAAAGCCTGCGGATTCAATAAGGATGCTGCCAAAATCGCCGGCATCAACGAGAAAGAGAAACGTTGTTCTCTCCATGACCATCGCAGGTGCGCTTGCCGGAATCGGTGCAGGCCTCTACTTCCTCTCCGGTGCATCCGAGTGGAACCCGCAGGTATCGACAGCACTCCCGGCCATCGGATTTAATGGTATCCCGGTTGCGCTTCTTGCACTTAGCAACCCGATCGGCGTTATCTTCGCTGCTCTCTTCGTTGCTCATATTTCGGTCGGCGGTGCTTACCTGCCTACGAAATATTATCAGCCGGAGATCGCGGACCTGATCGTTGCCGTTATCATTTACCTTTGCGCATTCGTTACCCTGTTCAAGGGCATCGTTGCAAACCTGTTCAAGAGCAAAAAAGAGCAGAAAGCAAATGCCAATGCAGACAACGGAAAGGAGGAGAAGAAATAATGTTCCTTTTAATTAAATTTACCTTACTGTACGCCGTTGTTCTGATGCTCGTTGCGATGGGCGGTATGTTCTCCGAGCGAAGCGGTGTCATCAACATCGCGCTGGAAGGAATCATGGCGATCGGCGGCCTTGCCGGTGTCTTCGTCCTGGTTCTGTTCCCGGACCTCCCGGCTCCTGCACTTGTGGCACTTTCCATTCTGGCGAGCGCCGTATCCGGTATGATCTACTCTCTGCTGCTTGGCTTCTCCGCCATCACACTGAAAGCAGACCAGACGATCGGCGGAACCGCGCTGAACATGCTGGCTACTGCCATTGCCATCGTCCTGGTAAAAGCATTCAACAACGGCTCGGATGCCGGAAACGGTGCAGCTTCCGCAAAGCTGAACTACACCAACGCCGCTTTCATTTACAAGATCGGACCATTTACCGTGAACATCTTCCTGTTCATCGGCATCATCCTTCTGATCTGCAGCTACGTGTTCCTCTTCAAAACGAAATGGGGACTGCGCCTGCGTGCCTGCGGTGAGCATCCACAGGCAGCCGACTCTGTTGGTATCAACGTATACCAGTGGAGATACACCGGTGTTATCATCTCCGGTGCACTCGGCGGTATCGGCGGATTTGCCTACATCGTTCCGTCCGTTACCACCTGGAACTTCGAAGTCGGCGTAGCCGGTGCCGGATTCCTTGCCCTCGCTGTTATGATCTTCGGTCAGTGGAAACCGTTCCACATTGCCGGAGCAGCCGTATTCTTTGCGGTATTCCGTTCCCTGGCAAACATTGCGGACTCCACCGTCCTCTCCCATCTGGGACTGTCCAAGAACATTTACAACATGATGCCGTTTATCGCATCCATGATTATTCTCGCCTTCACATCCAAGAATTCCCAGGCTCCGAAAGCCGAAGGTATTCCATACGATAAGGGCGCAAGATAATATGTAACTATTCAGAGCCATGTGAAATGGAGAAAAATTGCGAATCATGCTTGCATGAATGAGCGGTTTTTTCTGGAATTTCATATGGCGAGCAGCCACATCGAGATGCAGCGCAGCGGAATCGAGATGTGGCTCTGAATAGTTACAATTTTTAAAGGCAGAGCCGTTAAATCCGAACTGTGTTTTTTCGGCTCTGCCTTTTCTCTATCATTCTGATTTATTTTTCATAAAAGAAAGGAAAAAATTATGCTGAACACCAAATTATTTGACCACACTATCTTAAAAGCAGACGCAACCGAAGCACAGGTTGCAAAGATCTGCGACGAGGCACTTGCACATGATTTTGCTTCTGTCTGCGTCAACCAGTACTACACCAAATTCGTTGCTGAAAAGCTCAAAGGATCTGACGTCAAAGTCTGCACCGTTGTCGGCTTCCCTCTGGGCATGTCCGATACCCGTGTAAAAGCGTTTGAGACCCGTGCAGCCATCGAAGACGGTGCACAGGAGGTTGATATGGTCATCAACGTCGGAGCCCTCAAAGACGGCAAATACGACTTCGTACGCTCCGATATCCAGACCTTAAAAGAAGTATGCGGCAAGGACATCGTTCTGAAAGTCATCATCGAGACCTGCCTTTTAACCGATGAAGAGAAAGTAAAAGCGTGCGAGCTCGCAAAAGAAGCCGGCGCTGACTTCGTAAAAACCTCCACCGGATTTTCTACCGGCGGTGCAAAAGCGGCTGATGTTGCCCTGATGAGAAAGACCGTAGGCCCGGATATGGGCGTAAAAGCTTCCGGCGGAATCCACAACGCAGACGAGGCACAGGCTATGGTAGATGCCGGCGCAAGCCGTCTCGGAACAAGCGCAACACTGGCTATCATCGGATAAAAAGGAGTTTCTTATGGATACGATACTGATAGGAATTGCCGGAGGAACCGGCAGTGGAAAAACGACACTGGCAGATAAGCTGGTAGAAAGTTTTGGACGCGATGAAGTGAGCATTCTGCGCCATGACAACTATCACAAACGCCATGACGATATTCCTTTTGAGGAGCGTGCCAAATTAAATTACGATCATCCCGATGCCTTTGATACCGACCTGTTATGCCAGCACATTCTCGAGCTGAAAGCCGGAAAATCCATCGAGATGCCGGTTTACGATTATGCCATGCATAACCGCTCGGATAAAACGATTCTGGTCCATCCTGCCCCGGTTATCGTGCTCGAGGGCATTCTCCTCTTCGTTGAGAAGGATCTCTGCGATCTGATGGACATCAAAGTCTTTGTCGATACCGATGCGGACGTGCGGATTCTCCGCCGGATCCTGCGCGATGTAAAAGAGCGCGGCCGTTCTCTGGACAGCGTTGTAACGCAGTACCTGACGACCGTAAAACCGATGCACGAGCAGTTCGTAGAGCCGAGCAAGCGCCGTGCCGACGTGATCATCCCGGAGGGCGGACAGAACACCGTTGCGCTTGAAATGCTGATCGAGCGGGTGCGTAAGCATCTGAATCTGGTGCAGAACCAGTAAACATCCGTTTATCGTTATAAAAATCTGCAAAAAAGAGCGAGGACTGAATTTTCTCTTTTCAGCCCTCGCTCTTTTTATTTTTCCCTTACAGATGTTCCAGCATTCCCTGCAGCCAGATCTGGCCTTTGAAACGTCTTCCCACTTCCGGTACTCCAAATAAATCCTTTTCGTTGATACAGATGTCTATCGGCACATCGTTGCAGACGAGGCCGAGCTCATACACCTGCTCGCCCGTTACCGCGTTCTTCGTTGTATTCATCTCCGTAATTTCACCCATCACGCTGTACTGGTCACATTCAAGACCGCTCGGCATGAAAAAGCTATCTACAATAGAAAAGACATCTTCCTTCGTCAGACGCTGGGAAATCATGGCATATGTGTCAATATCATCCATGGTGAGACTTTCCATCGCATCCTCATCCCCGTTTCTGGCAGCCGAGATCAGTGAATTCTTCTGCTGCGTGCTGCGGCGCTCCTTCTCGACCTGTTCCGGGTCTTTCTGGATCGGAAGCAGAATTGTTCCTTCCGCTGCAAGACCGGAGACAGAAAGCGGGAGCGGAAGCGGCTGCAGCGCATTTTTCTGTTTCATCTCAAGATATTCCGCTGCATGCGTCAGATAAAAGATCATCGTGATGCCAAGCCGCATATCGTCGCAGGCGCCTGCAAACGATTCCTTATCGACGTGGCGCTCCACCGATACCTCCTCGTAGGAGCTGATCTGCCCGCCCTCGAAATAGGGATAATAATATTCCATCTGGAAACGGTTGTTCTCATCAATTTCCCCACAGACCGTGATACCACAGTCATATGCATATTCTTTCGAAAATTCAGCAAAAAGGTGGTGTTCTTCTGTTTCCACAATCTTTTTACGGTCGTAGTTTTCTACTACATCACGAAGAATCTCCTGGAGTTCCTTCGTCGTCTTGATCTTTGAAAATCCAATGGTTTTCAGGTAAGCGTGCATAAGAACACCTCCTCTCATTCCTTTGTATTTCTTATGCGATTAGTGTTTCGGAACCAGTTTTTCTTTTCCGCCCATGTACATACGAAGAACTTCCGGAATGCTTACGGTTCCGTCTGCATTCAGGTTGTTCTCCAGGAATGCGATCAGCATACGCGGCGGAGCAACTACGGTGTTGTTCAGGGTATGTGCCAGGTATTTCTTTCCGTCCTCGCCGTTGACACGGATTTTCAGACGTCTTGCCTGTGCATCACCAAGGTTGGAGCAGCTTCCTACCTCGAAGTATTTCTTCTGACGCGGAGACCATGCCTCAACATCGACAGATTTTACTTTCAGGTCAGCCAGGTCACCGGAGCAGCACTCCAGAGTACGAACCGGGATATCCATGGAACGGAACAGGTCTACGGTGTTCTTCCACAGTTTGTCATACCACATCATGCTGTCTTCCGGTTTGCAGACAACAACCATCTCCTGTTTCTCGAACTGGTGGATACGATAAACACCACGCTCCTCGATGCCGTGTGCTCCTTTTTCTTTACGGAAGCACGGAGAGTAGCTGGTCAGGGTCAGAGGCAGTTTCTCCTCCGGGATGATGCTGTCGATGAATTTACCGATCATGGAGTGCTCGCTGGTTCCGATCAGGTACAGATCCTCGCCCTCGATTTTGTACATCATGGACTCCATCTCAGCGAAGCTCATAACACCGTTTACGACGTTGCCGTGGATCATGAAAGGCGGTACGCAGTAGGTAAATCCGCGGTCGATCATGAAATCTCTTGCATAAGAAAGGATGGCAGAGTGGAGGCGTGCAATGTCGCCCATCAGATAATAGAATCCGTTTCCTGCAACTTCTCTTGCTGCGTCCAGATCGATTCCGTCGAAGGACTCCATAATGTCGGTGTGATACGGGATTTCAAAATCCGGTACAACCGGCTCGCCGAAGCGCTCTGCTTCTACGTTCTCGCTGTCATCTTTTCCGATCGGTACGGAAGGATCGATGATGTTCGGGATCACCATCATGATCTTCTTGATTTCTTCTTCTACTTCTTTTTCTCTTGCAGAAAGAGCCTCGATGCGGGAACCGTCAACAGCTACCTGTTTCTTTACTTCCTCAGCCTCTTCTCTCTTGCCCTGGCCCATCAGTGCGCCGATCTGTTTGGAGATTTTGTTTCTTTTTGCACGAAGTGCTTCTACTTCCTGTTTGATGTCACGGTTTTCTTTATCCAGCTCGATGACTTTATCAACCAGCTCCAGTTTCTGATCCTGGAATTTATTTCGGATATTCTGTTTTACAACTTCCGGGTTTTCTCTTAAAAACTTAATGTCTAACATAATTTCCTCCTAGTAGATCTTATCCCCTCATTTTGGCGGGATTCTTTTTGTTCTTTCCAGCCCGGAACCACTGCCGTTTTTCCAGCATTTATGCGGGTTTGGCGCGTTCCAGTACCATCATATAACAGTATATGCATTTTTTCAAGCGTTCTTTCATGCTGTTTTTCTGCGGTCCGCTTTTACATCAGATCGATCGAATTCATCGTAATTGCCTGGCGCAGCGCGTCGATTTCCTCGGCGCTCAGCATGATATAGGACTCGCCTTTTACGATCTCTTTCAGATATAAAAAACAGTTGTCACGGCTGTGGATTGCATTCAGGATAAAACCTGTGTTTTCTTTGTCGAGCATTGCCAGCGCAAAACTCATCTTTCCGCCCACATCGTCAAACGCATCATATTTTACGATTCCGTATTTGTTCAGCGTCATGCCCTGGATCTTTTTCAGATCCGCAAGATTTTTTTTCGTCAGCTCATTCTGCTTGTTCAGTTTGTCAATTTCCTTGAACCGCTGATGAAACAGCTTTTCGAGTGACTGGGCGTCTTTTCCCTTCATAAAGCTTCTGTACTTCTGGTTCAGTCTGCTCAGACGCAGCGACATGCTGAACCGTCATAATCATCATCACGATAATCAGTACAATCAGAAGAAGTACAACAACGCCAAGGTCAATTCCTACCTTACTAAATAAATCGACTCATTATTCTACCTCTTACTGTATTGATTCAAACAGATCCATGATTCTCTCGAGCTCTTTCTGGGAATAATACTCGATCTCGATCTTTCCTTTGTGCTTTGACCCCGCGGTGAATGGAAACCTTCGTACCAATGATGCTCTTAATTTTCTCTTCCAGACCTTCGTAGATGGCTTCCTCTTCCAGATTGACTTTCGTTTTCTTTCTTCACCTTCGGATTCAGGATCTCTTTGACCAGGCGCTCGGTCTCACGGACACTGAGCTTTTTCATCGAAGATTTTCATTGCCGTATTGTAC
>ENA-OQKL01000427-OQKL01000427.1-human-gut-metagenome-genome-assembly--contig:-NODE-427-length-13596-cov-2.683941_pt1 | contig 13596 bp, 14 predicted proteins | sample MGYA00242779_ERZ504800 | MGnify/ENA primary metagenome ERZ504800 (study PRJEB26092, sample SAMD00036410) | human gut metagenome | host: Homo sapiens | study: EMG produced TPA metagenomics assembly of... | reverse complement strand
GAAGCTGCAGATGCTGTTCCGCGGCCAGACATGCTGGGCTACGCCCTACGCAGACGATGCCGTTGAGTACTTTGTGCAGAAGTCTGTTGCAAACGGCATCGACGTGATCCGATTTTCGATGCACTGAACGATCCGCGCAACCTGCAGACCGCCATCAAGGCAGCCAACAAGGAAGGCGCACATGTGCAGGGCTGCATCAGCTACACCCTCAGCCCCGTGCACTAACAACGAGTACTTTGCAGCCTACGCCAAGACTCTGGAGGAGATGGGCGCAAACTCCATCTGCATCAAGGATATGGCCGGTCTGCTGACCCCCTATACCTGCTACGATCTGGTGAAGAAGCTGAAGGAGACCGTCAGCATCCCTGTTGACATCCACAGCCACTACACCGCAGGTCTGGCTTCCATGTCCATCCTGAAGGGCATCGAGGCAGGTGCCGACATCATCGATACCGCCATGAGCCCCCTGAGCCTGGGCACCAGCCACATGCCCACCGAGAGTCTGGTCGCTGCCCTGCAGGGCACCGATTACGACACCGGTCTGGATCTGAAGCAGCTGAACGTTGTCCGCGCTTACTTTGCAAAGCTGCGCGAGAAGTACATCGCCAACGGCCAGATCAGCCCCAAGAGCCTGGGCGTGGATGCCAACACCCTGCTGTATCAGGTGCCGGGCGGCATGTTCTCCAACATGCTCAAGCAGCTGAAGGATGCCGGCAAGGAAGATAAGCTGGACGAAGTGCTGGCAGAGATCCCCCGCGTCCGCGAGGATGCAGGCTATCCGCCGCTGGTCACCCCCACCAGCCAGATCGTTGGTACGCAGGCTGTGTTCAACGTGATCCTGGGCGAGCGCTACAAGATGGTCACCAAGGAGTTCAAGGGTCTGGTCCACGGTGATTACGGCAAGACTCCCGCTCCCATCAAGCCCGAGTTCACCAAGAAGATCCTGGGCGACGAGCAGCCCATTACCTGCCGCTTTGCTGATACTCTGGCTCCTGAGATGGACAAGCTGAAGGCAGAAGCTGCCAAGTGGGCAACGCAGGAAGAGGATGTGCTGACCTACGCAATGTTCCCGCAGGTGGCACCCAAGTTCTTTGAAAAGCGCAATGCTAAGAAGCAGGGCGTGGACGGCGACCATGTGGACTACACCAATCAGTCTCATCCCGTCTGATCTTTCATAACGGATTCAGGGGCTTCCCGCTTTTGCGGCGGGAGGCTCCTTTTTGTGTTTTGCACCGGATCTGGCCCCAAAAATGGGCGGCGGCTCATTGACATGAAAATCCATCCATTTTATAATGAATCAAAATGGATGCAGCCGACACCCGGGCATCCCCGGAAAAAGAAGAGGTGATCTGCATGAGAAGCATCACGGTACAGCGCCTTGCGGAATTTACAGAGCAGGATTATGAATTTACCTTCGGCATCACCCGGAAGGAATTTGCCCAGATGCTGGAAGCACTGAATGCGGCTTATTGCAAGGAGCACCGGCGCAGGCCGCATTTTACCAAGATCACAATGCAGGATAAGCTGGTGCTGACTTTGCTCTACCGCCGCGAGTACCGCAGCATGGAGAACATTGCGGCAGAATACGGTGTCTCCCGCGATACCATTGCGGACAATATCCACTGGGTGGAGCGCGCACTGCTGAACGCAAATCTGCTGCAGAACAGCGTGACCTGCGTATATAAAACCAACTGAAACAGGCTCTGATACAGGATCGGAAGATTTTGTATCAGAGCTTTTTTGCTTTGCACCGTGTATTGCGGCCGGTTTTGGCGGCGGCACGCAACAGTGCACCTTGAATTTTGGGCCGAAGAATAGTAAAATGAAACTATATGTATCGTAACATGGGTTTGTGTACCCAAAGGCGGATACGTATACCGAAACTTGTAAGCTGAAACACTGAAAATGTAAGAACAGGAGAGCGTTATGATCTTAAGCATGACCGGCTTTGGCCGGGGGACTGCTGTGCGCAATGGCCGTGAGATCACGGTGGAGCTGCGCAGCGTGAATTCCCGCACTTTGAGTATTCTTCGCGCATCCCGCGCACCTGCAGCTATCTGGACAGCCGCCTGAAAAAGCAGCTCAACGAGCGCATTTCCCGCGGCAAGGTGGAGCTGAGCATGACCGTGCAGAATGTGGACGCTGCCGATACGGTGGTGGCCGTCAACATGGAGCTGGCACGCAGCTACCAGCAGGCCATGCGGGATATTTCGGAACAGCTGGGTGTCAAGAACGATATCTCTGCGGGCGTGCTGACCCGCTTCCCGGATGTGCTCACCACCCGCCACGCGGATGTGGACGAGGAACAGCTGTGGGAAGATGTTTCTGCCGTTACCGCACAGGCGCTGGATCGCTTTGTGGAGATGCGCGCCGCCGAGGGTGCCAAGATGAAGGCAGACGTGGAAAACCGTCTGAACTTCCTCGAGGAGTGCGTGGGCAGGGTGGAGACTTTGAGCGCAGGCCGCGTGGAAGCCTACACCAACCGCCTGTACGAGAAGCTCAAGGTCATTCTGGAGGACCGCGATATCGACGATGCCCGCGTGCTGACCGAGGCCGCTATTTTTGGTGATAAGACCGCTGTGGATGAAGAGACGGTGCGCCTGCGCAGCCACATTGCGCAGTACCGCGATATCCTCAAGCTGGACGAGCCGGTGGGCCGCAAGCTGGACTTCCTGACCCAGGAGCTGAACCGTGAGACCAACACCATCGGCTCCAAGTGTCAGGATCTGGATATCACCCGCATCGTGGTGGATATGAAGGCGGAGATCGAAAAGATCCGCGAACAGATCCAGAATCTGGAGTGATACAGAAAATTCGGAGGGGTTTATGAAGCTCATCAACATCGGGTTTGGCAATATGGTCAGTGCAGGCCGTGTGGTGGCAGTGGTCAGCCCGGATTCCGCCCCGGTCAAGCGCCTTGTAAAGGAAGCGCGGGAGCGCGGAATGCTGATCGATGCATCCTATGGCCGCAGCACCCGTGCAGTGCTTATCATGGACTCCGATCATGTGGTGCTCTCGGCGCTTCAGCCGGAAACGGTGGCCAACCGTGCGGCAGGGCAGGAGGGCAAAACACCAGCAGAGGAGGAACAGACCCATGGCGAACGATAAATATTTGTTTGTGGTCTCCGGCGCGGCCGGTACCGGCAAGGACAGCGTGGTGAAGGCACTGCGCGAAGCACACCCGGAGATCGAAAAGACTGTTTCCGCCACCACCCGCGCACCGCGTCCCGGTGAGCAGGAGGGCGTGGATTATTATTACCGCACCCGGGAGCAGTTCCAGCAGCTGATCGAGAACGATCAGGTGGTGGAGCACAACTTCTACAACGGCAACTACTACGGTACCCTGCGCGAGGAAGTGGACAAGCGCCTTGCAGCCCGGAAGGTGGTCGTTCTGGTCATCGATGTGCACGGCGCAGCGAACATCCGCCGCATGTTCCCGGGCGCGACCACCGTGTTCCTGCTGCCGCCGTCGGTGGAGGAGCTGGAGCGCCGTCTGCGCGGCCGCGGCACCGAGACCGAGGACAGCATTCAGGAGCGTCTTGCCACCGCCCGGCAGGAGCTGGCCCAGCAGGATAAATTCACCCTGAAGCTGGTCAACGACCAGGTCGATACCTGCGCCGATGCACTGTATCAGGCCATCTGCCAGCGCATTGGTGCCGCAGAATAACATTTTGAAGGAGCTGGACGAATGCCCAAAACGGTAGGCGTTGCCGTCAGCAATGCGACCTTCCACTTTGATAAGCTTTATACCTATGCCGTCATGCCGGACCAGCAGAATGCGGTAAAACTTGGCAGCATGGTGCTGGTGCCCTTTGGCCGCGGCAGCCGCGCCCGCATGGGCGTGGTGCTGGCCTGCGATGCCGAACCGGAAAGTGCAAAGCTGAATATCTTTCGACGTGGCCCGGCATCCGCCTGCCTGACCCCGGAACTGCTGCGGCTGGTGCATTTTCTGAAGGAACGCACCTTCTGCACCTATTATGAAGCGGTCAAGGCGGTCATTCCCTATGGTGCACAGTACAAGCCTGCCGTGGCGGCGGACGGTGTAACGCCGGTGCTGCAAAAGCAGCTCACCCGCCACACCGAGAACTCCTACCGCCTTGTGGGCGGGCTGCCGCCAAAGCCGAAGCCGACGGCCAAGCAATTGGCGGCAGTGGCGCTGCTGGGCGGCGGGCCGCGCACCCTGAACGAGCTGGAAGACAAGGGCATCAGCCGTGCCGTGCTGGATAACCTGTGCGCCAAAGGCGTGCTGGAATGCAGCAAGGTGAATAAATCCATCGACCTGTATTCGTCCATTCCGCTGAAAAACGAGCCGATCACCCTCACGCAGGAGCAGCAGGCGGCTTACGATGCTCTGCTGCCAAAGCTGGAAGACGATGCACCCCACTCGGCGCTGCTCTACGGCGTGACCGGCAGCGGCAAAACGCTGGTGTTTTTAAAGCTCATTGCCCGCTGTCTGGAGCAGGGCAGGCGTGCGCTGGTGCTGGTGCCGGAGATCAGCCTGACCCCGCAGATGATCCTGCGGCTCAAGAGTCAGTTTGGCCGCCGGGTGGCGGTGCAGCACTCTGCCCTCAACCACACCGAACGCCTTTTGCAGTGGCAGATGATCCAGGACGGCGGCGCAGACATCGTGGTGGGCACCCGCAGCGCCATCTTTTCGCCGCTGGAAAACATCGGGCTCATCATCATCGATGAGGAGCAGGAGCACACCTACCGCTCGGAATCCGCGCCCCGCTACTCCGCCCACGAGGTGGCCCGGCAGCGCGCGGCGGAAAACGGTGCATTGCTTCTGCTGGCAAGCGCCACCCCCAGCACCGAGAGCTTTTACGCGGCCCAGCATGGCCGCACCCAGCTGGTGCGGCTGACCCAGCGCTACGGCGGCAACCCGCTGCCCACGGTGCAGATCGTGGACATGCGCGCAGAGCTGGCGGCAGGCAACCCGCGGGAGATCAGTCTGTCGCTGGAAGATGCCATCCGCCGCAATCTGGATGCAGGCAAGCAGACCATTTTGCTGCTGAACCGCCGGGGCTACCAGACCATGGCCCAGTGCGAGGACTGCCGCGAGGTGCTCAAGTGCACAAAGTGCAGCGTGCCGATGGTGTACCACAAAGCGGCGCACAAGGTATTGTGCCACTACTGCGGCAGCCAGATGGAACCGCCCACTGTGTGCCCCGCCTGCGGCGGCAAGCTGCAGTACCGGGGCTTCGGCACCCAGAAAGCCGAGGAAGAGCTGGCAAAGCTGTTCCCGGATGCGCGGGTGCTGCGCATGGATCAGGATTCCACTGCCGCAAAGGATGCCCACGAAAAGCTGCTGGCAAGGTTTGCGAACCACGAATATGACATCATGGTGGGCACCCAGATGGTGGCCAAGGGACTGGATTTTGAGGATGTGACCCTTGTGGGCGTGCTGGGCATCGACTCGCTGCTGTTTGCGCAGGGCTTCCGCGCGTATGAGAATGTGTTCAGCCTCATCACGCAGGTGGTGGGCCGCAGCGGACGGGCCAGAGACCCGGGCTTTGCCATCATCCAGACCACCGACCCCGATAACCCGGTGCTGAACCTTGCCGCCGCGCAGGACTACGATGCCTTTTTTGAGCAGGAGATCGCCTACCGCAAGCTGGGCCTGTACCCGCCCTTCTGCGGGCTGTGCGTCATTGGCTTTGCAGGCGCAAAGGAGATCGAGGTGGCACGGGCGGCGGCGCGCTTTGCGGCCCTGCTGGGCCAGCAGGCGGCAAAACAGCCGGACCTGCCGCTGCGGGTGCTTGGCCCCACGCCCGGCAGCATTGAAAAGATCAACGACACCTACCGCTACAAACTTACCATCAAGTGCCGCAACGACCGCCGCTTCCGCGACCTCGTGCGCAGCACACTGGAAAGATACGAACAGGAAAAACTTCCGTCCAAGGCCACCGTTGCGGTGGACCTGCACTCGGACGGTGACATCTGATTTGGAGGTACCATAAATGGCTATCCGCAATATTGTAAAAGAGGGCGATCCCATCCTGAACAAGGTCTGCCGCCCCGTCACCACCTTTGATGACCGTCTGGCTACCCTGCTGGACGACATGCACGAGACCATGATCGCCGCCGACGGCGTGGGTCTGGCCGGCCGCAGGTGGGCATGCTGCGCCGTCTGTTCGTGGTGTGGGACACCACTGACGCGCCCGAGGAGATCCCCGAAGATTACGAATATAAGTTCATCGACTTCGTCAACCCGGAAATTCTGGCTGTATCCGAGGAAGAGGAGACCGCCTACGAGGGCTGTCTGTCCTTCCCGGGCCACAACGGCGCTGTGACCCGCCCCGCCGCGGTCAAGGTGCGCGCACAGGACCGCCACGGTGAGTGGTTCGAGCTGGAAGCTGAGAATCTGCTGGGCCGCTGCATCCAGCACGAGAACGACCATCTGGACGGCATCACCATCATGGAGTCCAGCGAGTATTTCTATGAGGATACCGAAGAGGGCAAAAAAGCTGCCCGCGAAGCGAAAGGAAACAAGTAATGCGCATTTTGTTCATGGGCACGCCGGATATTGCCGCAGAGTGCCTCAAAGCCCTGTATGCCGCCGGGCATGACATCTGCGCGGTGTACACCCGGCGGGACAAGCCGGTTGGCCGCAAGCAGGTGCTTACCGCACCCCCGGTCAAGGAAGTGGCCCTTGCCCACGGCACGCCGGTGTTCCAGCCCCGCACCCTGCGGGACGGCAGCGAGGACGAGAACATCCGCGCACTGGCCCCGGAACTGATCGTGGTGGTGGCTTACGGCTGCATCCTGCCGAAGTCTGTGCTGGAAGCGCCGAAGTACGGCTGCATCAACCTGCATGTTTCCCTGCTGCCCAAGTACCGCGGCAGCGCCCCGGTGCAGTGGGCCGTGCTGAACGGCGATGCCGAGACCGGCGTTTCCATCATGCAGATGGACGAGGGCCTTGACACCGGCGATGTGCTCTGCTGCGAGAAGATCGCCATTGACCCGGAGGAGACCAGCGGCCAGCTGTTTGACCGCGTGACCGCCGTGGGTGCACGGGTGCTGTGCGAGGTGGTGCCCGCCATCGCCGCCGGAACGCTGAAGCCCCAGCCGCAGGATCATGAGAACGCCTGCCTTGCACCTATGCTGAACAAGGAGATGGCAGAGTTCCGCCTGACCGAATCGGCTGCCCACATCCACAACTGGGTGCGCGGCATGAACCCGTGGCCCGGTGCATGGTTCGTCACCTCCGGCGGCAAAAAGCTCAAGGTGATGGAGTGCCGTGCCGTGGAAGCTCACGGCGAAGCGCCCGGCACCGTGCTGGCCACAAAGCCGCTCACGGTGGCCTGCGGTGAGGGGGCCGTCCAGCTGCTGAATGTGGTGCCGGAAGGCAAAAAGCCCATGGACGGCACCGCCTTTGCGGCCGGTCAGCGCCTGAAAACGGGGGATATCCTCTGATGGCGGCGAATCCCCGCGCGGCGGCAGTGGCGGCGCTGGTGCGGCAGGAGCAGGATGGCTTTTCCAACCTTGTTCTGGATGCCGAACTCAAGCGCCAGCAGCTGGAAGGCCGCGATAAAGCTTTTGCCAGCGCCATCTTTTACACGGTGCTGGAACACCGGGGCACGCTGGACTACATCCTGTGCCAGTTCCTGCCCAAGGGCCTTGCCAAGCTGGATGCACCGGTGCGCGAAATATTGCGCGCGGCGCTGGCGCAGGCCCGCTATATGCAGGTGCCGGTGTCCGCTGCGGTGAACGAAGCCGTCAAGCTGACCCGTGCCTTCAAAAAATCCAGCGCATCCGGTCTGGTCAACGCCGTGCTGCGCAAGGCGTGCAGCTACGACCTGAGCACCGCAAGCTTCAAAAACGAAGTGGAGCGGCTCATGGTGCTTGGCTCTGCCGGGCGGGATGTGGCGGAATTTCTGCACAAAAACTACCCGGACGAAGCACTGGATATCCTTACCTACAAGGCCGACGGCGGCATGACCAGCCTGCGGGCGAACCCGCTGAAAGGCAGTGCCGATGAGCTTTGTGCAAAGCTGCTGGCTTCCGGCGCAAAGGAAGCAAAGCGGGGCATTGTGCCCGGCAGTGTGCTGGCCCGGTTCGAGGGCAGCCCGGCGGAAAATGAGCTGTTCCGGCAGGGGTACTTCCATGTGGAAGGGCAGGCCAGCCAGCTGGCGGCGCTCTGCGTGGACGCACAGCCCGGAGAAACAGTCATCGACCTGTGCGCCGCGCCCGGCGGCAAAAGCACGCAGATCGCCGCGCTGATGGCGGGGCAGGGTCTGCTCGTCTGCAACGAACCTGTACCAAACCGCGCGCAGATTCTCTCCCGCAACGTGGAGCGCATGGGCGTGCGCAACGCCGTCGTCGTCAGCGCGCTGCCGGCGCGCTTGCGCCGCGTTTTCCCGCTTTTTTTGACCGCATTCTGGTAGCGCGCCCTGCTCCGGCGAAGGCATGTTCCGCCGCGATCCCGTTGCCGTGCAGGAATGGAGTCCTGAGCACGTGGAGACCTGCGCTGTACGTCAGCTCGCAATTTTATCCTCCGCCGCACAGTGCGTGCGCGAAGGCGGCATTTTGGTGTACTCTACCTGCACATTCTCCACGGAAGAAAATGAGGGCGTTGTGCAGAAATTTCTCGAGAGCCACCCGGAATTCGTGCTCGAAAAGCCGAATGTCACATTCGGTCGCCCGGCCTATGGCGTAGACGCTGTGCGCATTTTCCCGATGGACGGAGGTGAGGGGCACTTTGCCGCGCGCTTCCGCCGCGTTGCGCCATGTGAAGAACGTTTTGCGCCGTTTAGCTTTAAGCCCGACCGAGAGACGCAGGCGCATGCCGAAGAATTGTACACATCTCTGTTTACCGATGTACCGGGCAGATTCCAGCGCGTGCGCGACCGTGTGATCTTATTGCCAAATGAGCTGCCGGACATTGCAGGACTTTCCGTTCTGCGCGCCGGTGTGGAATTCGGCGAGGCAAAAAAGAACCGCATCGAGCCCGCGCATGGCATTTTCATGGCAAGCCGTGCGGAAAACTGCCGCAGCGTGCTGCATCTCACATCGAACGATCCTGCTTTATTCGCGTTTTTGCGCGGCGAAGAAATCCCCGCAGAGGGGCTTTCCGGTTACACCGCCGTCGCCGCAGACGGTATTGTAACGGGCTTTGGCAAGGCATCGAACGGTGTTTTGAAGAATCGTTACCCAAAGGGGCTGCGCACACACCTGTAAAGGTGCATTCGTTTATACAAAAAGAACAGAAAGCTTCGCAAAGCCAAATGGTTATTTGTGAAGCTTTTTTTGCAATTTAAACCTCGGTAACTTGCAAAAAAGGCAAATACGTGCTAAAATGTGTATAAGCAAACAGGAAAGAAGTGTTTTTTGATGCAGAAAATCCAGATTGAGCGTACCACTGCGCCTAAAGCGAAGCCGGCAGACGAAAGCAAGCTCGGTTTCGGTAAAATCTTTACAGATCACATGTATGTGATGGAATATAACCCGGAGCAGGGTTGGCACGATCCGAAGATCATGCCGTATCAGCCGATCGTCCTTGATCCGTCCGCTATGGTTTTCCACTACGGTCAGGAAATGTTCGAGGGCATGAAGGCTTATAAATGCGCAGACGGTCGCATCCGTCTGTTCCGCCCGAACAAGAACATCGAGCGTGCAAACAACTCCAACAGAAGACTTTGCATCCCGGAGATCCCGGCCGATGATTTCCTCAATGCGATCAAGACGCTCGTCGCCGTTGACGCAGATTGGATTCCGAGCCGCCCCGGCACTTCTCTTTATATTCGTCCGTTCGTCATTGCAACGGATCCGTTCCTCGGCGTACGCCCGTCGAACACCTATAAATTCATCATCATTCTTTCCCCGGTCGGCGCTTACTACGAGAGCGGCCTCGACCCGGTAAAGATTTGGATCGAAGACGACTATGTACGTGCAGTCCGCGGCGGCATCGGCGAAGCAAAGACCGGCGGCAACTACGTTGCAAGCCTCGCGGCACAGGTAAAGGCACACGACGAAGGTTACTCTCAGGTTCTGTGGCTCGACGGTGTTGAGCGCAAGTACATCGAAGAAGTCGGTGCTATGAACATCTTCTTCAAAATCAACGGCACCGTTGTCACCCCGATGCTGAACGGCAGTATTTTGCCGGGCGTTACCCGTGCATCCTGCATCGATCTCTGCAAGCACTGGGGTCTCCCGGTCGAAGAGAGAAGAATCTCCGTTGACGAACTCGTTGAGGCGGCCCGTACCGGTGCACTTGAAGAGTGCTGGGGTAGCGGTACCGCAGCCGTTATCTCCCCGGTCGGCGCACTCCGTTACGAGAACGAAGTCATGCAGATCAAGGACGGCGGCATCGGCGAATTCAGCCAGAAGCTGTACGACACCGTCACCGGCATCCAGACCGGTAAGGTAGAAGATACCCTCGGTTGGACTGTGGAAGTCACACCGCTTGAGAAGTAATTCGAATATTTGAACATTCAAAAGGCCGAGCCCGCGTGGTTCGGTCTTTTTGTATAAAAGAAGAGCTCTGCGACCGGCAAAAGCCAAATGCAGAGCTCAGTTTATATCCGAATCAGTTTTTCTGTATAATCCATGTTCGCAGGGCGGCGATGCTCTGTGCACAGGCTGTAAAGATTATCCGCGCGCGCTTCCAACGCAAACACACGTCTGGCTTCCGGCGAAAGCTTCTTCACGTCCGCAGGGCGTGCGATGATTGGCAGCATCGGCTTCGCTTTGTGCAGGATCTCCGCGCCGCGGCTCGTCATACCTAAAATGCGCAGGTAGGGAGGCAAATTGGGCAGATCGTTCGTGATGCCCAAATACGCGCTTAAAACAATACGCCGAATACGCGCGTGACTGTACCGCTTGGTTTTCACCGCATCAAACAGCCCTGTGCACGTTTCCGCCGTTTCGGCAGCCGCCAAAATGCGGTTTTCAATGCCCTCTGAAACATCCGGCACGCGGCGCAGGTCTTTGGGTGACATGGCAGAGACAGCCGCCAGTACCGCACGGTCGAGATACGAAAGGGAAGTGGGGTACTGTTTTTTGTTTTGCAGCGCGCGAATACACACCGCCGTATTTTCCGGGACATACGAGGAAATCTCTTCACCCTCGATGCTCCTGCTGCGGATCAGGCTCGCCGATGCAAACGCGCCGTGCACTTGGTCGCTGTCGTGGCCAATCGCGATACGCTGCACAGTCTGCGGCACGATATTAGAATTCAACGATAAGATCGCCTTGCAATACTCTATACCCAAAATGCAATTTGGCTTTGTGAGCAGCTCTGCGGTTTCTGCGCCGAGCGCCTTTTTCACAGCCTCCGTACGCGCCGCCGCAAACGAAACGCCTTTTGCAACCTCCGGGCGAATATCCGAATTAAACACATCGGAGTGCAAGTATTCCGCGCAGTGCATGAGGGGAGCGGTATCGCCGGTTTCGCTGCCAAACGTCAGTGTATCTACGCAACCGAGCGCATTTAATAACGAAATGCCGCCGAGCGCAAATTTTTCTGCGCCTGCTACAGCCCACGGCAAGGGCAGCTCCAGCACGAGTGCCGCGCCGTTTTGAAAGTGCCAGCCGTGTGCGAGACCACTTATCGAGCACAGCCGCCTCGCCGCGCTGCACAAAATTTCCGCTCATCACACAGACAATGTCGCTGCCGAACTCCTCCGAAATGCGGGAGAGCAGTGCCGCGTGGCCGTTATGCACGCGGATTAAACTCGCAAACAACGCCCGAAATCTTGTTTTTCCAATCATTTTATAGGAAACTCCTTGAAATTTACATGATTTTGTATTATCATAAGTATAAAGCAATGAAGATCAATTTACAAGCCGCGTTTCCTTATTTATAATTTTGGAAGTGTCGTGCTTATTTTTTGTGCGTTTGCACAGATGATCCAATTCAAATTTAACCATGATTCAGGGGGAAGACGAAATGAAAATTCTGGTCATCAACGCCGGCAGCTCCTCACTTAAGTATCAGCTGATCGATATGGACAACGAGCAAATGCTTGCAAAGGGCAACTGCGAGAAGATTGGCCTTGAAATGGGCATTTTCGGCCACAAGACGGCAGACGGCAGAGAGAAGAAGATCGAAATCCGCATGGCGAACCACACCGAAGCGTTCGAGCAGGTCAAGAACGCACTTCTCGACAGCGAAGTCGGCGTCATTAAGGATCTGAGCGAAGTCGCTGCTATCGGCCACCGTATCGTTCAGGGCGGCGCGCTCTTCAGCGAGTCCGTTCTCGTTGACGAAAAGGTCATCGAGGGCATCGAAAGCCTCATCCCGCTTGCACCGCTGCACAACAGCGCACATGTACAGGGCATTCGCGCCTGCATGAACGTTTTCGGCAAGGAAGTCCCGGAAGTTGTCGTGTTCGATACGGCTTTCCATTCCACCATGCCGCAGAAGGCTTACATGTTCGCTGTGCCGTATGAGTACTATGAGAAGTACAAGATCCGCCGCTATGGCTTCCACGGCACCTCCCACCGCTATGTCAGCCACCGCGTTGCAGAGCTCATGGGCAAGGACATCAAGGATCTGAAGCTTATCACCTGCCACATCGGCAACGGTTCCTCCATCACCGCCATCAAGAACGGCAAGGTCATCGACACCAGCATGGGTCTCACCCCGCTTGACGGCTTCATGATGGGTACCCGTACCGGCACGCTTGATCCGTCTGTTGTCACGTTCATCGCAGAGAAAGAGAACCTCACTCCGGCACAGCTTTCCGACCTCTTCAACAAGAAGTCTGGCCTGCTCGGTATCTCCGGCATCTCCAGCGATGACCGCGACATCTGCAAGGCAGAGGACGAGGGTGACGAGCGTGCACACCTCGCACATGAGATGCTCGTTTATCAGATTCAGAAGTTCATCGGCAGCTATGTCGCTGCGCTGAACGGCGTAGACGCAATCGTCTTCACCGCAGGTCTTGGCGAGAACCAGGATACCCTGCGCGAGCGCATCTGCACCAACATGGAATACCTCGGCATCAAGTTCGATCACGAAGCCAACAAGGGCGTTCGCGGCAAGGAGAAGAAGATCTCCGCGCCGGACAGCAAGGTCGCTGTTTACATCGTCCCGACCAACGAAGAACTTGTCATTGCACGCGATACGAAAGCCATCGTTGAAAAGCTGTAATTTCACCTGAAATTCGATACCGGATCCGTTTTTGCGGGTCCGGTATTTTTCATATTTAAATTTTAAGTGAAAATCGCGGGTTTATTTTCTGTTTTTGGCTTTTGAACCGCAAAAATGGTTGCAAATTTGTAACTATTGTGTTATGATTGTAACTGTATAAAACGATCTGTACCATATTCTGCCGCAACAGGACAGAAACCGGCTTTTGCTTCTACAGGTCGATGCCTTGATAAGGATAGGTGAAAACACATGCAATATAGAAAAAGAATGCTCCAAAAGAAGGGCACGGCTCTGTTGCTTTCCGCGCTGCTATTGGCTTCTGCGCTGCCGCTTGCGGCTTATGCGGAAGAAGTTTCCGCAAAAACGCCGAATACGTGAACTTCCGCTCCGGCCCGGTACGAATTACAGCTCGCAGGGATCATCGCTTCCGGCACGACCATCACGGTAACGGATACGAGCAATTCCGAGTGGTACGCCGTGCGTCTCTCGAACGGCTCTAC
>ENA-OQKL01000425-OQKL01000425.1-human-gut-metagenome-genome-assembly--contig:-NODE-425-length-13601-cov-2.912053_pt1 | contig 13601 bp, 12 predicted proteins | sample MGYA00242779_ERZ504800 | MGnify/ENA primary metagenome ERZ504800 (study PRJEB26092, sample SAMD00036410) | human gut metagenome | host: Homo sapiens | study: EMG produced TPA metagenomics assembly of... | reverse complement strand
ATAGGCCTTTGACCGTCATTTCCCCGGACAGGACCACCTTTGCCGCCGAGACCTTGAACTGCCTGTCGTATCGCTTTCTTCTTTGGGTCATCTTGAACACCTTTCGCTCTTAACTAGGTGTCCAATTCATCATACCCACTCCACCAATGGAATCCTCCGATGCGCCTTCGCACGCTCGCATGACCTCGATACCATGCGATCGTGCGAACTCGACGAGCTCTGCGTTGCGGGCGTTTATGGTGCCGAAGGCGGCGGGGCACACGATAAGACGCGCGCAGTGAACGAGGAGCTCTTTGGCGCGGGCTATGGTTTTATCCCCGATCGGCTCGAAGGCGCGCTCGGCCACGCATTCCGTCGCCAGGTCGCGCGCAAGCTCGCAGTCGATGTCCCCTTCGTGCAGAACGCCCGCGTAGAACGCCTTGCCCTGCCGGATTAGCTGGCGAAACACAGCTGACCCCGTACCTGCGCCGGCGATGACGAACGTGTGCGCATCGCCGTGTGGGCGCCCAATTTCCACGCTGCCGAAGCGCTCGTTGAAGGTGCCATGTTTAAGGCCGTAGAGCTCGCCAATCGTCTCGCGCGTGAATATGTCCTCGGGTGCGCCGGCGCGGAAGACCCGGCCGTCCTTCACGCAAATCACCCTGTCGGCGCTTTTCTGCGCGAGCTCGAGTTCGTGGATGGACATGATGACAGCCACATTCCGCGATTTCGCAAGGTGGCGAAGTATTCGCAGCAGGTCGATCTGGTAGCGGATATCGAGATACGATGTGGGCTCGTCGAGCACGAGCACACGCGGATCCTGCGCGATGGCGCGTGCGAGCATGACGCGCTGGTGTTGCCCGTCGCTTATCTGCATGAAGTCGCGCTCGGCGAGCTCTTCCACATGTGCGGTTTTCATGGCCTCGTCGACCCGACTGTAGTCGTCAGGCGAGAGTGTGCCCATTCGCCCGGTGTAGGGATGCCTTCCCGCCTCTACGATATCGCGGCAGGTGAGGAGCTCGGTCCGGGGGCGATCTGTCAGCATAACGGCAAGGTTCCTTGCGAACTCCGCCGTCTTCCATCGGGAAATCTCTCGCCCGTCGAGCTCGACCGCGCCGGCAAGCGGTGCCAGATGGCGTGTGATGGTTTTCAAGATGGTCGACTTGCCCGAGCCGTTCGGCCCGATGAGCGCCACGACGTCGCCCGCGCGAACCTCCAGATCGACGCCTTCGACTACGACCTTCTTGTCGTAGCCCGCCGACAGGTCGCTTATGCGGAAAAGCGGCGCTCCGTCAGCCTGCGTTTCGACCGGGGTTTCGAGGTTCGACTCCCCTCTGAGCGTTTTGGGCCGCGGCATGAATTCCCCCATCTACCTCACTCGTTTCTTCAACATGAGCGCGATAACCACCGGCGCGCCGAAGATGGCGGTGACGGCGCTGATGGAAAGCTCGACGGGAGAGAACAGCGTGCGCGCGATCAAATCGCAGCCCGCGCAGAAGATGGCGCCTCCCAAGAAGCACGCAGGAATCACGCGGATGGGCTTCGACGACTTCAGCGCCGACTTAACGAGATGCGGAACCGCGATGCCTACGAACGACACCGGACCAGCGAACGCGGTCACGCAGGCGGAGAGCATGCTCGCTAGAAGGACGAGCACCACGCGGAAGCGTGCGACGTTCACGCCGACGCTTTTCGCGTAGGCTTCTCCCAGCTGGAAGGCGGAAAGGGGCTTCGATATCGCGAATACGCATGCGCTCACGGTGATCACCACGACCGCGATGACCGCGATGTCGTCCCAGCTCGAACCCGAGAAGCTACCCAAAGACCAGTTGTGCAGGTTCACGATGGACTGGTCGTCGGCGAAGGCGATGAGGAAGTTCGTCGCCGCCGAGCAGATGTATCCCACCATGACGCCCGCCACGATGAGCATGGCCATGGAACTTATGCGCTGTGCGATGAGGAGCACGAAGCCGATGGTGATAAGCGAGCCCAGAAACGCTGCGGCCACCATGGCCGGCGAGGACATGGCCTGGTTCGCGCCCAGAAGTACGATCATCGTAAGCGCGACGACGAACTTTGCGCCCGAGGAGACGCCCAAGATGAACGGGTCGGCGATGGGATTGTTGAAAAACGTCTGCAGCAGGAACCCGGAGAGCGAAAGTGCCCCCGCCGAGAAGCACGGCTGAAAGCACACGCGGCAGGCGAATCTCCCAGATGACTTGGCTTTCCATGGAATTGGCCGCGCCGCCCGAAAGGATGCCGGGGATGTGGTCTGCGGGCACGAGCACGCTTCCGACGCACAGGTTGGCCCCGACGAGCACGATGAGGACAACAGCGAGCAGCGCCGTCACGACGCGACATCGCGCGGCGCGCCCCGATTCGTCGTATGTCATGGAAAGCCGGCTTCTCATGACGCTAGCCAAGCTTCCTCAGATAATGGAAGTCGCTCGCGTCATCGCCGGTGAACGCCCCGTGCAGCTCGTCGATAATGTCGGCGGTAGAAGTCATCTGCTGGTACATGTCGGCGCTTGTGACCCAGACGTTGCCATTCTTCACGGCTTTGAACTGCGACAATAGCGCGTTTTTGCCTACAAAGTCGTTCAAGGTGGCAACCGATTTGTCGATGGCGCCGTTGTAGACGATGATGTCGGCATCCTTCGCCGTCGCGTAGAAGCGCTCCATTTCGAGCGTTACTGACGAACCTGACGTCGACGCCGTCTGCGCGTCATCGAGCGCGTAGCTGCCGCCTGCAAGCTCGATCATCTGCGCCACGTAGTCGCCCGCCCGCCGCGTGACGGCGGCCCCGTTCGAGTTAATGTAGAAATACGCCACGGTTTTACCTGACGACGCGAGCCCCGACGTTTGCTCGACGCGGGCCTTCTGCTCGTTGAACAGGTGTGCGGCCTCGTCCTCCTTGTCGAACAGGACGCCGAAAAGCTTAATCCACTCGACGCGCCCGAGTGCTTCGGGCTCGCTCGACGACTGTTCGGTGAGCACGACGAGCCCGAGCTTCTGCAGCTTTTCCTTCACATCGGGCGTGTGGTTGATCATGGTGTTCTCGATGGCGAGCGTGCAGCCCGAGGCCGATATTCGCTCGTAGTCGGGCGCGCTGTACTTGCCGCCGTAGGCGATCGCCCCACTTTCAAGTGCGCTTTTGAAGCCCGCGACCGAGCAATCGTCGGCCTTCGTGCCCGACATGATGATATTGTCGTTCGCATCGAGCGCGTCGACCAGGCACATCGTCGCCGACGACACGAGGTACACCTTGTCGGCGGGGCGCCTTATGACCGCGATGTCGGAGCTCAACCCATAAGGTACCTTCGCATCTTGCGGCACCACGAGGAAGCGCTCCCCGTTCGAAACGCAGATAAGCCGCAGGCCGCCTTCGAACTCGTCGACAGTGAAGTGCTTGGCGTATTCAAGCTGAAGCGTCCCCGTCGGCTCCCAGCCGCAGCCCAAATCGGCGTTGTGGAAGTCGGCCGCGGCGCTTGAAGCCGTTCCCGCAGGGGAGCCGCCGCTTGCTTCGTCGCCCGATTTCTCCTTCATGGTGGATGAGTCGAAGTGGATCGTGTAGTCGATGGTGTGCGGCGTCGACATGGCGACGGTCTCGGCCGACACGGCGATGTCCTCGTCGAGCGTGACGGGTATCTCGAACGTGGAGTTGCCGCCGTCGTTTATGGGCGCGTAGTCCACGCCGTCGACGGTCATCTTGTCGTAGTTCGAACTCGACCAGGTGATGGTCGCGGTGTAGGTGTCGCCATCCTTCACAATTGTGGTTGGTGAGGCGATGCTTGCGCGCCCTGACCCGCCGGAAAGTGAGACGCTCACAGTGTATTCCTGAGAGCCCGTCGTGGCACCGGTCGCGTTCGGGCTCGCACTGCACCCCGCGAAGGGAAGCGCGAGCAGGGCGACGAGAACGCAGGCGATCGCGCGCGCCGCGATTCTGTGGCGCTTTCTGTTTTCCTCCTTGGGAAGAATCGACCGCATGGCGTTACTTCAGTGCGTCGGCGCGCAGATCGACGCCGGCGGATTCGAACACGAGCGTGCGGTCGTACCACTGCTCTTTTCTAATACTCCACGCGGCGCAGGCGGTGTCCTCGTCGAGCGCTTCAACGGGCACGTCGTAGGTGTACTTGCCTTCCGCGTTTTCCGCATAGGGGATGAAGTCGGCCTCGCTCGCGGCGGCAGCCTCGTCGCCCGTGCCCATGAAGAGCTTGCCGTAGCCCGTGCCGGAAAGCGTCATCACGCAGTGCATGGAGCCGTTTTCCACGATGAGCTGCGCGTCCACAATCCTGAACATGTTCGAGCTGGAATCTACGGTGATCGGATAGGTGCCGTCGGCTACCTTGTCGGCGGTGATGGGGGCAGCGCTTGCGCCCTCGGCCGCATCGGCCGCCTGTTCGGTCTTTTCCTGGGAATCGGCATCGCTTGCCTTTGCGCTGTCGATTGAATTTCCGCCGCAGCCGGCGAGCGAGAACGCGAAAAGCGCCGCTGACAGGGCGAAGGCGAGGGTTTTCTTCAACATGGAGGGGGTTCCTTTCAATCGCTTCGACCGCCCGCGCCGTGCGGTGGGCGGGCGGGATGCGAATGCAACGGGCATGCGCCGTCAGTCAGGGAAGGCGCATGCCCGTTGCACGGGGACGCGACCGGCGCCCCCGTGCGCGGCGAGTTTACAGCTTGGCGATGGCGTCGTCCACGTGCGAGACGTAGATGTCGTCGACCGCGACGTTCTGTCCCAGACCCTGGAGCAGGCACGTCACTTCGAAGCCGGCGGCCACGAACTTCGCAGCCCAGCTGTCGGGGTCGGTCTCGTCTGCCATGTCGTTATTCGCGTGGTCGCCCGCGACCACCATGAACGGCGCGAGCACGGCCTTCTTGTAGCCTGCGGCGCTCGCGGCGGCGATAACATCCTCGCAGGTCGGTTCAGCCTCGACGGTGCCGACGAAGAACTGCGTCAAGCCCTCGTTCTTAAACACTTCCTGCATCTTGGCATAGTCGGCGTTGGAATCGGCTTCGGTGCCGTGGCCCATGAGGCACAGCGCCGTCTTGCCGTCGTCGAAGGACGCCATGTTCTCCTTAATGGCTGCGGCCACCTTCTTGTAGTCGTCGTCGGAGGTGAGTAGCGGGTCGCCGAGCGAGATTTTGTCGAACTTGTCGGCGTACTTGTCGAGCTCGTCTTTCACGTCGGTGTATTCCAGGCCACCCATGAGATGCGTCGGCTGCACGACGATTTCCTTTACGCCGTCTTCCACGCAGCGGTCGAGCGCCTCGGTCATGTTGTCGATCGTGATGCCGTCGCGCTTTTTCAGCTTATCGATGATGATCTGCGCGGTGAAGGCGCGGCGGATGTCGTAGTCCTGCCAGTACTTCTCGCGGATAGCGTCTTCGATGGCGCCGATGGTGATGTGGCGCGAGTCGTTGTAGCTCGTGCCGAAGCTCGTGACGAGGATGACCGGCTTCACGGCCTTCTCCTTTTCACTCGATTTCTCGGAACTCGCGGAGGTGTTGGAGCAGCCCGCGAGCGCGACTCCGGCGAGCGCGACGGCTCCGGTTGCTGCGGCGCCCATGAAGCCGCGGCGTGACATCTGGTCGGACATGGTTTTTCCTTTCCTCGGTTTGCCGGTCCCCCGGCGACAGTTGCTTGTCGGCACAAGCGAAAGAAAAGCGCACCCCTCGGGGTTCACAAGGAGCTAACGCCACGGCGATGCCGTGAGGAAAAGGCGAAGCAGTCTGGCTTGGGGCGCGAGGCGGTTCGCCCGCGCGTCCTATACAGTAATGTCCCTTGCCCAGGATTCCCACCTGGTTCCCTCCGCAAGCCAGCGCGGGCTGTGCGGGCGCCGCGCCGGTCATTTCCTTTTATCCGATTGTCATATGCTCGTTGCCGAAACTTTTACTATGATAGTGGGCACTTGTGAACGTGTCAAAGCCAGGGCGGGCGGCGATTGCGTCTTCTGCCTGCGTATTTGCGCCGATTGCCGCCGCTAGGCGCCGTGTTTTGCCCGCTGCGCGAATGGCGGCGTAAACGGTTGCGATGAGAAACGGGAAGGGAAGGCTCGGATGATTCATATCGTTGGCGCAGGCTCGGGCGCCGCCGACCTTATCACGCTGCGCGGGGCGCGCCTTCTGCGCGCGGCCGACGTGGTCGTTTGGGCGGGAAGCCTTGTGAACCCCGAGCTGCTCGCTGAGTGCAAGGAATCCTGCATCGTCTACGACAGCGCGCACATGACCTTGGAGGAAGTGCTCGACGTGATGTGCGCGGCAGATGCGCGGGGCGAGGAAGTGGTGCGCCTGCACACGGGCGACCCGTGCCTGTACGGCGCCATCCAGGAGCAGATGGACGCGCTCGACGCGCGCGGCGTGGACTACGAGGTGGTGCCCGGCGTGTCGAGCTTTTGCGGTGCCGCGGCGGCGCTTCGCCAGGAATACACGCTGCCGGGAATCAGCCAGTCGGTCGTGATCACGCGGCTTTCCGGACGTACCCCCATGCCCGCGGGCGAGGGCATGCGCACCATGGCGGAAAGCGGCTCGACTATGGTCATCTTCCTGAGCTCGGGTATGCTCGCCGAGCTTTCCGCCGAGCTTTTGGCCGCGGGCCGCAGCTCCGACGAGCCGGCGGCGCTCGTGTACAAGGCGACCTGGCCTGAGGAGCGCGTGGTGCGATGCACAGTGGGCACGCTCGCCGATGCGGGCGCGCGAGAGGGCATCGACCGCACGGCGCTCGTGGTGGTGGGCCGCGTGCTCGGGGCTCGCGGCGGGCTTGCGCACAACGGCGCGCAAGCGGAGTCGTACGAGCGCAGCAAGCTTTACGACCCTTCGTTTGCCACGGGGTATCGGAAGGCGAGCAGTTAGCGTGGCCTTCGAGCACTACATATATACCGGGACGACCCGCCTGCGCTGCGGCTACACCACGGGGAGCTGCGCCGCGCTCGCGGCGAAGGCAGCCTGCGAGATGCTCTTGTCACGAAAGCCCGTCGGCCTCGTGTCGATCGTCACCCCCGGCGGGCTGCCCGTCGAGACGGACGTGGTCGACGCATGCATCGGCGAGGGGTGCGCCCAGTGCGCCGTGCGTAAGGACGCGGGCGACGATGCCGATGTGACCGACGGCGTGCTCGTGTACGCGCGCGTGGAACAGTTCGGGGTCGGGCACGGGGTGCTGCGGACAGCAAGGACGTGCCCGCGCACGAATCGGAAGTTTCCGTCGATGGCGGCGTGGGCGTGGGGCGCGTGACGTTGCCCGGGCTCGAGCAGCCGGTGGGGGCGGCCGCCATCAACGCGACGCCGCGCGCGATGATCACTTCGGCGGTGCGCGAGGTGTGCGCCGCGCACGGCTTTTCTGGAAATATTGCTGTGACGATTTCGGTACCCGAGGGTGTTGCCCTTGCCGAAAAGACCTTCAACCCGCACCTGGGGATAAAGGACGGCATCTCCATCCTGGGCACGACGGGCATCGTCGAGCCGCGCAGCCTCGCTGCCTTGCGCGACAGCATCGAGCTCGAGATCCGGCAGCATGCGGCTATGGGGCGGCGCGGAGTCGTGCTCACGCCCGGCAACTACGGCGCGCAGTTCATCTCGGGGCATTTCCACCTAAACGGTGCGCCGGTGGTCTTCATCTCCAACTTTGTGGGCGATGCGATTGATTGCTGCGTTCGCGAGGGATTTACCAATGTCCTTCTTGTGGGACACATCGGCAAGTTGGTGAAGGTCGCGGGCGGCATCATGGACACCCATTCGCGTACCGCCGACTGCCGCGCGGAGATTCTGGCCGCCCACGCGGCCATGGCCGGCGCGGGCGCGAAGACCGTGCGCGAGATCATGTCGTCCGTCACGACCACGGCGGCGCTCGAGGTAATCGAGACCGCCGGCGTTGGGGACGCTGCGTGCGCCTCGCTCGCTGCGGCAATCGAGGACAGGTTGCGCCGCCGCGCGGCGGGCGCATGCGACATCGCCGCGGTCGTGTTCGACGCCGAGCGCCGCGAGCTTTTCCGCACGTCGGGCGCCGATGCGGTTATCGGGGAATTGGGGGCGACGTATGAATAAAGGCGTGCTGTACGGGGTGGGCCGCGTAATCGGCTGGCCGGGGACGAAGGTGGTCATGAAGGCGCGCCGCTCGCTTGCGGACACGAAGCGCATTCTTCGCGAGGAGGGCGCCTTCGACGGTGCCGAGCTCGTAGAGGACTGTGGGCTTCCGGGCGAGCGCGTGTACTGCTCGCTCGACGATGTGCCCGATCGGGGCAGCTACTTCTCGACGATGGTGGTGCGCTAGATGAGGGTTTCCTGCATAGCGTTCACTGAGAGGGGGTATGCGTTGGCGGAGCGCACCGCACGCGCGCTTTCCGATTGCGCGCAGACAGGTGAAGACGACCTGGCTGGGACGTTTCCGTTCGCGCGGGTCGGCGAGGGAAGGCCGACCTGCGCGCATGGACGCGCTCGCGTGGGAAGCGTCGGACGCGCTTCTGTTCGTGGGCGCGGCGGGCATCGCCGTGCGGGCGATCGCGCCGCATGTCGCCTCGAAGGCAAACGATCCCGCGGTTGTGGCGATCGACGAGGCGGGGCGCTTTGCCGTCCCGCTTTTGTCGGGGCATTTGGGCGGTGCGAACGAGCTTGCGCAAACTGTGGCACGCGCGGCAGGGGCCATCCCCGTCATCACCACGGCGACCGACGTCCGCGGCGTGTGGGCGGTGGATACGTGGGCGCGCTGTGCGGGGCTCGCCGTTTCGAATCCCGAGGCCATCAAGCGAGTGTCGGCGCGGCTGCTTTCGGGCGGGCGCGTGGCGCTCTATTCCGACATGCCGATTTCGGGACAGCCGCCTGAGGGGGTTGACATTGCGTCCGACCGCGCTCGGGCCGATATCGTCGTGTCGCCGTTCGCTGGCGCGAATGCAGGTGCGTCCGTTCGTGCGGCGGAGACAACGGGCGAGGTCGTGCCCGCCGGTGAGACGGGGAAGCCGGCGGGCGTGCGGGCGCAGGCGCCTGCGCCCGAGCCGCTTCGCCTTGTCGTGCCCTGCATCGTTGCGGGCATAGGATGCCGTCGCGGTGCGTGCGCCGAAGCGATCGAGGAGGCGTTTCTTCTCGCGTGCGGGCAGGTGGGTATCTCGCCTTCGGCCGTGCGCGAGGCGGCGACGATCGACGTGAAGGCGCACGAGGAGGGTCTGCTCGCCTTCTGCTGCGCGCGCAATATCCCGCTTGCGACGTATTCCGCAGAGGAGTTGTCGCAGGTCGAAGGCAGCGTTTCGCCATCTGATTTCGTGCGCGCGACGGTGGGGGTCGACAACGTGTGCGAGCGGGCAGCGCTCGCGGAGGGGGGCAAACTTATCTTCCCGAAGCTCGCTCACGGCGGCGTGACCGTCGCGTTTTCCAAGGTAACTATTAAACTTTCGTTTAAGGAGCGGTGATGGGAAAGCTCTTCGTGGTGGGAATCGGCCCGGGCGGCCCCGACGGCATGACGATTGCGGCTCGGCGTGCGCTCGAGGCGTCCGACGTCGTTGTGGGTTACACGAAATACGTGGAGCTCGCGCTCGCCGCCGTGCCCGACGCGGCGCATCTCGCGACGCCGATGATGCACGAGGTCGAACGGTGCCGCCTTGCGCTTTCGCGCGCGCAGAGTGGAGACGCCGTGGCGCTCGTGTGCAGCGGCGACGCGGGCGTGTACGGCATGGCGAGCCCCGTGCTGGAGCTTGCGGAGGACTACCCCGATGTAGACGTGGAAGTTATCGCCGGGGCCACCGCGGCTCAGAGCGGGTCGGCGGTGCTCGGCGCCCCGCTTGCCCACGACTTCGCGGTCGTGTCGCTCTCCGACCTGCTCACGCCATGGGAGGTCATCGAGCGCAGGCTCGCCGCCGTGGCGAGCGCCGACTTCTGCATCTGTTTGTACAACCCGCGCAGCAGAAAGCGCGCCGACAGGCTCTCACGCGCGGCGAAGATTATGCTCGAATGGAAGGCCCCCGACACGCTCTGCGGCTGGGTACGCAACATCGGGCGCGAGGGGCAGCAGTCGGGCATGTGCAGGCTCTCCGAGCTGGGGGAGATCGACGCCGACATGTTCACCACCGTGTTCGTCGGCAACGCGGACACGAAGCTCGTAGGCTGCCGTATGGTCACGCCGCGCGGGTATCGGGAGATTCCATGCGAAAGGTAACGATCATCGGGGCGGGGCCCGGAAACCCCGACTTGCTCTCGCGCGCGGCGCTCGACGCGATCGACATCGCCGACGTGGTCATCGGCGCTCATCGCGCGCTTGCCGGCATCGACGTGCCGCCCGACGTGGTGAGATGCGAGCTCGTGAAGACGGCGGACATCGTCGCCGCGCTCACCGATGCGGCGTCGTGGCAGCGCGCCGTGGTCGTGATGACGGGCGATGTGGGGCTGTTCAGCGGCGCGCGCCGCCTGGTGGAGGCGCTCTCCGGCGACGCGCAGGTGGACGTGCGCGTCATTCCCGGCATAAGCTCAGCGTCGTATCTCGCCGCGCGCCTCGCGCGTCCATGGCAGGATTGGCGCTTCGCGAGCGCTCACGGCGTGGCGTGCGACATCGTGGCCGAGGCCGAGCGCGCAGGTGAGCTCTTCCTCGTCACGTCGGGCGGGGAAGATCCCTTGCGGCTTTCGGGCGAGCTTGTGCAGGCGGGCTTCGGGGACGCGTGCGTGACGGTGGCCGAGCGCCTGTCGTACCCCGACGAGCGCATCACCTGCGCGACCGCAAGTGAAATCACAGGTCAGACGTTCGACGACTTGAACGTGATGCTTATCGATTTCGCAGGCGGCGCCGGGTCGCCTGCGGGCTCTAGCGCAGCCTCCGAGGTGCCGGCCGGCGTGTCTGCGCCCGCGGCGGCTTCTTCCGCGGCGGACTCTGCGGGCGCATCCCGCGCCGCGAGTTCCCGCTGGCCGTACGCTTCCTCGGGCATTCCCGACGAGCTCTTCATCCGCGGCGACGTTCCCATGACCAAGCAGGAGGTGCGCGCCGTCGCGCTCGCGAAGCTGCGCCTTACCGCGACCGACACCGTGTGGGACGTCGGCGCCGGCACGGGGAGCGTGTCGATCGAGGCGGCGCTCGTCGCGCGAGCGGGGTCGGTATGGGCGGTCGAGCGCAACGCGGCCGGCGTGCGGCTCATCCGAGAGAACGCGGATGCATTCGGGTGCGGCAACGTGCATGCGGTCCCCGGTGTCGCCCCCGAAGCGCTCGTGATACTGCCCGTCCCCGACGCCGTGTTCGTCGGCGGGAGCGCGGGCGAGCTTCCCTCCATCGTGGAGGTGGCGCTCGAGAAGAACTCGCAGGTTCGCCTGTGCGTGCCATGCGTCACCGTTGAGACGCTCACCGAGGCGTGCGCGCTCCTCTCGAGTTCGCGCTTTAAGGGGTTCGAGGCTTGCCAGGTGTCGGCCGCCCGCGCCGAAGCTGTAGGCTCGCACCATCTTATGAAGGCGCAAAACCCCGTGTTCCTCGTCAGCGCGCGTGGTGCAGGTGGGGAAGGCGGCGCCCGGTGAGCACGACCATCCCGCGCTTCATGGTCGCTGCGCCCTCGAGCGGGAGCGGCAAGACGGTCGTTACGTGCGCGCTCCTGCGCGCGCTCGCGCGCCGCGGCCTTGCATGCGCGGCCTTCAAATGCGGCCCCGACTACATTGATCCGCTCTTTCATCGTCGCGTCGTGGGCGCGCGCTCGGGCAACTTAGACGGCTTCTTCACCGACGCCCCGACGCTGCGCGCCCTGCTCGCACGCGGCGCCGCGGGCGCGGATGTCGCGGTGCTCGAGGGGGTCATGGGCTTCTACGACGGCATGGCGCCCGGCGTGGCCGACGCGAGCAGCTACCAGGTTGCGCGCGACACGGAAACGCCGGTCGTTTTAGTGGTGAACGGGCGCGGGGCGTCTTTATCGCTCGCCGCCGTAATTCGCGGCATCGCCGAGTTCCTGCCTTGTGCGAACGTGCGCGGCGTCGTGCTGAACAAGACGAGCGCCGCTGCCTGCGCCTACGCGGCGCCTGCGATCGAGAAGCACACGGGCGTCGCGGTTTTGGGTAATATTCCCGCCGACGAGGCGTTCTCGCTCGAAAGCCGGCATCTGGGGCTTGTGACCGCCGACGAGGTCGAGCAGCTCTCCGCGCGCATCGACAAGATGGCCGAGCTGGTGGAAAAGAGCGTCGACGTCGACCGCTTGCTCGAAATAGCGGCGACGGCACCCGATATCTGCGAGGAACCTTACCGGTTCGGAGCCGATCGCGGGAGCGCGGCCCACTCGTCGCCGTTGCGCGTGACGAGGCGTTCTCGTTCTACTACGAGGAGAACCTGCGCGCGCTCGAGGACCTGGGTTGCGAGCTGGCCGTTTTCTAGCCCCTCGTGTGATAGCGAGTTGCCGCGGGGACGAAGCGCCCTCTATCTGGAGGGCGGCTACCCGGAGCTCCATGTGCGGCAGCTCTCCGAGAACGCGCCGATGCGCGAGGCGGTGCGGCGTGCGGTGGAATCCGGCATGCCGACGGTTGCCGAATGCGGTGGGTTTCTGTACCTGCAGCGCGAAATCTCCGATAGCGAGGGGCGGCGCTGGCCTGTTGTGGGCGCCCTTGAGGGCGCAAGCGAGAACGGGGGAAGGCTGTCCCATTTCGGGTACGTGGAGCTCACTTCCCAACGCGACGGGCTCTACGGGCCGCGCGGCACACGCATCCGCGCGCACGAGTTCCACTACTGGCAGTCCACCTGCCCGGGCGGCGACTTCTGGGCGCAGAAGCCCCGGCGCGACAAGGGCTGGCCGTGCATGACGACCACCCCGTCCCTGGTTGCGGGCTTCCCGCATGTGTACTATCCTGCGAACCCCGACGTTGCGCGCGCGTTCGCGTCTGCCGCAGCGTCGTTCGCAGAGAGGAGACGGCATGGCTGAAGCAACCGAAACCGCGCTTGCCTGTATCCGCGAGGAAGTCGAGCGCGCGTTCTCGTCGGCGCCGGGCGCCGTGCTCGAAGCCGCGCTCTCCCGGATCGCGCCCGCAGACGAGTGTGCCCGCGCCGCCGCGTACGCCGCGTGGGACTCCATCGCGCACCCCTTGGGGGGATTGGGCGACTTTGAAGATGCCGTCGCGCGTATCGCCGCAGCTCAGGGGAGCGCCGAGGTGGCCGAGTTTCCCCGTGCGCTCGCAGTATTCTTCTCCGACAACGGGGTCGTTGCCGAAGGCGTGTCGCAAAGCGGACAAGACGTGACGCGAGCCGTCGCGCGCAACATGTGCGAGGGAGCCACGAGCGCCTGCCGCATGGCGGCGTTCGCGGGTGCCGAGGTCGTGCCCGTCGACGTGGGTATGGCCCGGGGCATAGAAGACGCGCGCATGGTACGCGCGAACGTGCGGCGGGGGAGCGGCAACATCGCGCACGGCCCCGCTATGTCTCGCGATGGGGCTGTGCGCGCGATCGAGGTCGGAATCGCCGTCGCGTGCGGGCTTGCTCGCGCCGGCGTGCGCCTTCTCGCCGCGGGCGAGATGGGCATCGGCAACACGACCACCTCGGCGGCGGTGGCCGCAGTGCTCATCCGGGCGGACGCGCGGAGCCTCGTCGGCCGCGGCGCGGGGCTCTCGGACGCCTCGCTCGCGCGCAAGCGCGACGTGGGTCGAGCGCGCTATCGACGCGAACTCGCCCGATCCCGCCGACCCGATCGACGTGC
>ENA-OQKL01000424-OQKL01000424.1-human-gut-metagenome-genome-assembly--contig:-NODE-424-length-13641-cov-3.905505_pt1 | contig 13641 bp, 10 predicted proteins | sample MGYA00242779_ERZ504800 | MGnify/ENA primary metagenome ERZ504800 (study PRJEB26092, sample SAMD00036410) | human gut metagenome | host: Homo sapiens | study: EMG produced TPA metagenomics assembly of... | reverse complement strand
GGGCTGCCTTTGTGCTGGTAGCGGCAACTGCCGCGGCGCATCTGCGCTGCTCAATGCCCATGCCAAGCGTGCCAATCAGGGCTCAAACCTTGCCGCAATCGCCGCAATCGCTGTCACCGGCATCGGCTGCGCAGCGGCGTCCTGTCTTGCACACCATATGGAAATTGCCAGCCTTGCAGCCGCGGTCGTCGCCAAGGCGGCGGTTGCGGGAACCCTATCCTCTATAATCGTTGGGATATGCCTATATTTGCTCGGATACCAAAGAACCTATACGGAGAGTGATCTTTCGTGAACTTCCTGAACATCTTCGAGGACCACGTGGCCGGCATCTTCGGTGCCACCCGTGCCCCGTTCTCCTTTAAGAAGCTTGCCAAGCAGGCCGCTCGCGACATGGAGGATCAGACTCTGGTGATCAACGGCGTCAACACGGCGCCGGCACTCTATACCATCCTTATCGCCGCCGACGACGATCCCATGCTCGCCCCGTTCTACCCCGAGCTTTCGCGCGAGGTCCGCGAGTTTGTGAAGGCGCAGGCCGAAAAGCGCCGCTATGTCTTTGTCGGCGAGCCCCTCGTGCGCTTTATGATCGATCCGCAGCTGCGCGGCGGCAAGTTCTCGGTCTTTGCCGAGAACGTCGATGCCCCCACGCTCGGCCGCCTGTACGAAGAAGAGCGCGCCTATCAAAAACGGCCTGGGCCAGAACAACTCCGCGGCAAGCCGTGCCGCCAGCGCCCCGCGCGCCGGCCAGCAGCAGTTTGCCGCCCCGCAGCAGCAGCGCCCCGCCGCCATGCCCCAGCAGCAGCCGACGCCTCGCGCCGCCGCTCCCGACCCGCTTGCCGTGGCAGACCCCTTCGCGCCTAGCGTCCCCGACCCCGCCGCAGCACCCATCCCGGTGCCGCAGACCGTCTCGCGCGACGCGCTTGCCGGCATGGGCGGAGCCGCCGCGACCGGTGCCGCCGTGGGCCTAGGCGCCGCAGCCGGCATCGCCTCCAACATGGCGAGCACTCGCGCCCCGCAGCGCCCGCTCGCCCAGCTCGTCGACGTCGTGAGCGGCGAGAGCCATAGCATCACCTCCGCACAGGTAACCATCGGTCGCGAGCGCTCAGTTTCCGACATTGCCCTGCGCGACCCCAACGTGTCGCGCCGCCACGCCCAGCTCACCTTTACGGGCTCGGATTGGTCGATCGAGGACCTCAATTCCACCAACGGCACGCTCGTCAACAACCGCCGCATTACGCGCTGCCCGCTGCGCAACGGCGATCTGCTGACGTTTGGCCTGAGCACCTTTGAATTTAGGGGATAGTCGCTTATGAACATCGATATCGCCTTTTTGCAGGCCGCATCGTCCTGGTCGCCCTGCTCTATATCTTCCTGTTCGCCGTCATGAAGACCGGCGTGGGACTTGTGCGCGGGCAGCGCCGCGACTCGGCTATCTGGACGATTGATGTGGACAAGGGTCCGCGCGGTATCCGCGGCATCCACGTAGACATGCTCGGCCCCGTCATCGTCGGTCGCTCGCCATCTTCGGACATCTGCATCAACGAACCGTTCGTCTCGGCCTCGCATGCGCGCTTTTCGCTGCAGGGCCCGGCGCTCATCATCGAGGACCTCAACTCGCTTAACGGCACGCTCGTCAACGGCCGCCAGCTCGTGGAGCCCGCGACGCTGCGTGAGGGCGACGAAGTCCAGATTGGCGACGTGGTCATGAAGGTGAACCGTCGATGATCGACGAGGAGAACAAGTCCGCAACTATGACCGAGGCACCGGCTGCCGCCGCAGCTGCGCCGGCCCACGCCGCTCCGGCGGGCTCCGCACCCGTGGAACCCGAGGACACCGTGTTCTCCCTGCCTCTTTCGCATGTAACGCATGATATTTCGGATCTCGCCGATAACGAGGACGAAGAGGATGCCGTAGCGGCGCCCATCGGCGCACATGCTGCGGAACAGCCCACAGCGCCCGAAGCAACCCCGGCGCCGGCTCACTTTGCAGAGCCCGTCGCCGCGGCAATCAACGAGAGCGCTGCGGTGTTTGCGGCACCCGAGCCCGCCGCGCCGGCGTTTCCCATAGCCCCGGCATCCGAGGTTGCGCCCGCGTCTACGCCGACGCCCGAGGCGGGGACATCCCCCGAGGACGGCCCTGCACCCAAGACCCCGCAGCCTGCGCCCGCAAGCGAGTCCGATGCCGTGGCCGAGCCCGCCGCCCAGTCGCAAAACACGCCCGCGCCGTCGCACTTTGCGACGCCCGAGCCTATAGACGTCAGCCCGCAAGATGACGAGTCGACCGCCCGCGTTTCCGAGGAGCCCGACTCCCCGGACACCGGCGATTCCGAATCAAACGCCGAGACCGACACCGTCTCTCCCGGTGACACAGCCGAGATCGACGTTGCCGCCGTTGAGGCCAAGCTCAAAGACCCCGGCTCGACCATGAGCTTTGAACCCCTAACCGAGGAGCGCATCGAGACCGACTCGACCTATGATGCCGGCACCACCACGCAACTCATGTGGGGCGCCCGCTCCGACGTTGGCTGTGTGCGCCCGCACAATGAGGATTCCTACCTGGTGCAGTCGCCGCTCTTTTGCGTATGCGACGGCATGGGCGGTCACGCCGCCGGCGAGGTAGCCTCCTCTATCGCTGTCGAGACCATTGCCAAGACAGCTCCTCAGTCTGCCGACGCCGCACGCCTGGCGGCAGCCGTCGAGGCCGCCAACGCCGCCGTAATCGAGGCCGCCTTGAATGGCCTGGGCAAGCCCGGCATGGGCTGCACAGCCACTTGCGCCTATATCGAAAACGACACGCTCGCCATCGCCCACGTGGGCGACTCGCGCGCCTACCTGCTCCACGAGGGCACGCTCATCCGCGTGACCCGCGACCACTCCTATGTGGAAGAACTCGTGGACGCCGGCGAGATCACGGCAGACGAGGCTCGCGTCCACCCCAACCGTTCGGTCATCACCCGCGCACTGGGCTCGGACCCCGCCATGTATGCCGACCACTTCACTCTGCATATCGAGGAAGGCGACCGCCTGATACTGTGCTCTGACGGCCTTTCGAGCATGATTCCCGATAGCGATATCGAGAACATCGCCACGCAGTCCTCAACCGCGCAAATCTGCGTTGACAACCTAGTGGACGCGGCGCTTGCCGCCGGCGGCCACGACAACGTGACCGTAGTAGTCGTTGACCTGGTTGACGATGGCGTTATGCGCGAGGCGCAACGCGTGCGTCGCCGCAACGTCACCATCGGCGTCGTCTTAGGTCTCGTCTTGGTGCTGGCGGCTGCCATCTGGGCCTACACGGGTGTCACCGGCTCGTACTACCTGGGTACCTACCAGGGCAATGTCGCCGTCTGGCGCGGCCTTCCCGGCAAGCCGCTCGGACTCAAGCTTCACTGGCTCGAAAGCGAAACCAGTATCAAGCTGTCCGACCTGCCCGAAGACACGCAAAACCGCCTCAAGGCGGGTATTCCGCAAACAAGTGTCGACGATGCGCAGGACACGATATCCAAGTACCGCCACCAGATCGACGAGGAGCAGACCCGCCAGGTGATCGACGCGCAAACGATTCGCGACAACACCGACCAGAGATCGACCTCCGAATCAGATTCCGAGAAAACCGCCGAACAGTCCGCCGAGGCCGAAGCCTCCGATAAGAATTAGAAAGGGAGTGCCGCTTATGAGTCGCCGCAACACCGAGCTGCTCTTGCTCATCGCCTCGGCGTTCCCCGTCATCCTGCTGTATGCGATGTACGTCCTCACCGCGGGCGCTGCCATCTCCTTTGAGACGCTCGCCGTACCGATCGGCCTCTTTGCCGCCTTTGCCGCGGCCCACATTGCCGTGCGCATCTTGGCGCCCGGTGCCGACCCCGCCATCCTGCCCATCGTATTTATACTTTCGGGCATCGGCATCACGTTTGTGACGCGTCTCGCCCCCGCTCTCGCCATCTCACAGCTCATCATCCTGTTTGTCTCGGTGGCCCTGATGGTGGGAACGCTCGCGTTGGTTAAGAACCTCGACGTGGTCATGCGCTACAAGTACACCTTTGGCATCATCGGCATCATTCTGCTGATGCTGCCTATCTTTATCGGCACCACGATCTCGGGCTCCAAGCTGTGGATTCGCATCGCGGGCTTTACCATCCAGCCTGGCGAGTTCGCCAAGGTCTTTATCGTGCTGTTCCTGGCCGGGTACCTGGCCGAGAACCGCGAGCTACTCTCCATCTCCAACCGCAAGATCCTGGGCTTTAAGATCCCTCGCCTGCGACTGCTGCTGCCGCTGTTTGCCGTGTGGGGTGTGTGCCTGCTCGTCGTCGTCTTCGAACGCGACCTGGGTTCGGCCGTGCTGTTCTACACCATCTTCTTGCTGATGCTCTACGTTGCCACGGGGGCGCTTTTTCGTATGTCGTTATCGGCCTTGCGCTCTTAGCTGTCGGAGCCGTGGCGCCTACAAGTTCCTATCGCACGTTCAGGTGCGTTTCCAGGTTTGGTCGATCCGTTTAAGGCGCCCAGGGCCAGGGCTACCAGATCGTCCAGTCGCTCTTCTCGCTTGCCGATGGCGGTCTGGTCGGTGTTGGCATCGGCAACGGCATGGCCAACAACATCCCTGTCGTCGAGTCCGACTTTATCTTCTCGGCCATCGGCGAGGAGATGGGTCTTTTGGGCGGCGGCGCCGTGCTCATCCTGTTTATGCTCTTTGCCGTGCGTGGCCTCACCACAGCTGCCCGCGCTAAATCCGACCTCGCCGCCTTTAGCGCCACGGGCCTTACGGCCGCCATCAGCTTCCAGGCCTTCTTGATCGTTGGCGGCGTAACCCGCCTGATTCCGCTGACCGGCGTCACCCTGCCCTTTATGAGTCAGGGCGGCTCCTCTCTGCTGGCAAGCTTTATCATCGTCGCGCTCCTGCTACGCGCCGGTGACGAGGCGACCGGACGCGAGGCAGAACTTACCGGCACCGGCACCATGGCCGCCATCACCGATGATCAGGTCGCATCGGCCGCCGCCCCGACGGGCACGCGCTTTGCCACCTCGTCTTCCTACGGCAGCGGTAGCCATTCCGTCGGCTCGCGCATGCGCCGTCGCCTGCTCGACACGCCTGAATCCGGTGTGCTCGGCCGCGTTGCGCTTGCCAACCGTCTAACTCGTGCGGTGCTCGCCTTTACGGCGCTGTTCGCCATCCTTATCGGCAACCTCACCTATGTCCAAGTCATCAAGGCCAAGGACTATCAGGACATGCCGACCAACAACCACACCATCGCCCGCTCCAAGTACATCCAGCGCGGTTCCATCATCACGTCCGACGGCGTGACGCTGGCCGAGTCGCTGCAGCAGGAGGACGGCACCTACGTACGCTCCTACCCCAACGGTAACCTAGCAGCGCACGTGGTTGGCTACGTGAGCCAGCAGTATGGCACCACCGCCATCGAGAGCGTCATGAACGACACGCTCACCGGCTCTAAGGATTACTCCAGCTGGAACAACGCCATCGCGTCGCTCGCGGGCCAGACCCAGCCGGGCAACACCGCCAAGCTCACCATCGACTCGCGCATCCAGACGGCGGCCGAGCAGGCACTCAAGGGCTTTAAGGGCGCTGTAGTGGTCATCGACCCGCGTACCGGCGCGGTGCTCGCATGTGCCAGCTCGCCCACCTACGACAACACCAACATCGATGCCCTGCTGCAGACGGGCGGCGGCGAGGACGGCTCCATGTACAATCGCGCCATGGACGCGCTGTACACGCCGGGCTCAACGTTTAAGGTCGTTACGCTTTCCGCGGCACTCGAGACCGGTACCGCCAGCCTTACCAGCACCTACCAGGCGCCCGGCTCCATGGACATCGGCAACGCACCGGTCACCAACTATGCCAACGAGAGCTACGGCACCATCAGCCTGCAGCAGGCCTTTGCCGTGTCCTCCAACGTCGTCTTTGGCCAGGTGGCAAACGAAGTTGGTGCAAACACGCTCGTGCAGTTTGCCAACGCCTTTGGCTACGGCCAAAAGCTCGGCCAGGACCTGACCTCCGCGGCCTCCATCATGGCCGACCCGTCGCTCATGACCGAGTGGGAGACCGCCTGGGCCGGCGCCGGCCAGCCTGTCGGCATGGACCACACGCCCGGCCCGCAGACCACCGTCATGCAAAACGCCGTGATTGCCGCCGCCATCGCTAACAGCGGCGTGGTCATGGACCCGTACTTTGTAGCCCAGGTACTCGCCCCGGACGGAACCGTGGTCAAGACCACGCAGTCCCGCTCGCTTGGTCAGGCCGTCAGCTCCGCCACGGCCGACCAGGTCAAGCAGGCTATGCTTGCCGTCGTCCAGTCCGGCACCGGCACCGATGCCCAAATCCCCGGCGTCAAGGTCGCCGGCAAGACCGGCTCGGCCGAGACTGGCGGCACCAACGTCAACTCGATGTTCGTTGGCTTTGCACCTTACGATTCACCCACGGTCGCTATCTCGGTGGCCTTGGAGGATTTCGACAAGCATGACGTCAAGGCCGCCAAGATCGCCGGTATCGTCCTGACCGCGGCGCTTGCCGCACAGGGAGCGTGATGCCCATGATTGAATCGGACACCCGAGGCGCGCCGCGGCCGAAGAGTTAGCGGCAACGCGCCACACGGCCCCAGCGGCCACATCGTAGGTACTACACACATCGTTGAGCGAATAGTTATGTTAGGAGCAGGAATGGAACAGAGGGTCCTCGGGGGAAGATACCTCCTCAAGGATAAGGTGGGAACAGGCGGCATGGCGACCGTCTACCGTGCACAGGACCAGGTCCTCGACCGCACGGTAGCCGTCAAGATCATGCTGCCGCAGTATGCTGGCGACGCAACCTTCGCCGCACGCTTTAAGCAGGAGGCCCAGGCAGCAGCCGGTCTCTCCTCCCCCTATATCGTGGGCGTCTACGATTGGGGCAAGGACGGCGACACCTATTACATCGTCATGGAGTACCTGCGCGGCACCGACCTTAAGAGCGGCATCAAGAGCCACGGCGCCCTCGACCCCAAGAAGGTCGCCCAGATCGGCTCGCAGATCAGCTCCGCGCTTTCGGTCGCCCACAAGCACGAGATCATCCACCGCGACATTAAGCCGCAGAACATCATGGTGCTGCCCGACGGCAACATCAAGGTGATGGACTTTGGCATCGCGCGCGCCAAGAACAGCCACCTCACGCAAGACAACAACGTGCTGGGAACCGCCCACTACGTCAGCCCCGAGCAGACCCGTGGTCAGGACCTCGGCCCCACCTCGGATATCTACTCGCTGGGCGTCGTGATGTACGAGTGCGCCACCGGCCGCGTCCCCTTTGACGGTGACGACGCTATCTCGGTCGCACTCAAGCAGGTCAACGAGCTGCCTATTCCGCCGAGCCAGATCAACTCCGGTGTCGACGCCGACCTTGAGCGCATCATCCTCAAGTGCATGGAGAAGGACCCGGCAAACCGCTTCCAGACCGCCGACGAGCTGCGTCAGGTGCTCAACAGCTACCTGTCGGGCCGTGCCGTCAACGTCTCGGAGCCCACGCGCATCATCGGTGCCCCCGGTGAGCTGGGCGCCACCAAGACTCGCGAGCTTTCCGATCAGACGCGCGCCATGGTGCGTCCCGTCTCGGGCGTGAGCGGCCAAAATACCGCCCGCAGCTCGGTTTCGGGCTCCACCGGCTCCTACGAGGTCGAAAAGCCCAAATCCAACAAGAACAAGATCATCGCCGCCGTGGTGGCAGCCGTTGCCGTCATCGGCATCGTGGTGGCCTTTGCCACAGGACTCTTTGGCGGCGAGCAGGTCACCGTGCCCGATGTGCTGGGCAAGGACCAGCAGACTGCCGTCGAGCTGATCAAGGAAGCCGGCCTCGAGGTCGGCACCATCGACCAAAGCTACAACGACGATGTCGACGAGGGCAAGGTCGCCGAGCAGACGCCCAACGGCAACACCAAGAAGACCAAGGGCACCAAGGTGAACCTGGTAATCTCCAAGGGCCCCAAGCCCTCCGAAAAGGTTGAGGTTCCCAAACTTGTCGGCCTGACCAAGGACCAAGCAGAAGCCGCACTGGCAAGCGTTGGCCTGAAGGGCAACGCCTCCGAGGAGGCCAACGAGGCTGATGAGGGCCAGGTCTTTGAGCAGGGCACCGAAGCCGGTAAGGAAGTCGCGAAGGGCACGACCATCTCGTACAAGGTCTCGAGCGGCCCGGATACCACGTCCGTCCCCGACCTGACCGACATGACCGAGGCCCAGGCGCGCAACGCCCTCGATATGGCAGGCTTTGGTGTCGACGTGAGCTACCAGGAGAACGACTCGGTTACCGAGGGCACCGTGATCAGCTGGAACCCCAGCGGCAAGCAGAAGCCCGGCGCCACGATTACCGTCGTCATCGCCAAGAAGTCCGGCAAGGCCACCGTCCCGGGCAACCTGTACGGCAAGAGCATTTCCGCCGCCGTTACCGCGCTCAACAACGCCGGTTTCTATAACATTGGCTTCTGTGACCAGAACGGCAATCCCGTAAGCGGTAACGAGGATGCCACCGTTACGGGCGTCTCCCCCACTGGAAAGCAGTCCACCGACAGCACGATTACGCTGACGGTCGCACTTTCTGGTTCGAGCTCGGGCTCGGGCACGAGCACGGGCGACGATTCCGGTACGACCAACTAGTCGCCACCCCACCGCTCATCGCGGCTTTCGCCGCAAACATATTCGCTCACAGGCGCCCGCTTGCTCCCCCAGCAAGCGGGCGCTTCGTTTTTGACATGGCATTGAACCAGAAGAACCCGGCACCGTAGCGGTACCGGGCTCGATATTCCTCTGGTGCCCCCGGGCGGATTCAAAAACTCCCCCGCGGGGAAATGAGTGACGCGGGTGTCGACGGCTCGAATCCGCCGGCAGCTCCCACAAACCAGAAACGGCGCCGCTCTCGCGACGCCGCCATAATCTTCTGGTGCCCCCGGGCGGATTCGAACCGTCGACACCCGCTTTAGGAGGTCTTGTATTTCTATTTGACCTGGTTTTTTATAATTTCTTCTTGATTCGTATAACAGCATGTAAAAAGGCTATTTTTAAGAAGCTCGACTTATAAGATTCAAAAACTTTCTACCCTAATTCTACCCAATCACTCTTGATTGGGTAGAATTTTGAGGGTAGGCTAGGGGCAAGCCTTTAAGGGCTTGCCCCTAGCCTACCCTCAAGGAATTCCATCATGAGCACCAGACCACGAGTCATCGGAAACGGCAGCGTATACCAGGTTAAAGAGGGCGTATTCCAATACCGCTTCAACCTCGGCAAGGATCCAAAGACCGGCAAGTATGCCTATTCACCCAAGAGGACACTACACTGCGAAGGCGTGAACAAGCGAACACGGAACGCGATGCTCCGCAAGGCTTTGGAGGAATACAAGGAAGAGTTGAACTCCGGGCTCGTCCGGGATAACGGAAATCGAACCGTCGCGGAATATGCCAAGGACTTTCACAGTTTAAGGATAGGTAGCCTTTCGCCGCTCGCCTACGCCCGTGAGGGCAACTACATTAGCCACATTCAGAAGATGTTCGCCCACGTCCGGCTTGCCGATCTCCACCCAGACGATATACGGCACATTTACGCAGACGCTCGCAAAAAGGGAATGTCGGAAGCCGAGCTGCACGGAACGCACGTCAAACTCCGACAGATTCTTCAGGATGCCGTGGACAACGAGCTCATCCTTCGCAACCCGTGCACACCAGTCAAGCTTCCCAAACCAACTTACAGGGAAAGAACTCCGCTTACGGCAGACGAGGCTTCACGATTTCTGTCTTGCCTCATGGATGAACCACTGTCGGCCAAGGCAACGGGCACCATGCTCTTGCTCCAATGTGGTCTCCGACGCGGCGAAATGCTCGGCTTGACTTGGGGCGACATCGATCTTGGGCAGCGCACGTTGAGCGTGTCGAAGCAGTTCACCAATGACAAGACTCTCCGACCGCCAAAATCGAAGATGAGCCGACGCACCATAGCAATCAACGACTCCCTGGCCTGCTATCTCAGCAAATGGAAGCTGGAACAGCGGGCGCAGCTCAACCGATACACTCTCGATCAGGACGACAAGACGCCTATCGTTAACGGCATAAAGGTCGTCACGATCGAGGATGACATATACGCCACAGTCGTCAACGTAGACGGCCACAACTTCGACCGATGGTTCCGCGACTTCTGCGTCGATAACGGCTTTGGGAGCTACAACAATATCACCAGAAGATTCCAGCGAAACGGCAAAGAGCACGTGAGGGGCACGGGATACAGTGGGCTCGTCCCCCACGCCCTGCGGCACACGCAAGCGACGCTCCTAATCGGAGAAGGCGCAGACGTGAAGACTGTCCAGGCAAGACTTGGACACGCATCTCCAAGTACGACGCTCTCCATCTACTCCCACGCCATCGAGGCAAACGATCGTAAGGCAGCAGATGCCTTCGGCGAGCTCATTTCCCAAGAGAGCAATTCATAAAGGAAGGGCCGAGATATACCCGGCCCTTCCCTTGCTTTGAACATAGATGGACTAATGGCGATAGACCATCGCTCCATATGGAGCTTTATCCTCCCAGGAAAACGATGAGGCGTCGCGAATGGGGAAGACGCCGATTATAGGTGCCTTCGTCCATTCGTCGGTATTCAGAATCGCGCCGTCCTTGTCATAGATCGGCTCGACCTGAGAACTCTGGACATCACGAATCCCCGGCCATTTATCAGCTATTGCGTTAAGCACCTCATCCGTAGGACAGGCTTCCTTTGAGGAAAGATAAACATAGTGCGGAATTGCATCGCTTGCGTTCCGCACTTCAAGGACGAAAGCATAGTCGCATGATGAGGCGTTTGGCTCATTGACCACAGGCCAATCGTCAGGGACAACGAGATACGAGCCACCTCGCAGGTCCACGCGTTTCATTGACGGCCCCTTATCAACAAGGCTGTCTTGCGGAACAAATCGCAGCATATGGTTACGAAGAGCCTTGTAATAAGAGAGCTTGTCATTTAAATCGTCGGCAGCGAGCGACAGGGACTCAGCATCGCCATATCCACTAAGCTCATCCTGAATAGACTTGACCCGCTGCGCACAAAAAGCACTCAGCTCTGCAGCCGCGCCCTTGTTGACGCGGAGACAGAGACTCGCGAGAAGGTCGACCACTTCCCCCGGAGTCTTAAACTCTTGCGGATGTTGTTCCTTGAACATGCTGATGTTGTCATCGGTCTGTTCAAGGACGGTCGTCCCAAACTTTCGTTTTTTCGGTTTCCTGGAACGTTCCATTTCATCCTCCAATCGATTTTCATTGCAAGTATAACCCTGTTTTTCGAGGTAAAAGCGCTTATCCGAAACTTTTCAGAATCTTTTCTGAATCTTCAGCGCCTCGATTGCCAGAAGCAGTATCATCGAATTGCACAGATAAGCGAATGCCGGAATGGAGGTGCCCGAAGAAGGCCATAGAAACAAAAAGCCGCCCACCCCTCCCCTCTAGTCGCCAAACTGAGGTGGGGAGGAGTGAGCAGACCAAAGGAGATTCTACCATGGTAGATTCCGCTGTTCCCAAAGCGGGTATCGTACCCGCTCCTCCTCGCGTCGTTCTGGGACGCGAGCGTCTGCTCGGCGTCACCGAGATTCGTGAGTTGACCGGGCTTGGGGAGGTTGCCGCCGCATCGCTCATGAAAGAGAGCGGTCGCTGCCTCAAGCTTCATAGCCGCCTCTTCGTCATCGAGTCCAGCTTTTTTGAGTACCTTCACGAGTTGGAGGTGTCGGATCCGTGCAGCCTGTAGCCAATAGCTCATTCAACGTCGAAGCCGATCAGCTCAAGACCTATATCGAGGAAATGAACGGGCGTAAGCCCATGGCTCATATACGCAGCCTCCCCTCTCTCGACAAGCTCATCGGAGGCGTCGTACCCGGAATCCTGACCATAGTCGGAGCGGCACCCGCTGCCGGCAAGACGACGCTCCTCAAGACCATCTCCGACGACCTCGCATCCCAAGGCGTGCCCACCGTCTTCTATTCCGCGGAACTCCCCGCGTATCGCATCGCCCAGAAGGGCATCACGCGCCTCGGCAATGGAGACTTCAGCCTTTCCGAGGCGACCGGGACCATCCCCGAGAAGAGGGAGGCATTTGAGCACGCCTGCGCCATCTACGCCGAGACCGTAGCACCTAACTCGTGCATCATGGACAGCCAAACGTCCATGGAAGATCTCGGGCGTTGCATCGGTGATTGCATTCACGAACGTGGGCAGCGCCCTGCCGTTTTTGTGGATTACCTTCAACTCATTGCAGCAACCAATTTCAATGTTCGCGCGGAAGAACGCGTTGTCATCACCGCTTGCGTCCAAGCCCTGGGCAACATCGCCCGGACGTATGACGTCCCCGTTTTCCTGATAAGCAGCGTCGCGCGCGATAAGTACAACGATGCGAACACCGAGCTCAACGTCTTCGCTGGCTCGCAGGGTATCGACTACGGCTCCGACAACGCTCTCTTCCTGCAGGTCGACGGCAGGGACAAGAAGGAGCGGAGGTACAACTCAGAGCTAGATGTTCGTCCCCTGCTCGTTCGCGTCCTTAAGGCACGCTATGGCACGCTTGGGAGCGCCAAGCTCACCTTCGACGCGCCCCATGCCACCTTCTATGACCAGGAGGGCTAAGCCATGCGCGGCAACAGCAAGACTGCGCATATCAACGTCCGAATGACCGAGGAGGAGCGTGCCGTCATCATGGCGCGCTCCTCTTCTTTTGACATGGCCCCATCGACGTTCATGCGCGAAGCTGCCCTCCGCATCGGGCAGAAGCCCGTCAAGGTCGCCGACGAGGCGACCTTGCGGCAAATCCTCCACCAGATGAAGAAACAGGGCGGAAACCTCAACCAGGCCGTCCATGCCGCAAACGCCTATGGCGTGGATGCGCAGACGGCCCGACAGCTCACGGAGGCCGTCCGACTGGTGTCGAGCACGGCCTCGCAGCTTTCAAACCTCATCTCCAAGAATCGAGAACTATCATGAAAACCAAGATGCTCACAGCGCTCCTATCATCCCTTTTCCTAGCGATCCTCGCATGCCCCGTACTCGCCGCCCCCATCGACATGCTCGTCGCCGGGTACGGACTCGACGCATCGGCAATTCCCACAACGTTCGACGCGGAGACCGTCCTCGGCTGGTGGCTCTCGGACGGGTTCGTCACCCATCCCCTCGGGGCTTTGTTCGTCTTCCTCCTTGCACTCTGCGCCTGCGCCCTCATCGCCTACTCAAGCGCCCTCAAATCACGAGCCGAGGACGGCGGCGTGCTCGGCGACGCCCACGTCAAGACGGGCCGCGAGGTCGTGAAGGGATCCATGACATGGGGCGGCTCGACGAACCCCTCGTCGCGCGGGTTCGTCTACGGTTTCACCAAATATCGCGGTAAGCCCTGCTATTTCTACGAGCCGAAGAAGATGATTTTCGTATCAGGGGCCACTGGGTCAGGTAAATCACGCTTCCTCTACCTCCCCTCAATCGACCTGCTCAGCTACGGCGACGCCTCCAACGGCTCCGAGCCCGCGACCCTCGTCGTCTCAGACGTGAAGAACGAGCTCATAGAGCTCACGGGCGATGAGCTTGCCCGTCGTGGCTACCGCGTCTTCCTGCTCGATACGCAGCACCCCTATCGCGGCCAGAGGTTCAAC
>ENA-OQKL01000420-OQKL01000420.1-human-gut-metagenome-genome-assembly--contig:-NODE-420-length-13673-cov-4.052340_pt1 | contig 13673 bp, 20 predicted proteins | sample MGYA00242779_ERZ504800 | MGnify/ENA primary metagenome ERZ504800 (study PRJEB26092, sample SAMD00036410) | human gut metagenome | host: Homo sapiens | study: EMG produced TPA metagenomics assembly of... | reverse complement strand
CTATTCATTTTCATCAAAAAGTAATTCGACACTCTTCCCATCTTTTCCAAGATAAGCATTTGGAAAAATCTTTTTCACCTCAGGCATATAATCTTCTGCATGAACTAAAGATGGCGAAAAATGAGTCAGCCACATTTCTTCCACCCCGGCTCTTTTGGCCATGTCTGCGGCTTCATAAAATGTCATATGCTTGTATTGTTTTGCTTTTGCTATTTTATCTTTTTCTGCATACATACCCTCACAGATGAAAAGATCGGAATGCCTTGCACATTTTACAATGTTTTCTGTTGGCCTTGTGTCCGTACAATAGGTTACCTTGATTCCTTTTCTCGGTGCTCCAAGCACCATGTCCGGGGTAAAAGTAATTCCATCCTCCGTTGTGACTGTCTGACCTTTTTGTAACGGATTCCACAATTTCTGTGGAATGTGATTGTTTCTGGCTCGTTCCACATCGAATCGTCCGGCACGTCTGATCTCGACTGTGTATCCATAGCAGCTGATATTATGATTTACTTTAAATGCATGAATATGATATCCGTTGATCTCCATATCCTCTTCCGGTCCGGTCAATTCTGTGTACCTGATCTCAAAAGGAAGTTCCGGGGCGATCATGCGCAGCGCACTTACTACTTTTTCAAGCCCCTTTGGTCCGATCATTGTGAGTGGTTCTGTCCGTTCCGCATTTCCCATTGTGAGAAGCAGCCCCGGAAGTCCGCTGATATGATCTGCATGGTAATGGGTAAAACAAATAACGTCAATCGGTTTAAATGTCCATCCTTTTTCCTTGATGGCGATCTGCGTTCCCTCACCACAGTCGATCAACAGATTGCTGCCGTTATAGCGCATCAGCGCTGCGGTAAGCCATCTGTGTGGAAGTGGCATCATGCCTGCTGTTCCTAAAAGACATACGTCTAACATGGATTTCTCCTTTTCTAACTCTATACTATCTCTCAGTGCCCGTGTACCATTACATAGGCATCCTCTTTTGGAAATTCATAAAATCCTTTGCGCATACCACACTGTACAAACCCATTGCGTTCATACAGCCTGATGGCACTGTCATTTGATGCACGTACTTCCAGAACAATTCTTGCGACGCCTTTGTTTTCTGCAATTTTTAATAATTCTGTAAGTAACATACCACCAACTCCATGGCAGCGCTCTACCGGTGCTACTGCAACATTGGTAATTTCTCCCTCATCCATTGCCAGATACATACCAATATATCCAATGATGCGGTTGTTTTCCTCTGCTACAAGAAAACCGTATTACCAAGGTTGACTGCATCTAAAAATCCCTGTCTGCTCCACGGCTGTGAAAATATCTGCCGTTCTATTTCTGCGACTGCATTGGTATCTCTCACCTGCATTTCCCGAATCTGAATCATTTTTTCTGCTCCCCTTCAAGTCTTTCTCTCTCTGCCTGGGAAAGTCTTAAATAATCAGGTTTGTGTTCCTCCGCTGTCTCTGTTTTTCCCTCTGTATAATAAATCTCTCCAAGTGTTGCCACTGCTCCCGCACGCTGTTTGTTCACATGCGCTGGTGCAAAGGTATATGGCACCGTGCAGTTTTCATGGATATATGTTTCGAACACTGCCACGCCATCCCCTAAAAAGACAACTGCCTGTCCGAGTTTGTTCACTTCTGCGATAATCTCATCAATTCCCACTGCACACTGCGGTTTTATAATTTCCATCTGATTTCCGTCAAAACGGTACAAGCCTGTGTACGTCTGGTTTCTTCTTGCATCCATCAGCGGACAGATGATGTCTCTGTTACCTGCGAGATTGTATGCAAGAGCATCCACTGTAGGGATGTGGATCAACGGTTTCCCAAGCGCCAGTCCGAGTCCCTTTGCTGTTGCAGAACCGATACGAAGTCCGGTAAAAGAACCCGGTCCACCGGAAACTGCGATGGCATCGATGGAATTTAAGTCCAATTCGATCATTTTTGCCACTTCATCTAACATCGGGAGAAGTGTCTGGGAGTGTGTTTTCTTATAATTAACGGTATATTCGCCCTTTAAGTCATTGTCCTCTACGATCGCAACACTTGCGACGAGTCCTGAACTGTCAAGCCCTAATATTTTCATAACGTTTTTTGCCTTTCCTGCTAATCTAACTCTCGAATGATAATTTTACGATAATCGAAGCCTTTTTCCAAGTCCTTTTCAATAGAAATATCATGTCTTTTCTCCGGCAGGATCTCTTCGATCAGATTTGCCCACTCAATCATGCACAGACCATTTCCATAAAAATAGTCCTCATATCCGATCTCGTCCATCTCTTCGATATCCCCGATACGGTAGACATCAAAATGATAGAACGGCATACGCCCTTCCTCATAAACCTGTACGATGGTAAATGTCGGGCTGCAGATTGGTTCCCTGATACCAAGACCCTCCGCAATTCCCTGCGTAAATACAGTTTTTCCGACACCAAGATCTCCAATTAATGTGTATACATCTCCCGGTTTTGCCTGCTGCCCGAGTTTTTTTCCCGAGGGCATGTGTCTCTTCGGGAGAAAATGTCTCGATCATTGTCTCTTTCATATCGCTATCCTTCCTGTCAAATGTCCCTTACTGCATTTTTACACGATGTTTTGGCAGCTTCTCATTTGCAATTTTTGCAAGTTCCTTATACTGTTCCCCCAACTGCTCTCTCGGAATAATATACGCATTGATCCTTGTGCTGTAAACCAAAACATTGCTTTTTGTCGCTACCATTTTGTAAATCTGATCCCATGGAAGTTTTGCACTCTCCTCCCCCTGGGAAACGGTAAATCCGTTTTCATCTACAAGATAATGTAATGTTCCACGCAGCACTTCCGATGCTGCAAGTGCACTCTTGGAACGCAGCCACAGCGTGACCGGCATATACAATAGGAAGATAATGCCAAACGCAATATACAAAACCGTATAGGTAATGTCTAGTCCACCATATGTTAAGCCCGCCACAATAAAAATAATAATGGATACAATAATGGAAAACCATCCATGAAATCCTGTGTAGGTCTGATACATATTAAATCGGTACATATCCTGAGATTTTAACTTTATATCAAATTGCATATAATCCTAAGCCTCCTTGTTTTGCGAAGCAAAATGCGACTGCCCATGCAGGAGCAGAGGATTTAGCCTCCTTGTTTTGCGAAGCAAAAAAATCTGTATATAACATTTTTTGTTACATACAGATTATCACACAATATTCTTTCCAGACTCTTTCCACGGCAAATGAAATTCTTACAGAATTGAAAGAATTACCATTTACTATTTTAAAACATATTTCTGCGATTCCAGTATAGTTGATATACTTTTTCAAAAATTATTTTTAAGGCAGATAAATGGAAAACTTACTTCCCTGTCCGTATACGGAGGACACTTTGATATAGCCACCCTGCTCCTGCAAAATTTCTCTGGTCAGGTAAAGTCCGATTCCAACGCCCTCTTCATCCTTTACCAGTTCTGATCGATAGAACCTCCTAAAAATCTTCGGCAACTCCTCTTCCCGGATACCACATCCGGTATCTGCAATGTCAATTCTCACAAACATTTCATAAGAAATAGCCGAAACGGATATTTCCCCATGCTCAGTGTATTTTATCGCATTATCAATTACATTACCGATTGCTTCTCCTGTCCACTTCAGATCAAAATAAGCTTCAACATCAGTATTATGTAAACTTATCTGTAATCCGTTTTTCTTCTGCTTTCTGTTTCAGTTCCCACACTGCACGCTCTAACATTGGCTGTAGCTTTTCCATCCGAGGAACAAGCTGTAAAATTCCATTTTCCAGACGTGATAATTTCACAAGCGACTCGATCAGAAATTTTAGTTTCTGCGTCTGTTCATGGATTGCAGACACATTTCCTTCGATCTGCTGTGGAAGCTCCTCTTCAAGTAAAAGCTCACTATATAAGAGAAGATTTGCGATCGGCGTTTTTGTCTGATGGGAAATGTCTGCGATCAATGCTTTTATTTTGTCTTTCTCTGCCTCTACATTTTGTGCGGACAGAGCAGATGCACTTAAGTAATGGGCAAATTTTGTCTCCAAAGCCGACATGCGTGTCTCGTCGAATTGTCCCTCTGTAAATTCTCCCTTGACTGCCACATTCAGCATTTCTTCTATTGTATCCATTGTTTTCTTTGTGCGTCTGTAATTTACAAAAATAATAATTGCAGTAACTGTCACGCAGACAAACACTATGAATATCCACATATCACTCCCACCTGTAACCAATTCCATACACTGTCCTGATCGCATGCTCCGCTCCAAGTTTATCCCGAAGTCTCTTAATGGATACCGATAGTGCATTCTCATCCACATACTCTGCGCCATCACTCCAGACACGATCCAGTAAAACGTTCTCTGCGCATATTCATGCCCGCATTTTCCACAAGAATCCGCAACAACTTCTGCTCGGTCTTACTGAGTTCGATCTCCTTACCATCCACCATGAATTTCATCCGGTCAAAATCAAACACATACGGTTCTTTGCGGTAAACGTGTTCGTTATCCTTTTCTTTTTCACCCATTGCCGCCGCTTTTCGAAGCTGTGTATTCACTCTTGCGCGCAGTACCGACAAGGAAAATGGTTTTGTGATATAATCGTCTGCTCCAAGCTCCAGTCCATTTACAATATCGCCGTCGGTATCATTTGCTGTCAGTAAAATAACCGGGCAATCCGGGCAATCCCTCTTTATGCTCTGTAAAAAACTCCAATCCGCTTCCATCCGGCAGATTGATATCTAACAGGATCAATGCTGGCATTCCACAGAGCAGTTGTTCTTTCGCATCTTTTAAATTTTCACAGGAGACAATCTGCCTGTCTGTTGCTGATGCATAAAGTCCGCTGCTCACCTGTATGCTGCTATTATCTGTCTTTAACGCCTTGCATAAGCCCTGATTCAAAGCTCTGTCATCTTCTATAATTAAAATTTGCTGCATTCTTCCTTCTGCTTTCAGTCGTTTTTTTCATTATACACGAAAAAATGCCCAAAGTATATTCCATACTCCAGGCATTTTATATCATCTGAACTGCTATAAACAGCTATACTATGAATTAAACTAACTCAAGTAATACTTCTAAAGCGCCGTCACCTTTACGCTGTCCGATCTTAACGATTCTTGTGTAACCACCGTTACGATCAGCATACTTAGGAGCGATCTCATCGAATAACTTGTTTGTTACATCGATAGTCTTTGTTCCCTTCTTTGTGCCGTCAGACTCTTTAGCTGTGTAAAGAACCTTGAGCATCTGTCTTCTGGCATGAAGACGTGAAGCAGAATCCTTCTTGATCTTCTTCTCTACTTCGTCATAAACAGTAACTTTCTTTCCGTCTACAACCTCTTTTACTCTCTTGCCATCTTTGTCCTTGCGGGCAACCTTAGCTGTTACAGTAACCTCTTCGAAGTTGTCTTTCTCTTTTACTGCTAATGCGATAAGACCCTCAGCGATCTTACGAACCTCTTTAGCCTTAGCCTCTGTAGTAACGATCTTTCCGTTAACAAGAAGCTGTGTAACCTGACCTCTGAGTAAAGCCTTTCTCTGGCTTGATGTTCTGCTTAACTTACGATATTTTGCCATTTTAATTTCCTCCATTTGTGGGACATCCGGTCACGCTCATCGGTCTTACTGCCAGACATCGTATCTTGTTGTGATAAAGCATTGCCTTATTTCAAAAAGCAAATGCTCAAATCAGTTGCCACTCATGTATCAGACACGGTCACGCTCTTTGGTCTTACTGACCCTGCCGCTATGAGTTTTGTCACACATAAACATAAATATGATATTTAAAATTTATATATGCCCAATTTATTTAGAAGAATCAGTGCAAGGATTATTCGAATGAATTATTCCTCAGTCTGATTTAACTCTAAACCTAATTCTTTTAATTTTGCTAAAACTTCCTCTAAAGACTTACGACCAAGGTTACGAACCTTCATCATGTCCTCAGGTGTTCTATTGATAAGCTCTGCAACAGTGTTAATTCCTGCACGCTTTAAACAGTTGTATGAACGAACTGAAAGCTCAAGCTCGTCGATGTTCATCTCAAGAACCTTTTCCTGAGCATCGTTTTCCTTCTCGACCATAACGTCAACCTGCTGTGCAGCCTCTGAAAGATCGATGAACAGATTTAAGTGCTCACTTAATACCTTAGCTGCAAGACTGACTGCCTCGTCAGGCTCCAATGCACCATTTGTAAATACATCTAATGTAAGCTTATCATAATCTGTAACCTGACCTACACGGGTATTCTCTACAGTAAGGTTAACACGCTCAACAGGAGTGTAGATTGAATCTACAGCAAGAACTCCGATTGGTGTATCCTCGTTCTTGTTCTTCTCTGCTCCGACATAACCTCTGCCGTTTGTGATTGTAAGCTCCATGTAAAGCTTAGAATCTGCACCACCATTCAAGTGTGCAATCTCTAACTCAGGATTCAAAATCTCGATATCTGAATCAACCTGAATATCGGCTGCTGTAACAACGCCTTCACCTTCGAATTCGATATATGCAACCTTTGGTTCATTTGTAGAACTATTATTGCGAATTGCAAGGTTCTTGATATTCATGATGATTTCTGTAACATCTTCCTTAACACCAGGAATAGAGCTGAATTCATGTAAAACACCATCAATCTTGACCTGGCTTACTGCAGCGCCCGGTAAAGAAGAAAGCATGATACGTCTTAAAGAGTTTCCAAGTGTTGTACCGTAACCTCTCTCTAATGGCTCTACAACAAATCTGCCATATGTCTTGTCTTCTGAAATTTCTGCGATTTCAATTTTTGGTTTTTCAAAATCGAACACTTCAAATTCCCTCCTTCTCGGGTATCGTTGTTATATGTTATCAAAGAGTGGATAAGCCGGGAAATAAATCCCCGGCAAATCAACCTAATTTTACTTAGAATATAACTCGACGATGAGCATCTCATCTACAGGAACATCAATCTGCTCACGTGTAGGTAAGTCTTTTACAGTTCCCTGTAATTTCTCAGCATCTACGTCTAACCACTCCGGAACGATTCTTCCGCCAGCTACCTCGACGATATCTTTCATTCTCTGAGTATTCTTTTTGCTCTCTTTAATTTCGATAACATCGCCAGCCTTTACAAGGTATGAAGGGATGTTAACAACTTTTCCGTTTACTGTAACGAACTTGTGATCAACGATCTGTCTAGCTTCTTTTCTTGTTCTTGCGAAACCAAGACGGAAAATTACGTTGTCAATTCTTGACTCAAGGATTGTCATAAGGTTAAGACCTGTTAATCCTTTCATCTGATCTGCTTTCTTGTAGTAGTTACGGAAAGGCTTCTCTAAAACACCATAGATGAATTTAGCTTTCTGCTTTTCTCTTAACTGAAGTCCGTACTCAGACACCTTTCTGTTTGCTCTTGTAAGGTTTCTTCTAGACTTCTTATCATATCCTAAATAACTTGGCTCTAAACCAAGTGATCTGCATCTCTTAAGTACAGGTACTTTATTAACTGCCATTTTAATCTATACCTCCTGATTAGACTCTTCTACGTTTTGGTGGACGACATCCATTGTGAGGTACCGGAGTAACGTCTCTGATTGATGTAACCTCAAGACCACATGCTGAAAGGGCACGGATAGCTGCCTCTCTTCCTGAACCTGGTCCCTTAACGAATACGTCAACTGTCTTTAATCCATGGATTAAAGCTGCCTTTGTAGCTGTTTCTGCTGCCATCTGTGCAGCATATGGAGTAGATTTCTTTGAACCTCTAAATCCAAGACCACCGGCACTTGCCCATGATAAAGCATTTCCTTCAGCATCTGTTAAAGTAACGATTGTGTTATTGAAAGATGCCTGAATATGTGCCTGTCCGCGTTCAACGTTTTTCTTTACACGCTTTTTAGTTGTTTTCTTTGCAACATTCTTAGCCATATTTAAACTAACCTACTTTCTACTTTCTAAACTTTATTTAAGTTATAATGTAGCTCTGCTTCTTCGTCCGCAGAACCAAACGCGCACTACGTTCAAGTGGCGTTTTCACTTATTTTCTAAGTGATTATTTCTTCTTGTTTGCTACTGTTCTCTTAGGACCCTTGCGAGTTCTTGCATTAGTCTTTGTCTTCTGACCACGAACCGGAAGTCCCTTTCTATGACGGATACCACGATAGCATCCAATTTCCTGAAGTCTCTTGATATTTAAAGCGATTTCTCTTCTTAAATCACCTTCAACTGTCATTGTCTCGTCGATAACAGCGCTGATTCTCTTAACCTCGTCATCTGTAAGATCTCTAACACGAGTGCTTGGATCAACATTAGCTGCTTCAAGGATACGGTCTGCACTTACTCTTCCGATTCCGTAGATGTAAGTTAAGCCGATTTCTACACGTTTTTCTCTTGGTAAATCTACACCTGCAATACGAGCCATGTGTGTTTACACCTCCATAATTTTTAGTTATTTACTATAGTAACGATACATCTGCAACTTGATGTATGCTCTCCGAAACACATATGCATCTACAGCTACGGTTGCACGTCCTGAAATGTGTGTAGCCATATGCGCTCCCATATTTGCATTTTGTTCCATATCACTCGGTATTATAATATGAAACCAGAATGCCTCTGTTTATTATGAACAGCGATGATAAATATCTCGCTGCAGCCGCACATAATGATGTGAAAAAAGGTTTAATAAACCAAACGCACAAATAACAGGGTCAAATATTTGTACTAATTAACCCTGTCTCTGCTTATGCTTTGGATTCTCACAGATAATTCTGATGCTTCCTTTTCTCTTGATGACTTTGCATTTCTCGCAAATAGGCTTAACTGATGATCTTACCTTCACAGCAAATCCTCCTTTCTCTATAAAAGTCCTTTTCAGGTACTTTTCCAAAAGTGTCCAGATAGCATTATACACGGACACTTAAGGGAAGTCAATATATTTTTAAAAAATTATCTGTAAAATTACTTATCTCTCCAGATAATTCTGCCCTTTGTAAGGTCGTATGGTGACATCTCAATTGTTACCTTATCTCCCGGTAAAATTCTGATGAAATTCATACGAAGCTTTCACTGATTGTAGCTAAAATTTGGTGTCCGTTCTCAAGCTCTACCTTAAAAAACGCATTTGGTAACTTCTCAACTACAACACCTTCAACTTCGATAACGTCTGCTTTTGACATTTTGATTCCTCCTGTAAATAAATCCTTGGGTTTCGTTATGATTATTATTAGATTAGCTCCAGAAATCCGGCTGCTTTTTCATCCTCTGTCAGAGAAAGTATCTCCGGCTTTCCTTTTGTAATAAGTATGGTATTTTCATAGTGTGCCGACAACGATAAATCCTCAGTAACCACTGTCCATTCGTCATCCATCCACACAACATGCGGTGAACCTGCATTAATCATTGGCTCAACCGCCAGTGTCATGCCCGGCTTAAGTCTGAGCCCTTTTCTAAAGCCCTGTGGTCTGAAGTTCGGCACCTCAGGATCCTCATGTAAATGGCTTCCTATGCCATGACCAACAAGGTCATATACAACTCCGTATCCAAACGACTCGGCAAGCTGCTGTATGGCTCCTGAAATATCATACAGTCTGTTTCCCGCAACTGCATTCTTTATTCCTGCAAAAAACTGAGACGTGTTCTTTCTATAAGAAGTCTTGCTTCCTCTGAAATCTCTCCTACGCCTACTGTTCTGGCTGCGTCTGAGTGGTATCCTTTGTAGATAACACCAGCATCAAGGCTCACGATATCGCCCTCCTGTAAGATACGCTCATCAGTCGGGATACCATGCACAACCTCCTCGTTTACTGAAACACATATGGAGGCCGGATATCCGCAATATCCTAAGAAAGACGGCTCGCATCCATAACTACGAATCATTTCTTCGCCCAGCCGGTCCACATCCTTAGTGGACATTCCCGGTTTGATTTCTTTACCGAGCTGCTGATGAACGGCCGCCAGAATCCTGCCGGCCTCCCTCATCAGCTCTATCTCATGCTCTGATTTGATAGTTACAGACATTATTATTCACCTAAAATACCTACAATGGCTGAAAATACTTCATCCATAGGCTTTGTTCCGTCTACAGACTTTAAAATACCCTGCTTGTCATAATACTCGATAAGCGGCTGTGTCTGCTCATGATATACAGCTAAGCGCTTCTGAACTGTCTCAGGCTTATCGTCATCTCTGAGTACTGTGTCAGCGCCACATGCATCACATTTGCCCTCAACCTTTGTTGGATTGAAAACGATATGATATGTTGCACCACAATTGAGGCAGGCTCTTCTTCCACCCATACGGTTAACAATGTTCTCATCAGGAACATCTACATCGATGGCATAATCCATCTTCTCCCCAATCTTTGTGAGAGCATCATCAAGCGCCTTTGCCTGTGGAATTGTTCTTGGGAAACCGTCTAATACAAATCCGTTTTTGCAATCATCCTGCTGTATTCTATCCATAACAAGGTCACAGGTAAGCTCATCCGGAACAAGTGCTCCCTGATCCATATAAGTCTTTGCCTTCTTACCAAGCTCTGTTCCGTTCTTGATGTTTGCACGGAATATATCTCCTGTAGAGATATGTGGTATAGAATATTTTGCAGCTATCTGTTTTGCCTGTGTACCTTTACCGGCACCAGGTGCCCCTAACATGATGATCTTCATAAAAATTTTCTCCTTTTATACAAAACTTGTTGATAGCACGAATGGAGATACTGAATTCAGTATCTCCAATGTACAATTAATCATCTAAAAATCCTTTATAGTATCGAACTCTCATCTGTGATTCAATTTGCTTCAATGTCTCAATAACAACTCCGACAATGATGATGATTGAAGTTCCACCAAAGGATACGTCTGCGTTGAATACTCCATTGAAGAATATCGGAACAAATGCGATAAACGCAAGTCCAATAGCTCCAATAAATACAATGTAGTTTAATATCTGATTTAAGTAATCGCTGGTTGGCTTTCCAGGTCTGATACCGGGTATAAAGCCACCTGAACGCTTCATATTGTTTGCAATCTCAAGCGGATTGAATGTAATGTTTGTGTAGAAGTAAGCAAATGCTATGATCAACACAATGTAAACAATAAGTCCGATTGAATATACCGGCTCCTTTGGATCACACCAGTTAGACTGTGATAATCCTTTTAATATCTTAGAGCCTATTCCATTTCCATTGCCTTTTCCAAGGAAGCTGGCAATGATAACAGGTGTCTGCATAAGAGACTGTGCAAAGATTACCGGGATAACTCCACTGGTATTTACCTTTAGTGGAATGCATGTCTGCTGACCGCCCATCTGCTTGTTGCCTCTTATTTTGCTTGAGTACTGTACAGGAATCTTGCGCTGTGCATCCTGAAGCAATACTACAAATACTACCATTGCAGCAATTATTGCTACTACGATAAGGCCTGCAACAATCGCCTTTGGAACGTTCGCTGCTGAAGCAATGAACTGTGACCAAAGTGTACTTAAATCCTCTGGAATACGTGAAATAATATTGATTGTCAATACTATTGATATTCCGTTTCCTACACCCTTTTCTGTAATACGCTCTCCAATCCACATAAGTACAGCTGAACCTGCTGTAAGTGAAGTAACGACCATAATAACAGTCAATGGTGTCTTTTCTGTAAGGTAATTCTGTCTATAAAAACCAATTACCATCATGACTGACTCAAGAAGGCCTAATCCAATTGTAAGATAACGTGTTATCTCAACAATTTTCTTTCTGCCATCCTCGCCATCGCGTTGCATCTCTTCAAGCTTAGGTATAGCAATTGTAAGCAACTGCATAATGATTGAAGATGTAATGTATGGTGTAATATTCAGCGCAAATACTGACATCTGTGAGAATGATCCACCTGTTATAGCATCAACAAAGCCTAAACCATCTGCTGATTTACTGTTTAACCAACTCTGAAATACGGAGCCCTTGACACCAGGAATCGGAAGCTCGCTTCCGATTCTGATGACAATAAGCATCATGAATGTAAAAAGGATTCTATTACGGACATCCTTTATTTTAAACGCATTACGGAGTGTTTTAAGCATTAGATCACCTCTGCTTTTCCACCAAGAGCTTCGATTTTCTCTTTTGCACTAGCACTGAAAGCGTTAGCCTGAACTGTAAGCTTCTTAGTAAGTTCTCCATTTCCAAGAATCTTTACGCCATCTCTAGGATTCTTAACGATTCCAGCCTCAATTAATGTCTCAACTGAAACTACTGCATCGTTATCGAATCTCTCAAGAGCTGAAAGATTTATAGGTACGATTGTAAGAGTGTTTCTATTCTTGAAACCTCTCTTAGGCAATCTTCTATATAATGGCATCTGTCCACCTTCGAAACCAGGTCTTGGAGCTCCTGAACGAGCCTTCTGTCCCTTGTGTCCCTTACCAGCAGTCTTACCGTTTCCTGAGCCGTGTCCACGACCTCTTCTGAAATTATCACTATGAACTGAACCCTCAGCCGCTTTTAAATTAGATAAATCCATCACGGTACCTCCTTATTTTATTCTTAAACTTCTTCTACTTTTACGTATGGTGCTACTTTGCGAACAGCTCCCTGTGTAGCTGCATTGTTTGGTAACTCTACAGTTTTGCCTAACTTAGTAAGACCAAGAGCCTCAATAGTCTTCTTGTTCTTAGGAACAGCACCGATTGTAGATTTGATTAATGTAACTTTAACTCTATCTGCCATTTTAGCGTTCCTCCTAACCTAAGATTTCTTCTACAGATTTACCACGAAGCTTTGCAACATCCTCAGGGCTTCTTAACTGCTTAAGAGCCTCGATAGTAGCAAGTACTACGTTCTGCTTGTTGTTTGATCCTAAAGACTTTGTACGGATATTCTGGATACCAGCGATCTCGCATACTGAACGTGCAGGACCACCAGCGATGATACCAGTACCTTCAGGAGACTTCTTTAATAATACGGAAGCACCTGTATATTTTCCTGTTACATCATGTGTAATAGAGTTGTTCTCGTCTAACTTAACATTTACCATGCTCTTGATGGCGTCCTCTTTACCCTTGCGGATAGCTTCAGGAATTTCTGCTGCTTTTCCAAGACCTGCACCTACATGGCCGTTCTTGTCACCAACAACAACGAGAGCTGTGAATCGCATGTTACGTCCACCCTTAACAACCTTTGTTACACGCTTGATGTCAACTACCTGGTCAACTAATTCTAATTGACTAGCGTCAATGATTTCACGTTTCATGTTTGTCTCCTCCTAAAAATCTAAGCCAGCTTCTCTTGCTGCTTCAGCTAATGCTTTAACTTTTCCTGCGTAAATAAAACCGCCTCTATCGAAGACAACAGTTGAAATACCTTTATCTAATGCTTTCTTTGCGATTACAGTACCAAGCTTTGCTGCTGCATCTACGTTATTAGTCTTCTCGAGCTCTGCCTTGATATCCTTGTCAAGTGTTGATGCAGAAACGAGTGTATTTCCAACTGTATCATCAATAATCTGAGCATACATATGGTTATTACTTCTGAATACAGCTAAACGAGGACGCTGTGCTGTACCAGCAAGATGATTACGCATTCTGTTATGTTTCTTTACACGAACTTCTGTTCTTGATTTCTTACTAACCATTACTTGTCCACTCCTTTAATTATTTTTTACCAGTCTTACCAACTTTACGTCTAATAACCTCATCAGCGTATTTGATTC
>ENA-OQKL01000417-OQKL01000417.1-human-gut-metagenome-genome-assembly--contig:-NODE-417-length-13786-cov-2.357786_pt1 | contig 13786 bp, 13 predicted proteins | sample MGYA00242779_ERZ504800 | MGnify/ENA primary metagenome ERZ504800 (study PRJEB26092, sample SAMD00036410) | human gut metagenome | host: Homo sapiens | study: EMG produced TPA metagenomics assembly of... | reverse complement strand
CTGGTAGGACAGTTGCGCACCGTTCTTCGGCGATCTGCAAGGATAAAGATTATGAATCAGCCATCGCCATGGTACACTACCCGTTTCAGTACCAACACGAATCCAAGCTGGGAGAGAGCACATCCGAACCGCTTTATTGTACACAACGGTGAGATCAACACTATTCGCGGTAATGCCGACAAGATGCTGGCACGTGAGGAAACAATGGAATCCTCCCATCTGAAAAATCAGCTGCATAAGATCCTGCCGGTTGTAGATACCAGAGGATCTGACTCTGCCATGCTTGACAATACACTGGAATTTCTGGTCATGAGTGGTATGCCGCTTCCACTGGCAGTTATGATCACCATTCCGGAACCATGGACGAACAATAAAACACTGGATCAGGATGAGAGAGATTTCTATCAATATTATGCAACTATGATGGAGCCGTGGGACGGTCCTGCCTCCATTGTATTTTCTGACGGTGATCTGGTCGGTGCGGTTCTTGACCGTAACGGTCTGCGGCCATCCCGTTACTATGTATTAAAGAGCGGGGATGTGATCCTGGCTTCCGAGGTCGGCGTTCTGGAAGTACCGGAAGAAGAAATCGTGTTAAAAGAGCGTCTGCACCCTGGAAAGATGCTGTTAGTCGATACTGTAGAAGGAAAAATCTATCAGGATGAAGAACTGAAAGAAATCTATGCGACCAAACAGTCGTATGGTGAATGGCTCGACAGCAATCTGGTAGAATTGAAAGAACTGAAGATCCCGAACAAACATGTGGAAGAATACGGTAAAGAGCAGAGAAAACAGCTGCAGAAAGCATTCGGCTATACCTATGAAGAATATAAGAATTCTATCCGTACCATGGCATTGAACGGCGGAGAGTCAATTGCAGCCATGGGTGTGGATACACCACTGGCAGTACTTTCTGAAAAACAGAGACCGTTATTTGATTACTTCAAACAGTTATTTGCCCAGGTAACCAACCCGCCGATCGATGCGATACGTGAGGAGATCGTCACCAGCACCACGATCTATGTAGGTAAAAAGGGTAATCTTCTGGAGGAAAAACCGGAAAACTGCCAGGTATTAAAGATCAATAATCCGATCCTGACCAATACGGATATGCTGAAGATCAAACAGATGCACAAACCGGGATTCAAGGTGGCAGTTGTTCCGATTACCTATTATAAGAGTACGAAACTGGAACGCGCGATCGACCGTCTGTTTGTGGAAGTGGATAAAGCATACAAAGACGGTGCCAATATTCTGGTTCTTTCCGACCGAGGTGTGGATGAAAACCATGTGCCGATTCCGTCCCTGTTAGCGGTATCTGCCGTACATCAGCATCTGGTCAATACAAAGAAACAGACATCTCTGGCCCTGATCCTGGAGTCCGGGGAACCGAGAGAAGTCCATCATTTTGCAACACTGTTAGGTTATGGTGCCTGTGCAGTCAACCCATATCTGGCCCAGGACAGTATCCGGGAACTGATCGAAGAGGGACTGCTTGACAAAGATTATTATGCCGCAGTGGATGATTACAATGCAGCAATCCTGCATGGTATCGTAAAGATTGCTTCCAAGATGGGTATTTCCACTATTCAGTCTTACCAGGGTGCGAAGATTTTTGAAGCCATCGGTATCTCTCAGAAAGTTATCGACAAATATTTCTCCGGAACCGTCAGCCGCGTGGGTGGTATCACTATGGAAGATATCGCAAAACAGGTGGATGAGAAACATTCTCAGGCATTTGACCCGCTGGGACTGGCCAGTGATCTGACACTGGACAGCCTTGGAAAACATAAAAGAAGAAGCGGTGGAGAAGAACACCGTTACAATCCACAGACCATTCATATGCTGCAGCAGTCCACCTGGACCGGAAGCTATGATATGTTCAAACAGTATACTGCAATGGTAGACGAAGAACAGAGCGGCTATCTGAGAAGTCTGATGGACTTTAATTATCCGGAAAACGGTGTGCCGATCGACGAAGTAGAAAGCGTGGATGAGATCGTAAAACGATTCAAAACCGGTGCCATGTCCTATGGTTCTATTTCTCAGGAAGCCCATGAGACACTGGCAATCGCCATGAATCATCTCCATGGAAAATCCAATACCGGTGAAGGCGGTGAAAGTGATGACAGACTAGATTCCGCAGGAAGCGATAATGACAGATGTTCTGCAATCAAACAGGTAGCATCCGGTCGTTTTGGTGTTACCAGCCGATATCTGGTAAGTGCAAGAGAGATTCAGATCAAGATGGCGCAGGGTGCAAAACCCGGTGAAGGTGGACATCTTCCGGCGAAAAAAGTATATCCGTGGATCGCAAAGACCAGACATTCCACACCGGGTGTGAGTCTGATCTCCCCGCCACCACATCATGATATTTATTCGATTGAAGACCTGGCACAGCTGATCTACGACCTGAAAAACGCAAATAAATACGCAGGAATCTCCGTAAAACTGGTTTCAGAAGCAGGTGTTGGTACGGTTGCGGCAGGTGTTGCCAAAGCCGGTGCACAGGTTATCCTGATCTCCGGATACGACGGAGGTACCGGAGCCGCTCCGGAAAGTTCTATCCACAACGCAGGTCTTCCATGGGAGATGGGACTTGCAGAGACCCATCAGACTCTGTTACAGAATGGTCTGAGAAACCGTGTCCGGATCGAGACAGACGGTAAACTGATGAGTGGCCGTGATGTGGCTATCGCAGCACTGCTCGGTGCGGAAGAGTTCGGTTTTGCAACCGCTCCGCTGGTAACCATGGGCTGCGTGATGATGAGAGTCTGCAACTTGGATACCTGCCCGGTAGGTGTGGCTACCCAGAATCCGGAACTGAGAAAACGCTTCAAAGGAAAACCGGAATACGTAGAGAACTTCATGCGCTTTATCGCTCAGGAGCTGCGGGAATATATGGCAAAACTGGGTGTTCGAACGATCGATGAGATGGTAGGAAGAAGTGACCTTCTGAAAGTAAAAGAAGACGCAAAAACACCGATGGCAGCAAAGATGGATCTGTCTCAGATCCTGTACAACCCATATGTGGGAGAAAAAGAGTGTGTTACGTTCAGTCAGGAAAAAGTATACGATTTCCAGCTGGAAAAAACGCTGGATGAGAAAGTACTGTTAAAGAAACTGGAGAAATCCGTAGAGAAGGGAACGAAAGCTTCTCTGGATCTGAAAGTCGGCAACACCGACCGTTCCTTCGGTACGATCCTCGGTGCAGAGATCACCCGTCAGCACAAAGACGGACTGCCGGAAGACACTATTACCATCAACTGTACCGGTGCCGGCGGACAGAGCTTCGGGGCATTTATCCCGAAAGGACTGACACTGCGCCTGTGCGGTGATACCAACGATTATTATGGAAAAGGACTTTCCGGTGGAAAACTGGTTGTCTTCCCGCCGAAGAACAGAGGATACAAAGCAGAAGAGAATATCATCGCCGGTAACGTAGCCCTGTATGGAGCCACCAGCGGTAAAGTATTTATCAATGGTGTGGCAGGGGAACGTTTTGCAGTCCGTAACTCCGGAGCCTGCGCAGTTGTAGAGGGTGTGGGAGAACATGGATGTGAATATATGACCGGTGGCCGCGTGGTCGTTCTTGGTAAGACAGGAAAGAACTTTGCAGCAGGTATGAGCGGTGGTATCGCTTATGTACTCGATGAGAACAGCCATCTGTATCGGAATCTGAACAAAGATATGATTTCCATTGAAAAACGTGGAAAACAATACGATATCAAAGAACTGAAAGAACTGATCGAGGAACATGTGGAAGCCACAGGATCCGAGAGAGGTGCGTTGATTCTGGAGCATTTCCAGGAGTATCTGCCAAAATTCAAAAAGATCATCCCGAATGATTTCAAGAAGATGATCGCTCTTTCTGCAAAGCTGGAAGAGAAAGGAATGAGCACAGAGCAGGCACAGATGGAAGCATTCTATGAAAGTTTCCAGACCAAACCGACGGAGGAGTAAGAGAAATGGGAAAAGCGACAGGATTTTTGGAATATGAAAGAAAAAACGCAGCAGTAGAGGAACCTTTGAAACGAATCCGTCATTTTAACGAATTCCGTACTCCGCTGCCTTTAGAAGAACAGCAGAAACAGGGAGCACGCTGTATGGAGTGTGGCGTTCCTTTCTGCCAGAACGGAGCCATGTTAGCCGGCATGGCTTCGGGCTGTCCGTTGCATAATCTGGTACCGGAAACCAATGATCTGGTGTACAGCGGCAACTGGAAACAGGCCTATGAAAGACTTACAAAAACACACAGTTTCCCGGAGTTTACCAGCCGTGTCTGCCCTGCACTCTGCGAGGCGGCATGTACCTGTAATCTGAACGGAAAACCGGTATCCACAAAGGAAAATGAGCGTGCCATCATCGAACATGCTTACGAGATGGGCTGGGTACAGCCACAGACTCCGAAGATCCGTACCGGAAAGAAAGTGGCGGTAGTAGGAAGTGGTCCTTCCGGACTGGCAGCAGCGCAGCAGTTAAACCGCAGAGGACACAGTGTGACCGTTTTCGAACGCCATGACCGGATCGGTGGACTGCTCCGTTATGGTATTCCTAACATGAAGCTGGATAAAAAGATTCTGGATCGCAGAATCGAGCTGATGAAAGCCGAAGGTGTGGAATTTAAGACCGGTGTGGATGTGGGAAAAGATATCACGGCAGAAGAACTGAAAAGACAGTTTGACCGTGTGATCCTGGCATGCGGAGCTTCCAACCCCAGGGATATCAATGTGCCGGGAAGAGAGAGTGGCAATATTTACTTCGCAGTGGAATATCTTTCTTCTGTGACCAAGAGCCTGCTGGATTCAGGATTTGCAGATGGAAAGGCAATCTCTGCAAAAGGAAAACACGTGTTAGTCATCGGTGGTGGTGATACCGGTAACGACTGTGTGGGTACCGCTGTCCGCCAGGGAGCAAAATCCGTCACACAGCTGGAGATGATGCCAAAACCGTCCGTGGAGCGACTGCCATCCAACCGTGCCGGAGTGCCGAAGGTACTGAAAACTGATTACGGTCAGGAAGAAGCTATCGCAGTCTTCGGTCAGGATCCGCGAATCTATAAAACACGGTAAAAGAATTCCAGAAAGCAAAAACGGAACGTGAAAAAAGCAGTGATCGTCAGCCTGGAGCCTAAAAAAAGATGAAAAGAGCGGACGTATGATGATGGTTCCCGTTGAGGGAAGTGAGAAAGTTATAGATGCGCAGCTGGTATTGATCGCAGCCGGTTTTCTGGGAAGCCAGAAATACGTCACCGATGCCTTCAAAATCGATCTGAACCCGAGAACCAATGTTCTGACAAAACCGGACGAATACGAAACCAGCGTTCCGGGTGTTTTCACCGCCGGTGACATGCACCGCGGTCAGTCACTGGTTGTATGGGCTATCCGGGAAGGAAGAGAGGCAGCGAAAGCCGTGGATCGATCCCTGATGGGATATACAAACCTGTAAAATTTTTAATGAAGTATTGACAAGAGAAAGTCCGATTGCTATAATACGGAACATAAAAGGCAAGGGCGTCTTACCCGGAGGGGAAACTCTGGATAAGGTCGCCCTTTTTGAGTTGTAAAAAACGTAACTGTTCAGCAGACAGTAACGTGAAACTGTCGAACAGCTGCAATAGCATCCTTTGGAGCGACAGAACGTAACTGATAATATATGCGTAAGAAAAAGGAGAACAATATGGAGAATTATAGTAAATCGGAGATTCTGCAGATGGTGGAGGAAGAAGATGTAGAATTCATCCGCCTGCAGTTTACAGATATGTTTGGAGTATTAAAAAATGTGGCAATCCCGAGCAGCAGACTGATCAAAGCTATGGAAAACCGTTGTACCATCGATACCGCAGTACCCTGGATGGGATTTACCGGTCGGGGGAAGAAGTGTGATCTGTATCTGAAACCGGATCTGAGCACGTTTTCCATTCTGCCATGGAGACCCCAGCACGGGGAAGGTTGCTCGGTTTTCTCTGTGATGTAGTGCAGAGAAGATGGCACAGAGATTGAGGACAGTACCGAGATCTATTTTAAAAAGAGTAGTAAAAAGGCACAGGAAAAAGGGTACACACTGAAGGTCAATCCGGAGTGCGAATTCTTCCTGTTTCATACCGATGACAATGGAATGCCAACCACGCTGACGCATGAAAAGGCCGGTTATCTGGATACTTCCCCTATTGATCTGGGAGAAAATACGAGAAGAGATATCATTCTTACATTAGAAGAGATGGGATATGAGATCGATTCCTCCCATCATGAGATTTCTCCGGCACAGCATGAAATTGATTTTACTTATGAAAATGCGATGGCCACTGCAGATAAGATCATGACTTTTAAGATGGCAGTCCGTACAATTGCAAAGCGTTACGGTCTCCATGCAACTTTTATGCCGAAACCACGGGCAGAAGTTAATGGTTCCGGCATGCATCTGAACATGCGGCTGTTGAAAGACGGAAAGAATATATTCAAAGGTGAGGATGGAACATTAAGTGCAGAAGGTGAAGCATTTCTTGCGGGTATCCTGTATCATATACAGGGTATGACTGCGGTAATGAATCCACTGGTGAATTCTTATAAACGACTGGTTCCCGGATTCGAGGCACCTTCAGAAGTGACCTGGTCAAGAACACAGAGAAATGCACTGGTCCATGTGAGAAAAGAACATGGTGGAGAAGTGAATCTGGAACTTCGCAGTCCGGACTCCGCGTCTAATCCGTATCTGGTATTTGCCTTGTGTCTGGCAGCAGGTATGGAAGGTATTGAAAAAGGACTGCAGGTTCCGGAAGAACTTACCAAGGATATCCGGAAACTGAATGAAGAAGAGAAAAAACTTCTTGGAATCCAGATGCTGCCGGAAAATCTTGGGGAGGCCATCAAAGCCATGGGACAGGATACTCTTGTATCAAAAGTTCTGGGAGAAACATACCGTAAAGGATATATGAAGGCCAAACGAAAAGAATGGAAAGATTATCTGGAACAGGTATCCGAATGGGAACTGAACCGGTATCTTTATCGCGTATAGATAAGGGAGGCAGCTGATGAGTGTGGTGGTAATCGTCTTACCAAAGATGGAAGACGCAAAGAAAATCCGTAAGATCCTGATGGGACATGGATTTCCACAGGTATTTGCTTATGCTACCGCTTCCGCTGCTCTTTCGGAGATCAGGGAACATGAGTCGGGAATGGTGATCAGCGGGTATCATCTGAAAGATATGTATTATACAGAACTCGCTGACAGCCTTCCTCCTCACTTCGAACTGGTTCTTCTGGGATCTGCCAGTACTGTCAGTGCGGCAGACACCGGAATCTTATCTCTTACCACACCGTTAAAGGTCTATGATCTGGTCAATACTGCAGAGATGGTACTGCACCAGATGGAACGGATGGCAAAGAAAGCCAGAAAGCCGAAACGGCGCAGTGAACGGGAAGACAATTATATAAAAAATGCGAAAATACTTTTAATGGAACGTAATCATCTGAGTGAAGAGGAGGCTCATCGCTATATTCAAAAAAGCAGCATGGATAATGGAACCAACATGGTAGAGACAGCACAGATGATCCTGACCTTACTGTTTGAAGAAGGCTGACGGAAATTGCATGAAAAGGAGAATGTGATATGGAATTCATTACAGGATTAAAACAACAGGAAGAAGCAGAATTAGAAGATCTGCTGAAAGCAGAGGAAGGAACAACGATTATTCTGGAAGGGGCAGTGCACAGCATCCGTGATATGGGTGAAATCGCATTTGTGATTTTGAGAAAAAGGGAAGGACTGATCCAGACCGTATGGGAAGAAGGAAAGACAGATATGGAACTTTCTGAGATCAGAGAGGGAGATTACATCCATGTGACCGGTCAGATCAAAGACGAAGAGCGTGCTCCCCATGGGAAAGAAGTACGACTGTCCACCATCCGTCACCTGTCTCACGTATCCTGTCCATTGCCACTTCCCATTGACAAATGGAAATTAAACACTTCTCTGGAAGCAAAATTAGACCGTCGCTCCCTTTCTTTGAGAAATATCAGAGAACGGGCAAGATTCCGTATTCAGGAAGGAATCGTTCGAGGCTTTCGTGATTTCCTCTATGAGCAGGGATTTTACCGAGATCCACACACCAAAGATCGGTGCAAAGAGTGCTGAGGGTGGTGCAAACATGTTCCGGCTTTCTTAGTTTTCACAGACCGGCGGTTCTGCAGCAGAGTCCTCAGTTATATAAACAGATGATGGTCGGTGTATTTGACCGTGTCTTTGAAACCGGTCCTGTATTCCGTGCAGAAAAGCACAACACCAGAAGACATCTGAATGAATACACCAGTCTGGACTTTGAGATGGGATATATCCACAGTTTCCTTAGATATCTGTGCGATGGAAACCGGCTTCCTGCAGTATACGATGAACCTGCTGGAAAAAGAGTACAGCAAAGAGTTGAAACTTCTGAATATCACACTGCCGGATGTGGAAAAGATCCCTTATGTTCGCTTTGATGAAGCGAAACGCCTGGTTTCCGAAAAAATACAACAGAAAGATCAGAAACCCTTTCGACCTGGAACCGGAAGAAGAGGAACTGATCGGAAAATATTTTAAAGAAGAATACAATGCAGATTTTGTATTTGTGACACACTATCCGAGTAAAAAACGTCCGTTCTATGCGATGGATGATCCGGAGGATACCCGTTATACGTTAAGCTTTGACCTGCTGTATCATGGTCTCGAGATCACCACCGGGGGACAGCGTATCCACGATCTGTCCATGCTGGAAGAGAAGATCCAGGAGAAAGGTATGACAGAAGAAGGCCTGGAACAGTATCTGGATGCGTTCCGCTTCGGTATGCCGCCACACGGTGGACTGGGTATCGGTCTGGAACGACTGACCATGCAGTTACTGGGAGAAGATAATGTAAGAGAAGCCTGCTTATTCCCGAGAGATATGAGCAGACTGGAGCCGTAAGACGGCAGAAAGGAGTCAGGGAATGAGCGAGAGAAAAATAGATGAAGCAACCATGGATAACGTAGAGATCCTTGCAAAACTGGCGCTGACGCCACAGGAGAGACAGAAAGCCATGGATGAGATGGAAAAAATCCTGACCTATGTGGAAAAATTAAATGAACTGGATACGGATCAGGCAGAGCCGCTGGTACATATCTTACCGGAGGTGAATGTCTTCCGGGAAGACCAGGTGACCAACGGGGACGGCAGAAAAGACTCTCTGGCAAATGCCCCGAAGGCAAAAGAAGATCAGTATATCGTACCAAAGACCGTATAGCAGGAGGAAGAAGCAATGGAAGAAATCTTACAGATGTCTGCGCTGGAACTGTCAAAACAGATCCGGCACGGCTCCGTCAGTGTAAAAGAAGCAGTGGAAGCCTGCAAAAAACAGATACAGAAGTCAGAGTCCCAGGTACATGCTTATGTTTCCATGGATGAAAAGATTCTGGCTCATCGGATCAAAGAAGTAGAAGAAGGAATCAAAAGCGGCAGATACATTAAAACAAAATCCGGAAATGGAGAGAACGAAGATGGAAAGAAAACCGTATAGTGCCGGAGCAGTGAAATTTTCGTTCTGGTTCATGGAATTTCGGAAAAACCGTGCAGCTTTTGAGCGAGGGTAAGAGCTTTGCAGACATTAAAAAGTTGAATGAAGAGACAAACATCTATGGCGCACCGACAAAACTACGAGCGCAGCAGATTTATTCTACCGTAACAGCCCGTATCAAGACATTAGATGAAAGCTTTTACCCAATCTTTCTGAGCAGTGATCTTGCTACACAAAATTATTTGTGCTGACTGCGGCTCTTTTGCATGACACGCTGTTCTTTGATTTTGTGTATGAAGTAGTGCGGGAAAAAATGATTCTTGGTTCCGACGAGCTGACGGATGCAGATATCCGGATATTCTTCAAAAATAAGCAGGAACAGAGTGAGAAAGTGGCTTCTCTTCAAGACTATACGCTGCACCGCCTCGGCTCCTGCTATAAAACGCAGCTTTATGAAGCTGGGCTTTTAGAAAGCAACCGGGCAAACAGCACAAGAAAAATACTGAAGCCAATTCTTGATATTGCATTTGAGCATTGGCTTTATGACCATGACCTTGGCATCATGGTAAAAACACTGACGGGGGTAAGATGAAATGGATTTAAGCCAAAGACTGGATGAGATGGAGCTTGCAATCCATAAGCCGTCTTTCCGAAAAGGAACAGGCCGCGCAAATGAGGTCAACTATTGGGTGTTTGATTATCCACCGGAAAAGGAACTGGAAGTTCGGGAGCGTGTAGAGTATCTGAAAAATAAGAACGACCGGGGCGATGATGATTTTGAGCTTGTGGTCTTTGACCTGTATGATATCATCATTGACTTTTTGGAAAAGAAAAACTTCATGGAAAAGTGCTATGACTTTGAAAAAAAGCGAGGGATCGAGCGTATCGTCAAGGCAGTGACCAACTCCATGAAGGTAAATGACGATGACAGCCTGATCGTGCAATATATCAAAGAACATACGCCGGAGAATGCAGTCGTGTTCCTGACCGGTATCGGCAAGTGCTATCCGATTTTGCGCTCCCACAAGGTGCTTAACAACTTGCATCAGGCATTTGTGCGCTGCCCGGTCGTGATGTTCTTTCCGGGAACCTATAATGAGCAGGAGCTGATTCTGTTCAATGAGATTAAAGACGATAACTATTACCGGGCATTCCGACTGGTAAAGTAATGGATGGAGGAAACTGTTATGCAGATCAAGGACATGTTCCGAAAGAAAATTGACCGTGAGATACAGGGTGTTATCATTGTCGGTCAGGGTGAAGAGACAAATGTAGCGCAGGAGCTGGAAGAGTATGTTGTGACCCGTGAGCTTCAGCGTCATTTTGCGGATTTCTTTGCAGCATATAAAAAAGGTATTCAGGGAACCACACCGAAAATGGGTGTCTGGATTTCCGGCTTCTTTGGAAGCGGTAAATCGCACTTCCTGAAAATCCTGTCCTATCTGCTTCAGAATAAACAGGTCGGAGACAAACATGCCATCGACTACTTTATCGAAGATCAGAAGATTACCAATCAGATGGTGCTGGCAGATATGCAGCTGGCAGCAAACACTCCATCGGACGTAATTCTTTTCAACATTGATTCCAAAAGTGATTCTAATGGCAAGGAAAACAAAGATGCCATTGTGAACGTATTCCTGAAGGTCTTCAATGAGATGCAGGGCTTCTGCGGTTCCATGCCTCACCTTGCTGACCTGGAGCGTAGGCTTTCCGAAGAAGGTCGTTTTGAAGAGTTTAAGGAAAAGTTTGAAGAAGAGTATGGCGATCCGTGGGAAAGCTCTCGTCAGGACTTCGATTTCATTCAAGATTCTGTTGTCGATGTTCTTTCTGACATGGATTTCATGAGCGAATCAGCTGCCCGTAACTGGTGCGAGAAAGCAACCGAGGGCTACCAGATCAGCATTGAGGATTTTGCTAAGCGTGTAAAGTCCTACATTGATAAAAAAGGCAATAACCACCATGTTGTTTTCCTTGTGGATGAGATCGGTCAGTACATTGGTGATGATTCCAAGCTGATGCTGAACCTTCAGACAGTGACGGAAGAACTGGGCAAGGAATGCATGGGTAAGGCTTGGGTAATCGTAACGAGCCAGCAGGATATCGACTCCATTACCAAGGTGAAGGGGAACGACTTCTCCAAGATTCAGGGACGTTTCGATACACGCCTTTCTCTGTCCTCTGCCAATGTAGACGCTGTTATCAAAAAGCGTATTCTGGATAAGACAGAGACCGCAGCACAGAGCCTGCGTCTGCTCTATGACCAGAAAGCGACCATCATCAAAAATCTGATTGTCTTCAACGACGGTGTGGAGAAAAAACTGTACGCTAACGCAGAAGATTTTGCAGAGGTTTATCCTTTTGTTCCATACCAGTTTAATTTGCTTGCCAGCGTGCTGACCAGCATCCGTACCCACGGTGCATCCGGCAAGCACCTGTCCGAAGGTGAACGTTCCATGCTGGCTCTGTTCAAAGAGTCTGCTATGCAGCTGATGGACGATGAGATGGGGGCAATCGTGCCGTTCTATCGGTTCTATGATGCATTGGAGAACTTCCTTGACCACAGCCACAGCAGCGTGATCATCCGCGCTTATGACAACAGTTATATCAACCCGGAAAAGAAGGAAAAAGATGTCTTTGCCATCAATGTGCTGAAGACCCTTTTCCTGATTAAATATGTTTTGGAGATCGAAGCCAACGTGGACAACATCGTCAGCCTGATGATTACCAGCATTGACGATGATCGTATTTCTTTGAAAGCACAGGTGGAGGATGCACTGAAAGTGCTGATGCGCCAGATGCTGATCCAGAAGAATGGCTCCATCTATGTTTTCCTGACCGATGAGGAACAGGAAATCAACAACGAAATCGAAAAAGAAAATGTGGAGATGCCGGAGGTCATCACGAAGATTGCGGAGATGATCTATGAGGACATTTTCTCCAGCAAGAAGTATCAGTACCCAAGCTTCAGTGGACGGTATGCGTTCTCCTTCAATCAGACAGTGGATGACCGCCCCTATAAGGCAAACCAGAATTACGATATCGGCCTCCGTGTGCTGACCCCGTGGTATGAGGGCGGCACCGATGATGGTACGCTGCGCCTGCTCTCTGGCCAGGGCAAGGAAGTTCTTGTGGTTCTGCCGAATGATGATGCGTTCCTGACGGAAATGCGGGCATACTTGAAAATTGAGCGGTTCCTGCGCAAGAACACTTCTGTGCAGCTTGCCAAGTATGAGACCATTAAGGAAGCAAAGCGCGTAGAGATGCGGGAACGCAACGGTAACGCCAAGCTTTACCTGACGGAAGCTCTGAAAGAGGCTACCATCTATGTCAATGGTGATGTGCTACACACCTCCGGCAAGGAAGTGACCAGCCGCATCAACGAGGCAATCGGAAGATTGGTGCAGACGGTTTACCACAAGCTGTCCTACATCGACGTAGCGATGGGCGAAGCAGACATCCGGAAGATGTTCAAGACCAGCAACCAGCTGTCGCTGGCACTGGGAGATACCGGAGAATCCAATGTTCACGCACTGGATGATGTGCTGCAATTCGTGGCGGGCAACTCCCGGATGCACATGAAAACTTCTATGAAAACCATCAAGGATCGCTTTATGAAAGCACCCTATGGCTTTGTGGAAGATGACATCCATTGGCTGGTGGCACGTCTCTTTAAGCGTGGAGACCTGTCCTTTACGGTCAACGGTGAGAGTGTCAATCTGAACAACCGTTCCGAAGAAGAAATCATCGGCTATATCACGAAGAAGCAGTTCGTGGATAAGCTGCTGACGGAAGTGCGCGTCCGTGTGCCGGAAAACCAGAAAAAGGCCGTCCGCACCGTGATGAAAGAGCTGTTCAAGGTGGCGCCGCCTGCCGATGACGAAGATACCATCATGAAGAACTTTCAGCATTACTGCGAGAATCGGATCACCGAGATTGAGCGGCTGGAACCGAAATATGAGAATTATGCCTATCCGGGAAAAGAACTTCTGGAAAAGGGTAAGAAGCGGCTTTCCGCACTGGTGCAGATTCAGGCACCGCTGGAATTCTTTAAGACCGTATTTGACGAGCAGGATGATCTGATGGATTTTGGCGAAGACTATGAGCCTATCCGTGATTTCTTTGGCAGTGAACAGCTGACTATCTTCACCCGTGCGCTGGATATGCTGAATATCTACGAGGACAGCAAGACCTACATCGTGGATGCAGAACTGGAAGACGTGGTGGCTAAGATGCGTACCATCGTCCGGATGGCGAAGCCC
>ENA-OQKL01000415-OQKL01000415.1-human-gut-metagenome-genome-assembly--contig:-NODE-415-length-13984-cov-2.457963_pt1 | contig 13984 bp, 14 predicted proteins | sample MGYA00242779_ERZ504800 | MGnify/ENA primary metagenome ERZ504800 (study PRJEB26092, sample SAMD00036410) | human gut metagenome | host: Homo sapiens | study: EMG produced TPA metagenomics assembly of... | reverse complement strand
CAGAGCGGATTGTACTCAAGCAGCACTCGCTCCGGATGATATTTGCGATGCAGAACACGGAGGTTCTCAAATGTAAAATCCTCCGGCTCTTCGATCTTCTCGACAACCGTGTTGTATTTCAGAAGTTCTTTCTCGTCGTACTCCTCCTCACCCTCTTCGCAGGTGATCAGAAGTGTTGTTCCTTCTATTTGAAAGTAATCCTGTTTCGCAGTAAAATCCAGAAAAGAAGTTTTGCCGCTCTCCAGGACACCGGTCACAAGATAAACCGGTGTTGAAATATTAAAATCACTCATCTTTTTTTACCTTGTTCCTTATTTCGCAAACCACAGCTGCTCTAATTTTGCTTCATCCAGTTTTGAACCGATCACGCAGATACGTCCTGTGTATTCTGCACTTCCCTCACGGATATCCACTTCTTCCGGAACCATGTCAAAATAAGTCCAGACACCGTCTTCGCTCTCCAGCATACCTTTTGCACGCAGGATCATTCCGTAAGAATCGTCTTCTGACAGAGTTTTCAGAAATCTTTTCAAATCTCTTCACGGCTGTATTTACGGACGGTTTCCTTACCCCAGCTTGTAAATACCTCATCTGCGTGATGATGGTGATGATCATGATGATCATGTCCGCAGCCGCATTCATGGTCGTGATCGTGGTGATGATGCTCATGTTCCTCATGATCATGTCCACAGCCACATTCATGGTCGTGGTCATGGTGATGATGTTCATGTTCTTCGTGATCATGTTCATGTTCTTCGTGATCATGTCCACAGCCACATTCATGATCATGGTCGTGATCGTGATGATGATGCTCTCCATGTTCATGTACATGTCCGCACTCCGGGCATACCTCTTCCTCAGACATCAGTTCTTCCTCAAGAGATACCGGTTTCTCCATAACCTCAAGGATTTTCTTTCCGTCCAGTTTCTCAATCGGAGTGGTGATGATAGCAGCTTTCGCATTAATTCCACGAAGAAGTTCCATCGCCTGCTGTGCTTTCTTCTCATCAATGATATCTGTACGGCTCATGATGATCGCACCTGCATATTCAACCTGATTATCAAAGAATTCACCAAAGTTTCTCATATACATTTTGCACTTCTTTGCATCAACTACAGTTGTATAGCTGTTCAGAACGATATCCACATCTCCCTGAACACCCTGTACTGCCTTAATAACATCTGAGAGTTTACCAACACCTGATGGCTCGATCAGGATTCTGTCCGGATGATATTTGTCCACAACCTCTTTCAGAGAAGTGCCGAAATCTCCCACTAATGAACAGCAGATACATCCGGAATTCATTTCCCGGATCTGGATTCCCGCTTCCTTCAGGAAACCACCGTCAATACCAATCTCACCAAATTCGTTCTCGATCAGTACAACCTGCTCATCTGCATAAGCCTCTTTCAGAAGTTTCTTAATCAATGTAGTTTTACCGGCTCCAAGGAAACCGGAAATAATATCAATCTTAGTTGCCATTGTCTTATTTCTCCTCTTCGTTAAAATTTATATTTCTGAATAACTGCCATATAGCCGTCATTTTTTATATTCTGCCATTTTTATGAACAAACAGAATAACTTTTGGAACTGCCATCATTATCTGTCTGTTTATATATTTACCTATAACGTACTCATTATACATAAGATATCCAATGTATTCAAGTCTGCCATCAACGCATTTTGACCAGGAAACACTTGTGCCCCCTGGTTTACAGATATCCTGCAGTTGTTCAATACTTTCAGAACAACCTGCCTGTTCACATCAAAGAAAGGGGCATGATTCACCATCATGCCCCCGCCTGTATACACTAATGATCAACCGTTGATCATAAAGCTCATTAATTTATCAATATCGTCTTTCTCATAAGCAACGATCTCAAGTTCCGGAATCTCTCCGCCTGAGAAAATGTTTGCCAGAGATACATACTGGGATAATTTAGATTTAAGGTTCAGTCTGTCACCTTCGCCTGTTACTAATTCTACTCTGCCTTCGCAACTGTCAACTACAGCAAAAAATTTATCGATGTCTTTAATGTTAGATACTTTCATGTTCATTCTCCTTTCAACATGGAAACCATTATTCTCTCTATTCCTTGTGTTCGCGATAATTATAACGCAGATAAATTTCAAAAGCAATTATTTATATTTCACGAATTTTTCATATATTATCATGCTTACTCTGCAATATTGTCAAATAAATAACATACCCCTGACAATAATTCTCTCAGATATTTACATATATCCTGAAATCATCCCGAAAAATTAATATGTAAAAACTCGCAATCCCATAAGCCGGCAATGGATATGCGAAGGAAAACTCTCTGTTATCACATTCCTGTTTTCACTGCCTTAAATGTCTTTGGCTGCTCCAGAAGTCCATTCTCGTCCATGATCAGCTTGTACTGTTTTTTCTTCGGAACACCAACTCTGTAATCCGGACGGTCAACAGGTGTAAAGTTAACTATGTAAAGATATTGTTTCTCTTTGTAGGAGACTTTCTCACAAAGCTGAAAATACTTCTGTCCCCGTCATCCGCATTGATCCACTCAAATCCTTCCGGATTATTATCACCGGCATAAAGTGCCGGATATTTCTTATAAATAGTCAGGAGATCATGCACATAATTCTGAAGTTCCTTGTGTGGCTCTTCATTCAGAAGGAACCAGTCAAGTTCTCTCTCCTCACTCCATTCACGAAGCTGTCCGAATTCCTGTCCCATGAACAGAAGCTTCTTACCCGGATGGCAGTTCATAAATGAATATGCAGCCTTTAAATTCCTGAATTTGTCCGGTAATTCTCCCGGCATCTTCTCAAGCATGGAGCATTTCAGATGAACCACCTCATCATGAGAAAGAACTAATACATATCTCTCACTGTATGCATATGACATGGAGAAAGTCATCTTATTATGATTAAATTTACGGAAATACGGATCCAGCTTCATATATTCCAGGAAGTCATTCATCCATCCCATATTCCACTTCAGACTAAAACCAAGTCCGTCCTTCTCTGCATCCCCTGTAACCATCGGCCATGCAGTAGATTCCTCAGCGATCATCACAGTTCCATGATTCCTTCCAAGAACTACTGTATTCAGATGCTTAAAAAATTCAATAGCCTCCAGATTCTGATTTCCGCCATATTTATTTGCGATCCATTCTCCATCCTTCTTACCATAATCAAGATAAAGCATGGAAGCAACAGCATCCACACGAAGTCCGTCTACGTGGCACTCCTCCACCCAGTAAAGGGCATTTGCGATCAGGAAGTTCTTAACCTCCGGGCGTCCGTAATTATAAATCTTGGTACCCCAGTCCGGATGTTCTCCCTGTCTCGGATCTGCGTGCTCATATACTGCGGTTCCGTCAAAGTTCGCAAGACCATGGGCATCTTTCGGAAAATGTGCAGGTACCCAGTCAAGGATAACTCCAATCTTATTCTGATGTAAATAATCCACCATATACTTGAAATCCTGCGGCGTTCCATATCTGGAAGTCGGTGCATAATATCCGGTCACCTGATATCCCCAGGAACCGTCAAAAGGATGCTCTGCGATTCCCATAAGCTCTACATGGGTATATCCCATTTCCTTCACATAAGCTGCCAGAGCATGTGCGAATTCTCTATAGTTATAAAATCCTTTTTCATTTTCCTCTGACTGCGGATGCTTCTTCCATGAACCCGGATGAACCTCATAGATTGCCATAGGCTCTACCTGCTCATCAAACTTATCTCTGTTCTTGATCCATGTGGCATCCTTCCATTTATAGTCTGTGATATCTGTGATCCTGGAGGCTGTACCCGGACGGAGTTCAGCTTCATTTGCATAAGGATCTGCTTTATATAGCTTCTCTCCATGCGCACCCACGATAAAGAATTTATACAGCTGTCCGATCTTTGCCCCCGGAACAAACACTTCATAAACACCGATCGGCCCAACCTTCTCCATCGGGTTTGCTTCTTCCTCCCAGTCATTAAATTCACCGATTACAGAAACAGACTGTGCATTCGGTGCCCAGACCGCAAAATATACACCTTTTTTTCGTCTGTATGTAGTCGGATGGGCACCCAGTTTCTTATATACTTCATAATTGGTTCCCTGTCCAAATAAATATTGATCCAAATCTGTAAATTTCATACTCACACCCATCTGGAGTCCTCCCTTAACTTCGGTTTCTATCTTTTTTGCAGATACTGATTCCATAAAATAATACTGTAACAGGATATCTTACGTTACTGCTCACTCCATTCTCAGTAACGTAGCCAAAATTCATTCCAGATTGCCTGCGGCAATGGAATTTTGGCGTATGAACAGTAACTATCTTACAGCAAGTTCAATCAGGAATACGAACTGACTTTTAGTCATTCTATAAGCCTTATTATACCAACGGACATTCCATACGTCAATTAAAAATATGTGTATATTTAACAATTTTTTTATATATTTTATGTGTTTTTTGTAAAAAACATAAAGAGCAAAGAAGTACCATTGCTCTCTTCTTTGCTCTTTCGTATGTTCGTAATTACTCTGTATGATCCACATTGCAGGATTGCATATGTTTTTTATTCCGTTCCATCTCCGTAATCTACAGAATCATCACTGTAATCTTCCGAATCATCTGAACTTCCATCATCATAACTTCCGTCATCCGAACTTCCATCATCATAGCTTCCATCGTCTGAACTTCCATCCGAATAATCCTCACTTCCGTCTGAGGAATCTGTGCTTCCGTCAGAAGAATCTGTGCTTGCATCAGATGTACCATCTGTTCCGTCTGCAGAAGCTGCTGCATCGGAACCGCCCTGATATCCCGGCACATCTCCATTACTGAGTGTACTCGGCCAGAAATCCACATAACATGCATTCTGTAAGGTCACATTCTTGGCTTCTGCCATCTCACTTACCGTTACAAGTTTATATCCCTGTGCAATAAGATCCGGTATCAATCTCAAAGCAGCCTTTACAGATGGCTCATGAATATCATGCATCAGGATGATAGTTCCATCTGTCAGATCTCCATTCATTACTGCACTGTAATCCGCATCTGCATCCAAAAGTTTCCAGTCTTCTGTGTCCAGTGACCACATAAAGAACGGCTTATTTACAGTATTATAAATATCTGAATTTCCGTCCCCGTAAGGCGCACGCGCCACACTCGCAGCCTGGCCACATGCCTGAATCAATGCATCATCTGTATCAGAGAACTGCTTTGCAACTGCGTCAAGATCAATTGTCGTCAACTGTGTATGATCCCATGAATGACTTCCAATCTCACAGCCAAGTTCCAGCATACGTTTTGGCGCATCCGGATATGAACTGACATTCTGACCAAGCATAAAGAATGTTGCATGAGCATTATTCTGTTCCAGACAATCCAGCAGTTCATCTGTATACTCTCCCGGACCATCATCAAAAGTCAGTGCCAGCATCGGACGTACCTTACTCGGATCATAAGATCCGTCTTCATTAAAGTAATAATCCTTCACTCCCTTTTCTACCCATCCTGTCTGTATATATCCGTTTTCGTCAAAAGAATAGGTAACACCATCTATATCCTGAAATCCATTTGAAAAATATGTACCATCTGTATTCTGATACCACTTTCCGTTAGCATCCTCATGCCATCCGGCTGTCATCGCGGCAATCTTATCTGTATCTGATTTACCCTTCAATGGCTGTCTCACCGCAGCATCGGAATTTGCCTGAACTTCCTCTGTATCTGCCTGAGCCTGCACAGTCTGATCACTGCTTCCGCCTCCGGCTACATGATGTGCGATCGGAATAATAATTCCTCTCACCACAAACACCACCGCCAGAATCATGCCAATAACACAAAGTCCGATCTTTGTATAATGCCTGATCATCATCTGGCGTTTTTTTCTGCGCATTCTTTCGCGCAACACCCTCTTATCCATGGTTTCCTTTCCCCGCTTCTTTTTGTTAATTAGTCCCTGACAGCGTACATCACAGTACGGAGTAATCCACTTTTATCAATAATCATAACTCATTTATCAGGTAAATACAATGCCAATTATTCACTCTGATCAACATCTTCCGTACCTAATTCCTCTTCCAGATTCTCATCTACATCTGAATTGTCCTGTCCGGAATCATCAGTATCTTCATCTGATACATTCTGATCACTGTCCTGTTCTGCATTTTCTGCCGCAGCATCTGCATCATCTGCCAGCACATCACCGTTTGCGACTTTCTCACTCACACTCGCATTTTTTATAATGAACTCCTCCACTCTGAGAAGTCCGACTGATTCATCTACATAATCCTGTCCGTAAGTTCCAACCAGCTCTGCAATACTGGAAACACCCATCTGTTCTACCAGTTTATCCTGCAGCTGAAGGCTCTCTTTGTCGTCAAGTGACAGTCCCTCTGCATCCATAATCCCCTGCACGATCAGGTTCTGCTTAACCTTACCCTCTGCATACTGCTGACATTGTTCATCAAAATCATCCTGCGAAATACCCTGACTGTCTGTAAACTCTTCCAGAGTCATGTCGGCCTGTTTTGCATAAACTTCCATACTCTTCTTAAATTCAGAAACAGCCTTATCCACATCTTCCTGTGGGTATTCTTTTACTTCAGAGTTCTCAAGCACTGTACTCCATGCAGTATTCTTAAGAACCTCCTGCGCAGATTCCTTTGCGTTTTTCTCAAGTTCACTGCGAATACTCTCACGATAATCATCTACTGTTGTATAATCAGTGTTCTTTGCAACCCATTCATCTGTAAGTTCTCCTTCACGCCGCACGTTCTGCACCGTAACCTTGTATATAACTTCCTTACCTGCCAGAGTTTCGTCCGCATAGTCTGACGGAAAATCAATTTTAACTCTCCTTTGTGTCACCCTTTTTCATCCCGATCACATCATTTTCAAATTCCTCAAACATCTGTCCGTCGCCGATCACAAAGTCATAGTTATTGGCAGTACCACCGTCAAAAGTCTGTCCGTCTTTAGTGCCTGTATAATTTACAGTCACCAGATCCCCTTCTTTCGCCGCATCAGATACAGGTTCTGCCTTATCTTTCAGATCCTCATCGATCTGCGCCTGTACATCATCGTCAGTGATCGCATCCACCGCATTGTCCAGAGTCAGTCCTTTATATTCTCCGATCGTAATATATTTCTCTACATTCTCAACAGAAACAAGACGCGTAGTTCCTGTCTCTGCTTTCTTCCCGTCAGCAGCTCCTTCTGTCTTTGTACCGTCTGTGATAACAGCACCGCCATCACCACACGCAGATGCTGTCAGTGCAAAACAAACTGCAAGCATGGCAAGATATAGTTTTTTTCTTCATAATAATCAATACTCCCTTCTACATTCCAGGTACCGGAGTTGGTCTTGAAGAATCCCATACTTCCGATACATCAAAAAGATCACTGAGCATTTCCGGATTATAATACATTCTGTATCCATCCAGATTTCTTCTTCCCTGTCGAAAATAATCATCTGTAATCTGTACAAAATACTGACTGGAATCTACATTACAGAAATAGCGGTATCCCTGACTCTTATAAAACTCATATTTCTCATTGTCTGCCGAATATCCTTCCCAGCTTCCGATATCCGCACCAAATGCAAAAATGATCATATCTGTTTCTCCAAGTATGGGAGCCACATATTTCTTCCATTTTTTATCATCTCTTTTCAGATCATCCAGAGAAGTGGCAGCCACATCCTTATGTCCCCATGTATGGCTTGCAAATTCCCAGCCTTCTGCCTTCATAGCCTTAGCTACCTTTTTTGCATTTTTCACTTCCTGCTTATAGTCAAAATCCGGATGATCTTCCAGGAATTTTTTCTGATCATCCTGCAGTTTTTTTCCGGTCTTATATGCAATATCCGTACGATATCCCAGAACACCGTCATAACCTGTCATTGCAAGGATTCCCTTTCTTCCATGATAGGAAAAATCCGGATGTTCTTTTACAAAAGTATCGATCAGCGGAACCATATCATAATCCCCTGTGGAAACACTTCCGTCATCCTCAATATATTCGTTCTTGACCTCACCATTGGAATCCACTACAAGTTTCGATGCGAAACCATCTCCGTCCATATAGTGATAATAACTTACATCATCCTGAGAAAGCACAAATGGAATTTTTCCCGGTGGCAGCATAATACTGCCTCTGGACATAGTTCCATCCTCATTGATAACCGCCATGTCGTGCGGACTGACCATGACATATCCCTTATCATACATACTCTGTATGATTTTGTTAAACTCATCAATTGTTGTCATATACTGGTTATATCCATTACTGTCTGAATCCCCGTCAAATGCTCTGGCAGTGTCTTTGATCAGTGTATGGAAGAACACGTGCGTGATCTGCTCCAGCGGATATTCTGTACAGGTGGCTTTCGTATTTTCGTAATCCGAAACTGCACTCTGCATATCCGTATTACTTTCGTAATCCGGCTGACTCTTAAGCAGTTCTATGGCGCCATCATAATCATACTGTACAGCCATAAGCGCTGCCTGCTCCATAGGATTTTCCTGTTTCTCATCTGCCTCTTCTGTATCTTCGTTGTCAGTCTGCTCTCCCTCATTCAGACCATCATCCTGCTGTGTATCTTCTGTACTTTTCTCTGTATCAGCATCCTGTTCATCAATTGTCTGCTGTTCTGTTTTTTTACTCAGTTTCCGCATTTTCAGCTCTGGAACTCAGAAATGGAATATCCTGTTCAAACGGAATGAGCCCACATCCGCTTACTCCTAACGAAATACTCAAAATAGCTGCTGTTACACATGCTATCCTTTTTCTCATATATTGTCCCCTTTCAGTTATGCACAGAGATCATACTCACCCCATAGTTGGAACCGGCACCGGTCTGGAAGAATCAAACACAGACTGTGCATCAAACAGATCTGAGAGAAGTTCCGGATTATAGTACATTCTGTATCCGTCCAGATTTCTTCTTCCCTGCCGGAAATAATTACTGCGGATCTGCACAAAATACTGGCTTGAATCCACATTACAGTAATAATTATAGCCCTGGCTCTTAAGATATTCGAACTTCTCCCCCGAATAATCTTCAACACTGGTAAGATCTGCTCCAAATGCAAAAATAATAATATCTGTTCCGCCTATCAGAGGATCAACATTCTCTTTAAACTTCTGTGTATCTACCTGTAATCTCTCCAGACTGATCTGACTTACATTCTGATGTCCCCATGTGTGGCTTGCAAACAGCCAGCCTTCATCTTTCATAGCCTGCGCTACTCTGGCTGCATTTTCTCTCTCTGTATTCAGATTAAAATCCGGATGCTCATCCAGCCATTTTACTTTATCTGCATCCAGATCATCCGGACGGGTTTCATAACTGCTGTCTGTGCGATAACCAAGAATTCCATTGTAACCGGTAAGGGCAACAATTCCTTTAGCACCTCTGTAAGAAAAATCAGGATGTTCCTCTACAAAACGATCGATCAGAGGAACCATATCATAATCGCCTACAGAAATACTGCCATCATCTTCCACATATTCATTGCGGATCTTTCCTTTATCATCCACGATCAGCTTCGTGGCATAGCCGTCACCGTCCATGTAATGATAATAAACACACATCATCCTGCGAAAGTACAAACGGTACTTTACCTGGAGGAAGAGAATCTCCCCTGCATTCATATTCCCATTTTCATCCGCTGTCGCCATGTCATAAATGCTGACCATGACATATCCCTTATCATACATGCTCTGAGTAATCTGGTTAAATTCATCAATCGTTGTCATAACCTGATCGTAATCTCCTGACTTGTAATCCCCATCAAAAGCCTTACCGGTATCTTTGATCAGAGTATGATAAAAGACGTGTGTCACCTGGTCTAACGGCCAGGAAACGCAGGATTCCTTCTTTTTCTGATAAACCTTAACCGCATGCTGAAACTTCTCACTTGTCTGATAAGTCTCACTGTTTTGCAGCATACTTATGGCTTTATCATAATCATACTGTTTTGCAGCATACTTTGCCTGCCTGTAAAGAGTTTTGTCCTCTTCACTCAGTCCATCCGTATCCTGAACTTCAGGTGTCACCGCATTCTCAGCTTCTGCCTCTGCATTTGTCTGCTGAGCTGTTTTTTCTTCTTCTGTTTTCCTGTCTGCAAATTTCACCATCTGCGCAATCTTAACCTGCTGCTCACTGACAAAATTCTGCAGTTCTTCCCCGTAAAATCCTATTCCAATCCCAATTGCAGCGGCTGCCGCCACCACTATGCAGCCTGCGATACGCAGTCTTTTTTTTACTGCGGCGAAGTTTATTGCGGCGTTCCAGTCTGGCTGCCCTACGGGCTTCATAAGCTTTATTATCATCAAAAACGAAATCTTCGTCCTCGCTTGCTGCCGGAGGTTCTTCGTTTATCTCTTCTGTATTTGGTTTTTCTTCATTTAGTTTTTCTACATTTGGTTTTTCTGCATTTGGTTTTTCTGCATTTAGCTCTTCTGCATTTAGCTCTTCTGCATTTAGTTCTTCTGTCATTTGTCTTTTCTGTATTTACTTTTCCTTATCTGAAAGTCGCTCCTCTTTCTTCTCAGAGTCGGGCTTTAATTCGCTCATGCTTTTCTCCTTTTTATCATATCCGTTTTTTACTCACAAATTATTCTGTCACAAAATAACTCCACAATTCCCGTTACATATATTATAACCACACATTGTGATTCCATCCTGTAAAAATGTCTTTAACTGTTCCGCATATTTACCATTACTGTTCTCTCCGGCAAATATTGTCGCATTACAGTTTTTGCTACAATTATAACCTTTCATAATGTAAATTTCTACCGCTTTCCATCCATTAATTCTTTTTTTGCAATTGCGTTTTACCTTATTTAATGATAAAATAATTTTTATGCAATGGACTGTCCGTACCAACAGTCCCTGTGAAAACACATACATTAGGGAGGATGCAAATGAGTACAGTAACAATAGTCCTTCTGGTCATTCTTGTTATCCTGATCGCTGCACTGATCGGTTTATATTTCTTCGGAAAAAAAGCCCAGAAGAAACAGGAAGAACAGCAGGCTCAGATTGAAGCAACTAAACAAACCGTTTCCATGCTGGTTATCGATAAAAAGAGGATGCCACTGAAAGAATCCGGACTTCCTCAGATGGTAATTGAACAGACACCTAAACTTATGCGCCGTTCCAAGCTTCCAATCGTTAAAGCTAAAATCGGACCAAAGATTGCAATCATGATCGCAGATGAGAAGGTTTTCGACCTGATCCCGCTTAAGAAAGAAATCAAAGCCGAAGTAAGCGGTCTTTATATTGTAGGCGTAAAAGGAATCCGCGGTTCCCTTCAGACACCGGCCCCAAAAGAAAGGTTTCTTTGCAAAATTCAAGAAAGACAAAACTGCCAAATAAATGCAGTCAGACATATAAACTAAAGGTCAGTGAATCGTGTCATCCATACACACAGATCACTGACCTTTTTCTGTTTGAATCAGACAGATATCTGCAACGAAGCAGAGAACTTACCAGATCTGATCAAATTGTAAAATTCTTACAGTCCTTTGGCTGTGCCTTAATCGCAAGATAACAGTCTGCCACATGCTCCTGGTTCATATCAAGCGCATAATCCACTTTCATATCAAGACCGCCATCACTCTCCTGCAGATTCAGATTCGTCGCCGCAATCCCCATTTCAATGGTTCCATAGGGAGTGGTATAGTAAGTCATATTCTTCTTACCCTGTTCAAAAACCATATGAACATTGACCACACCTTTCTTGCGGACCTCCATTCCCTTCCGGGAAATTTTTATGTAATTGACGGTAGGTTCTGCAAAATCCTCCATGACTTCCTCATAGCGCAGATAATGACTTCCGTTCCGGAAATAATACTGTCCCGGTACAACAATCTCCAGAGGTTCCTGTTCACCGTCTGCATCCATTGTCTGAAGTCCCCTTACATGAATCAGCACTTCTTTATCCATTCTTCTCATACTCCTGTTTTTATACTGTTCAAAACCTGTTTTTATGTATCTATATTATAACCATTCAGCAATCTGCTGTTTTTAATACTTCTCAATATCTATTTTTTCGTCATCTCCACATCATATGGAAGAATCGAATTGGCAAATGCCTTAAACTCATCTGCCAGATCACTCACATAGAAGCGATACGGAAATTCATTCTTCTCTGTACCTTCACCGGCAAGTCCTTTTTACCTCCAGAAGCCTTCCCAGCTCCAGTGCGGTTTCATAAGCCGGATTCACCAGACATACTCCGTCTCCCATGATCTTTCTGATGGTGGAACGAAGCAATGGATAATGAGTACATCCCAATATCAGTGTATCCACCTGCTTATCCTGAAGTTCCTTCAGATATCTGGCAGCGACCTCATCAGTCACCGGATCATGAAGCCACCCTTCTTCTACCAGTGGCACAAACAGCGGACATGCTTTGCCGAAAACAGTGATCTCCGGATCCAGATGCTTCAGATACTCTGCATGTATCCCACTTCCTACAGTTCCCACAGTACCAATGATTCCTACCCTCTTATTTCTGGTCTGGGCAGCCGCCACTTTAGCCCCCGGTTCTATCACGCCAATGATGGGAATGTCAAACTCATCCCTCACTGCATCCAGGGCAAAAGCGCTGGCTGTATTACATGCAACCACAATCGCCTTTACCTGCTGCTGCTGAAGAAAACGAATGATCTGCCGGGAATACCGGATGATAGTTTCCTTCGATTTACTTCCGTAAGGCACTCTCGCCGTATCACCAAAATATACGATTTTTTCTGAAGGAAGATTACGCATGATCTCACGCGCAACAGTCAGCCCTCCCACACCGGAATCAAATACTCCTATCGGTGCCTCTCTGTCTATTTTCATTGATTTCTATTCTCCATCTCTATTGATTGTCTCACTATTCTATCACCAATCAAGAGCCTGTGCAAGCCAGAAGGATATCTTTATGTCATCTTTCTGTCCTTTATTTTCCTCAGGGAACTGCGAGAAGCAGAATTTCGGGTACAATGTCCCCCACCATGCAGTAACTGCGGCCTGTTCCTGTCGTCTTTCAGCGATTTCCGCTATCTTCCCGGACATTCCCGGAATTGCTCTCATCATAAGAACACCAACAGCTGCCACGAACAGAACAAACGACAGTTTTCTTCTTAATTTTTTGTTCTTACTCTTTTTATTCATCATTGTCCCTCTCTCCTGTTATATCTTATCAGTTACCATATCTGCCTTTGTTATTTTCCTATATATTTTCTTATTTTATATGGAATTTCCAGGCAGCACTTTAATATTTGGATTATGCCAATATTTTCCTGATTTATACTTCCACTTCCAGACTTCCATTTCTGATCTTCACAATCGGAAGTCGCAGGATTTTATCTTCTTTATATTTTTCATAGAAAAGCTCTCTGAGTGTCACAGCCGTAATATTTCCTCCTGACATTCTGTTTCGGATCAGTCCTGTAATATATTCTCCTGCTGATGAATTATCCTCCCATGCCAGTTCAGGATCTCCCCTGCGTCCTCCGACTTCTAAACTACATTAAAGATCTTACCCCCACAAAAATCTCCTGTTTCAGATAATCCCGGACAAAGTCCACATTTCCCTGAAGATATACCAGTAACTCTTCCAACCATTCTTCGCCGTTTTCATAAGCAGCCTGACACGCTTCCATTCCCATCAGATTCGGCTGGCTGTAGCCCGCTTGCATCACTTCGTGTTTAAATTTCTCACGCAGCTTTGGATTGGAAATGATAATGTTGGAAAGTTGAAGCCCTGCCACATTAAATGTTTTTGATGGCGCGGTACATGTGACAGTAATATCTGCAATCTCTTCTGAAATAGATGCCATCATCTGATGTTTATGTTCTTTGTATACAATATCACTGTGGATCTCATCGCTGACAAGTGTCACGTGATATTTCAAGCAGAGCGCTGCAACTTTTTCCAACTCTTCTCTTTTCCACACACGTCCTACCGGGTTGTGCGGACTGCAG
>ENA-OQKL01000413-OQKL01000413.1-human-gut-metagenome-genome-assembly--contig:-NODE-413-length-14018-cov-3.467209_pt1 | contig 14018 bp, 16 predicted proteins | sample MGYA00242779_ERZ504800 | MGnify/ENA primary metagenome ERZ504800 (study PRJEB26092, sample SAMD00036410) | human gut metagenome | host: Homo sapiens | study: EMG produced TPA metagenomics assembly of... | reverse complement strand
CTCAACAGAATAGATACGAGCAATATTTTCCAGTTCTTTTTTCCACTCCATAGGAATTGAAATGTTAATTTGTACATTGTTTGATTTCGGTCTTCCATGCACTTAACCTCCTTTTTATCTATGCATATATTATACATCTATTCTATGTAAAAACCAGTAAAAATATGTGGCTTTCATCCCACAGGCAAACCTATGGGTTTTCGCCACTAATTTATAACCTCTCAGACACGTATACTGTTATCGAAAAGCTTGTAGATTGAATTTTTTCCGCCATTGCCCTATACTAATAACAAATATGTCAACAACGATTAGGAGGATTATAGTTTTATGCATATGCCAGAAATTCAATCTGTTTTAAACGAGAAGAACATCTCTTTTTCTTATGTCGAAGAGGACAACTGCGGAAGCATCGACTTTGAGCACCGCGGTCTGCGGTATCATATCTGGGAATTTGCAGACGATGTGGAGCCGGTCGGCGTGGAGACCAATCTGCGGTATGCAGGGCGCGATGAGGAAATCGAAGGCGATTACGATACGATTCTCGCAGAACATTTAAAGAAAGAATTTTAAGCGATTTCATTTCATTTTTGGGAAAAGATGTGTATTTTATGACGCCAGTTCTTCAACCACAGCTCGAAAAAGTCACGCTGGAACAGTATGAAATGCTTCCAGAAGAGAAACGCTTCGAAGTTTTTGACGGTGTCGTCTACGACATGGCAAGCCCTTCGCAGGTTCATCAGGCACTGTCCATGCAGCTTTCCACACTCATCAATACTTACATTCTTCGCAAAAAATCATATATTTTCTAACGCTGCCAGAAACAGCTCATAGAAGTCATCTTCCCCTTCAAGCGCCGGGGAATTTTCTCCGCCGCCATTGGTGCTGCGTTTGATTTCTGCGTAAAATTCTTCACCTGCCATGGCAAGATCCATTTCATAGATGGAAACGCCATAGGCATGGCAGATTTCGCAGAATGCGTGGATTGGATTCGGATTTTCCCTTGTCTGAAGCAGTTTTTCACGCAGAATGGGGTCTGCCTTTGCTTTTTTCTGCAGTTCGTCTAACAGTTCAACCAGTTCATTCATTTTGAAAACCTCCCTTTTTGCTAAAAAAACAGCACAGAAATCCCACGGTTTGCGTGCCTCTCTGTACTGCTTCTTTATTGTACGCTACTTTTCTTTTTTCTGTCAAGCTTTTGCCTGCACTGCAGGGAAGTTCTTTCATCGCCATGATTGCTGTTCTCAGACATCTGCGAGCCGTAACTTTTCTCAATCAGTTCGTTTTTTGTCAATAAATGATTTCTTGACGCTTTCAGATCTCTGTGATACAGTAATGGCAGAAACGAGGTGATTGCATGAAAAACACATTTGAGCAACAGATTTACGAGATCTTTGGAACAACGGACCCAAAGGAGCTGCGCAAGCTTTCCAAAGACGCGAAACAATACCAGCAGTTAGCGAAAAAAGAAGCCCTGCGCCATGCAGCTGGAAGAAAACCTGCTTTTTCGCTGCCACAAATCATTCAGATGGCTGCCATGCAGCAGCAGGGAAAAAGTATTGCCGAGATCGCGCGCACCTTTCAGGTCAGCAGGCAGACGGTATACAATCAAATTGCCCGTGCTCACTGTTTCAGCACGGATCCCGATGTCAAAACGCGGATGTGTTTTCTTTACCGCGATCAGCTTTGCACAACGATTGATATCGACTTCCGTCATGAGAAAATTGCAATCCAGAATTACACAAAAAAAATTCCGCTTCGTGCCTTTGGCGTTGTGGAGCATCCGACCTGGGATGATTTTACCTGGTTTCTGGAAAGCCGCTGTTTTCCCAAAACACGCGATCATGCCAAAGATATTTTAAAAGAAATGGGACTTCCCTTTTATGATCCGCTGCTTATCATTGAAAAAACAGATGGGCGAATGGCCGGTGACGAGCAATGGATCCTGATTCTGAAGAATAAGGAGGCACGCCATGGAACAGATCCGTCTTGATCATCAGCTGCCTGTCAAAAAAACAGATCACACCTCAAAAGGGGACCAGCTCAAGTGGAAAATCGGTAATATCTGGTACAAATCCGACTATATGGGATATGAGGGACTCTCGGAGACACTGGTGTCTCATTTACTGCAAAAAAGCACTCTTTCCCATCCGTTTGTCCTGTATCAGCCTGTTCGGATTGCATACCGCGGCACTCTCCGCAGTGGCTGTTCCAGTCCTGATTTTCTAAAAGCAAATCAGATGCTGATCCCATTGGAAAAACTGTACCGTCAGAATACCGGAGACAGTCTGGCAATCTCACTTGCTGCGTTTTTTCAGAACCTGCGGAACGCATTCGTTTTCTGGCAGACCAGTTAGAAAACATGACGGGAATTCAGAACTTCGGCGCATATTTGACCGCTATGCTGGAAATTGATGCCTTCTTTCTGAATGAAGACCGGCACACCAACAACATCGCTGTTCTATATGATACAGAAACAGAGCAATATTCTCTAAGTCCTCTGTTCGATCAGGGTTTATGCCTGTTTGCAGACACCAGCAATGACTACCCTCTGGATCTGCCGATGGATGTTTGTATGGAACGCATCGAAGCCAAACCTTTCAGCTCTGATTTTGATACACAGCTGGATGCTGCGGAGGAATTATACGGTATCCAGCTTCACTTTTCCTTTACTACAAAAGATGTCTGCACGGAACTGGCTTCTCTGGCCGATTACTATCCTCTGGAAATCCGCCAGCGTGTTGAGCAAATCATACGCCGACAGATGCGCAAATATGGATATCTGATGCGCAGTTAGAGACAAAGTAAAAACAGTACAGAAAATTCCACACGCTGTGTGTTTTTTCTGTACTGTTTTCTTTTTTGACCTTTTTACACGATCTTATGCTATTTTCTTGAATACCGGAATCGAATCGATTGGTGCGGCGGCAAGAACGGTCTGTCCTCCTTCGTACACTTTTCCGTCTCTGGTATCTTCCCAGCGTCCTGCCGGAAGATATACTTCACGCTCGAACTCGTTCAGATGGAAAATCGGCGCTACCAGGTATTCGCTTCCGAACATATACTGATCCTGCAGCTCCCAGCATTTTTTGTCATCCGGGAACTCATAGAACATGGTACGGATCAGCGGAGAACCGTTTTCGGATGCCTCGTCATACAGCTGTTTGATGTAATCGTGCATGCTGATGCGGATGTCGTAATATTTCTTCATGATCCGGTAATTTTCTTCTCCATAGCTCCACAGTTCATTGGACTGGCCGGTATACAGGTAGCCGCCGCCAAAATCACGGTCATCGAGCGGTGGAATGTTGTGCGGTCCGCGGTCGCCGTGCATACGGAAAACAGCAGAGTAAACGGCAAACTCATACCAGCGGATCAGAAGCTGCTGGAAATCCGGGTCGTTGACATCATCTGTCATAAAGCCGCCGATATCGGTTGTCCACCATGGAATGCCGGCAAGACCCATATTAAGGCCGGCCTGGAGCTGATCATAGAAGGCTTCAAAGGTACTCGGCACATCGCCGGACCATACAACATTTCCGTATTTCTGGCTTCCGGCCCAGGCGCAGCGAAGCAGGTTTACAATATTTTCTTCTCCTTCTGCTTTCATGCCGTCATAGAAGACACGGCTGTACAGCTGCGGATAGATATTGCTGCAGGAAAGAGCAGGTCCGTCGATATAGCGGTAATGATCGAAATCGTAAACGCCGAAATCCGGTTCTGAGTTGTCCAGCCAGAAGGCATCGATTCCAAAATCATAATAGTTTTTCTTGCAGACTTCCCAGACGTATTTTCTGGTTTCCGGGTTGAACACATCGATTTCCACGCAGTCCCCCTGGAAATCATACGTCTGCAGGGCGCCGCGCTCTGTTTTAATCAGCAGGCCGCGGTCCAGCATCGGCCAGAAATTCTCGCTCTTCCGGTCTACGCTTGGCCATACGGAAACGATAACTTTGATTCCCATGGAATGCAGTTCGTCCACCATGGCTTTTGGATCCGGCCAGTATTTTTCATCGAATTTCCAGTCGCCCTGTACGGTCCAGTGGAAGAAATCGATGACAATCTGATCGATTTTGATGCCTTCCTTCTGGTAGCGGCGTGCCACTTCAAGCACTTCCTCCTGCGTACGGTAGCGCAGCTTGCACTGCCACAGGCCCATACGGTCCTCCGGGAATTTCGGCGCGCGGCCGGTCACTGCGGTGTAATTTTCCAGGATCTCTTTCGGTGTATCGGCTGCGGTCAGCCAGTAGTCCATATCTTTGGTCGAGCGTGCAGTCCATTCGGTGTAGTTCTTTCCGAAGGTTACCTGTCCGACAGCCGGATTGTTCCACAGCATACCATATCCTAAGCTGGATACGGCGAATGGTACGCTGATCTGGGAGTTCCGCTGCGCCAGCTCCAGGGTGCATCCCTTCAGATCCATGTATTTCTGCTGATACTGGCCCATTCCGAAAATCTTCTCTTCGTCGTTGCTCTCAAATTTCAGGTTCAGGCTGTATTCGCTTCCGCCGATCACACCTTTCCACTCACGGTTGACCGTTTTTAAGCAGCGGCTCTCTTTGCTGATCGTTCCGTCGTAGCAACGGTGATATTCTCTTAAAATTTCCTGTTCTTCTTTGTAGAAGGTGATAACTCCTGCAAAGTTGACCACAGCACGGATTTTTCCATTGGTGATGGATGCGCTGGTTCTTTTTCCCATCGATCCGTCGATTTCCAGATGATCGACCGCAAACTGCTCTGCTTTTGCCTCTGTTTTTTCCGGCACTTCGGTCAGCGCCCAATCCTTTCCGGAAAATCCCGGAAGCATCGTTGCGCGGACACGTAAGGAATCTTTTCCCCACGGCTCAATCCGCAGTGTTTCTCCGTTTGCCTGTGCAATTAATACACCATTTTTTGTCTGAAAACGCATTGTTTTATTCTCCTTTTTTGAAAAGAGAGGTCACAGAAAAATTTGCTTTTCCGTGCCTCTCCCTCCCTATATTCTTACATTCCGATGCTTATGCAACAACAACTTCGTTCGCATCTGCTGCCAGCACAGCCTCTTTCTTCTCGTTTCCGACGAATACTTCTACTTTCAGTTCGGTATGTGCGCCTTCTACGGATACTTTCACTGCATCGCCGTCTTTGACTGCTTTCACGGTGAATACGGTGTTTCCGTGGATATCCGAAACCTTTGTCTCAGCTGCGTCTTTTAACTGATATACGCATACGTTTGCATGGTCCGCGTAGTCATAATCCGGTTTGGTGTCGCAGTTTCCTCTGACTACGATGCTGTTTTCTCTTACATACAGCGGCATGGAGAAGTAGTCATAGGTTCCCTGGAACCATCTGCCGCCTTCTTTTGTCTCGCCGGTCAGAAGTTCTGTCCAGGTGCCTTCCGGCAGATAGTACTGTGCTACCTTGTCCTCACGGAAGACAGGTGCTACCAGAAGGGCATCACCCAGCATGTACTGCTGATCCAGATACGGAACGGCCGGGTCGTTCATGAACTCGAATACCATCGGGCGCATAACCGGGGTTCCTTCCTCGTGTGCCTCTACAGATTTCTGGAAGATGTACGGCATCAGAGAGCATTTCAGGTTGGTGAAGAATTTTACAACGTCGCATGCTTCGTCGTCAAACAGCCACGGCACACGGTAGCTTCCTGATCCGTGCAGACGGCTGTGGGTAGACATCAGTCCAAATGCGCACCATCTCTTGTACAGATCCGGTGTTGCTGTGCTCTCGAAGCCGGAGATATCATGGCTCCAGAAGGAGAATCCGCTCATCGCGAAGGAAAGGCCGCCGCGCAGGGTTTCTGCCATGGACGGATAGTTTGCGGAGCAGTCGCCGCCCCAGTGTACCGGGAATTTCTGGCTTCCTGCTGTTGCACTTCTCGCAAACAGAACTGCCTCGTTCTCACCTTTTACTTCTTTTAACAGGCTGAATACTGCCTGGTTGTACAGGTATGTATAGTAGTTGTGCATTGCCTGCGGATCGCTTCCGTCGTGGTAAACAACGTCAACCGGGATTCTCTCGCCGAAGTCGGTCTTAAAGCAGTCTACGCCGCAGTCCAGAACGGTTTTCAGTTTGTCTGTGTACCATTTTACGGCATCCGGGTTGGTGAAATCTACCAGACCCATACCAGCCTGCCAGTTGTCGGTCTGCCATACGCCTCTGCCGTCTGCTCTCTGAAGGAGATAGCCGTTTGCTGCACCCTCTTTAAAGAACGCGGTTCCCTGTGCGATGTACGGGTTGATCCATGCGCAGATGTGCAGGCCTTTGTCATGATATTTCTTTAAGGTTGCACGGATGTCCGGGAAGCATTTCTTATCCCACTCGAAATCGCACCAGTGGAATTCATGCATCCAGAAGCAGTCGAAATGGAAAACGCTGAGCGGAATATTTCTCTTTTCCATTCCCTCGATGAAGGATGTGGTGGTCTCTTCGTCGTAGTTGGTGGTGAAGGATGTGGACAGCCACAGACCAAAGGACCATGCCGGAGGAAGTGCCGGACGTCCGGTCAGTGCGGTGTACTCGTTCATGATCTTCTTCGGTGACGGGCCGTGGAACAGATAATATTTAATTCTCTCGCCCGGTACGGAGAAGCCGACATACTCAACTTTTTCGCTTGCTACTTCGAAGGAAACGTTGTCGGTGCTGTCAACGAGAATACCGTAGCCGTTGTTTGTCATATAGAATGGTACGCATTTGTATCCGATCTCGGATGCAGTACCGCCGTCCTCGTTCCAGGTGTCTACAACCTGTCCGTTTTTCACGAATGGGGTGAATCTCTCGCCAAGGCCGTATACGCACTCACCTACGCCAAGGGACAGCTCACTTACCATGTATGGCTGATATTGTTCGGTCATGTAGTTCGGTGCCGGCAGCATGGTGCTCTGCTTGCGATCCCATCTGATATAGGAAAGGTTGCGGAATCCGCTTCCGGTCAGGACTTTTCCGTCTGCCTCGAAGGTGTAAGCGAAGATTCCTTTTCTCTGTACGCGTACCAGTACGCTTCCGGTGTCGAGAACTGCCTCATCGTCGTTGATGGTAACGGTTACGTCCTCATATACGCTCTCTGTTTTGTCGAAGGACGGAACTTTGTTGTCGTATGCTTCATAGTGCCATGCTTCCATGGAGATGGTATCCGGTGTGTGTGCCACGAACTCAACGGTGATGGTCGGCAGGTTCAGGGTCATACCTCTGTGCTCGATCGGGCGGGTGGTAGCCAGGATACGCATACCGCCTGGGATCTGCTCTACTTCATAAGCCTGCATTGCATGGGATGCATTTGCTTTTTCACTCGGAAGCCAGTAACCTTCTGTGAATTTCATTTTTTCATTACCTCCTGATTGGATGAGCCTGAAACAGATAGCCGAAAGCACTTTCTTTTCATCAATCTTTACAGAATTATTGTTTCAGGCTGACGTTTTTTGGTAATTTTATACTACCACACTCTTGCTTTCGAAAACAGGGCGGATTCTGTGAAAAAATACGGCGATATTATCTTTTTCTATCTTTTTGGTGTATTCGGGGGCTGGGATGCAAAACGGGAGTGTGCCCCGCAGACGTCTGCAAAAGACACACTCCCGTTTCTCTTCTGTTTTTTCTTATGCTGCAATCAGATACGCAATGACGGCCAGCAGGATCTGCAGGATCACAAAGCGGATCACAACCTGACTGTCGGACCATTTGTATTTCAGGCGGACATGGTCATGCAGCGGTGTTCTTGTATTTTTGAGGATCGCGATTTTCAGGAAACGGAGTAAAAATACTTTGACAAGGCCGATTCCTCCGTCCACGATCATCACGCCTGCCATCAACAGATATAAGAACGGATGGCGGGACTGCATGGCAAGGATGGCGATGTAGAAGCCGAGTGCTCTCGAACCGGCGTCTCCCATCAGCATACTGCTCGGTGAGGTATTGAAATACAGGTACGCGAGAAGTGCTGCCACGAACAGGTAGTTGGCTACGGTGAAGCTTCCCAGAGCATCATGGAAAACTCATGCTGAATGCGAAGATGACCACGCAGGAAAGGCTCGCGCAGAGTCCGTCGACACCGTCGGAACAGTTTGTAACGTTGATCGAAATCCAGATCAGGATGATGCCGAGGATTATGTAGACCACTTTCGGAATGGTAAGGGACATGCTTCCGAAGTAGATCGTGGTGGAATTGTAATTCACAAAGGTGATGACGGTCACAATGGAGATGACGAGGTCAATCGCGCCTTTTTTGTAATCGCTCCACGGGGTTTCGGATGCATCATCGAGGTAGCCGCTCAGCATGATGCAGACGAGCAGGATCGCGTAGATCGCATACTCGGCGCCAAGAGGCAGGAACAGAACGCTTCCGATCAGGAAACAGATGACGATCACGAGGCCGACGCCGCGCAGTTTTCCGCGGGAGAGGCCGCCGTTTACGGCAAATTCTCTGCCGTGATCGCTCGGCAGAAAGGAAAATGGATGCTTTAACGCCAGAAAGGTCAGCAGAAAGGTGACCACGATTCCCAGCATGGCGATCTGGCCGGGATTTAAAAAGTTACTCCATACTTGATACATACGTTTTCTTCCTTCACTTTTCTTTAGATTGAGTTTGCACGAAGCCGTATGTGACGTGGCTTTGTGTTCATTTATTATAACAACTTCATGCAAAAATTGCTATACCCAATTCGGGGGTTTCGTGATAAGATAGTGATACACTAAGTTGAACAAAAAGGAGTTTTTTATGCCACGCAAAGATCATCTGCCGCGCCAGACACGCCAGGAACACATCACGCTGCAGCCGAACCGCAGCATCGAATTTCGTGTAACCGACGATTTCGGCAGTTTTTCGCCGCCGCACTGGCACGACGCGCTGGAAATTATTTATATTCTGGAGGGTTCCTCCATTGTCACGCTCTCGGACCGCACCAAGACCGTCCTTCCGGGTCAATTTCTGCTGATCAATTCCGGGCGTATCCACACGGCGCGCTGTCCGTCCACGGGAAACCGCTCGATTCTGATGCAGATTCCGGATGCGTTCCTTGCGAACTATCTGCCTGATCCGTCACAGCTCTGGTTCTCGATTGACTACGACAGTACGAATCCGGAAGTGCAGAAAAATATCAGCCAGTTCCGGCGTCTTCTGCTTTCGATGATGCAGCTTCATGAGGAAATGCCCGACGGCTATCTGCTGACGTTCCAGCGGGAGCTTTTTACGTTTCTCGATCTGCTCTACACGAAATTTTCCGAGAAGAGCCCGCTTGCGCACCACCCGATGAGCTCCCGGACGCAGACACGGCTCGATACGATTCTGACGTACACGCAGGAAAATTACCAGCGGCCGATTACGCTGAAGGAGGCTGCCGATGTTGTCTCGCTGCAGCCGGAATATTTCTGCCGGTTCTTCCGCCAGAACATGGAAACGACGTATCTGGAATACTTGAATTCCTACCGTCTTTCCCGCATCTACCGCGACCTGATCGCCACGGATCTGCCGGTCGGCACGCTCGCGGAAAAGCATGGTTTTACAAACGATAAGCTGTTTCACCGCCTCTTCCGCGAGCGGTTTCACACGACGCCGCTGCAGCTTCGGAAGGCAGCACGCGAGAAAGGATCCTGATAGCTTTCGCTGTTTTAATATCTTTGAGAATGGGAGTTTAACACGATGACAAAAGAAGAACTGGCGCTTGCCGTCATTGAACGTTTGAAACAAGAATATCCTGACGCCGACTGTACGCTTGACTATGACCAGGCGTGGAAGCTGCTCGTCAGTGTCCGCCTGGCCGCACAGTGCACCGATGCGCGGGTCAATGTTGTGGTGGAGGATCTCTACGCAAAGTATCCTGATATCGATGCGCTGGCAAACGCGACACCGGAGGAAATCGAGGAAATTGTGCGGCCGTGCGGTCTTGGAAAGAGCAAGGCACGCGACGATCGAACGCCTGCATGCGCATGCTGCGCGACGAGTACCACAGCCAGGTGCCGGATGACTTTAACGCACTTTTGAAGCTCCCGGGCGTGGGACGGAAAAGTGCGAACCTGATTATGGGCGATGTATTCAAAAAGCCTGCGATTGTGACGGATACGCACTGCATCCGGCTGTGCAACCGCATCGGGCTCGTGCATGACTGCAAGGATCCGAAGAAGGTGGAGATGGCACTCTGGAAAATTGTGCCGCCGGAAGAAGGAAGCTCGCTCTGCCACCGGTTTGTGGAGCACGGACGCGAGGTCTGTACTGCGCGGACGACACCGCACTGTGAACGGTGTGTGCTCGCGGATATCTGTGAGAAGAACGGCGTAGAAAAATAGCATTTTTCTATGCGTTTCCATGCGAAAAAGGCTTTTGCATACCGGACAGATTTTTCTGATTCTGTCCCGGCTGCAAAAGCCTTTTTGTTTCTATTTTTTATACGACCGAAAGAAGTCCGTCAGCGCTTTCAGCGTTTTCCCGAGCACCTGCACTTCCTCTTCTCCGAGTTCCGCCATCACGGCATCCGTCATCTGCTCGTGGAATTTTGCATGATGATGGAATGCCTGCCGTCCCTTTCCGGTCAGGTGGATGTAGACGATCCGACGGTCCTTCTCGCTGCGCTCCCGCTCGGTGTAGCCGTTTTTTTCACCAGACTGTTCATCGACGTTGTCAGCGATCCGACCGTGATGTCGAGCTTTGCCGCGATCGATGACATATTGCCGCCCTCCAGGCCGACGGCTTCTATGATGTGCATATCGTTGTTCGTCAGATCCTTGAAATCCTCGGTAATGATCGCCTCTTCTTCCAGTTTTTGTATCTCGTGAAACAGATGGACCAGTGTCTCATTGATGATTTCTCTGTTATCCACTCCTCTTCCCCTTTCCGTCTGTTCTGTCCCTTCTGAACAGGTTTCCGCTCTTTCTGTCTGTATTGTATCAAAAAAGTTCCGGACAAACAATACCAAAAACTGCCTGGGAAACGGCGGATCGCTCCGTGCCGTTTCCCAGGCAGTTCTGTTATGTTTGATTCAATTACATCTGCCCTTTTTTCTTAACCGTGCAAAGCAGATCATGAAAAAGCAGATGCCGTATACGGTTGTGATCGGGGTGGATATGCCGACGAAGGTCAGGTTCGTATTCGGCAGGTGTGAGAAGAACAGCGCCAGCGGAATACGGATCAGGCAGGCGGAGGTGATTCCCTGGATCATAACCGGGATGCTGATGCCGCGGCCGTTGAAGTATCCGATGCTGCTGAACAGCACACAGGTCAGAATACATTCCGGTGCGAAACCGCGCAGGTAAGCGGCGCTCTGCTCAATAACGGCCGGATCGCTCGTGAAGATTCTGGAGATGACACTTCCACCGAAGAAACCGATGCAGAAAATCACAACTCCAAGAGAGCAGCCCGTTGCGATTGCGGTGAGGAAGCCCTTCCACGCGCGGTCTTTCTTTCCGGCTCCGGTGTTCTGTGCCACGAATGCTGACACAGACTGCATCACAGAGGACGGGATCAGCATGATGAATGAGGTCAGCTTCTGCGCCACACCGTATCCGGCGGACGGCATAAGGCCCATGCCGTTGATGATCGAGTTGATCACAAGGAAGGAAATCTGTACGGTCGTCTCCTGCAGCGCGATCGGCACACCGACGTTCAGGACTTTCTTCAGCTCGTCATGGTCGATGCGGCAGTCTTCTTTTTTGAATTCAATCGGCAGATTGCCTTTTTTCAACACACCCATGGAGGCGATGACAGAAATCAGCTGCGCCAGAACCGTCGCAAGCGCTGCTCCCGCAACGTCCAGTTTCAGCACACCGACGAAGAACAGATCTCCGGCAATATTGGCTGCGCAGGCGATGCCGACGAATAAAAGCGGCAGATTTGCATTACCGATTCCGCGAAGCACGCTGCTGATGACGTTGTACGCGATGATGATCAGAATACCGCCGGAACAGATCCGCAGGTAGAGGACGGTTTTGTCAAAAGACTCCGCCGGGACCTGTAAAATATTGGCGATCGGGCCTGCGAACAGCTCCAGAATCACCGTCATGACGACACCGATGATGGCGAACAGAACAATCGAGGTTCCCACGGTTTTGCCGGCCTTATCCGGCTTGCCCTCGCCGATGTGCTGGCCGATCATAACGGTCGAACCCATCGCAAGGCTGGTGATGATAAGTGTTACCATCTGCATGAAGTTGCTTCCGGTTCCGACAGCGGAAATACTCGACGCATCGCCGAACCAGCCGACCACGAGAAGGTCGACCGCACCGTAAGCCGCCTGCAGAATCAGCGCGCCGAGCACCGGCAGCGCAAAGCGGATCAGGGACTGGAAAATCGGTCCCTCTACAAACGATACTTCTTTCTTATTTTCTTTTGCCATTGTTTTTCACTCCTTTTATTCCCGGCATCGTTTCCTGCATCCGTGTGATTGCATGCACAAATTCGTCCACCACCGCGTCGTCCAGATCTGGCAGGCGGGATGCCCATTCCCCGTGAAAGTGCGTCACGCGGAGTTCCACAAACTCTTTTCCCTCTTCGGTCAGTGTCAGGTTGATCACGCGCTTATCTTTTTCATCCGCCTGTTTCACGAGAAGATTTCTCTCCTCCAGTTCCTGCACCAGCTTGGTGATGCTCGGCAGCGTTGTGTTCATATAGCTGCTGATGTCGCTGACGCGGCAGAAGCCCTGCTTTTTCTTGAATCTCATTCACCGCATCCAGCACATGCACCTGCCGCGGCTTCATACCGTCCGGCAGGTCCGGGAGTTTCTCGATCAGACGCTTTGCATCAAAACACGCATCCAGGAACTGCTTTAATTTTCCTGTGTCATGGAAAATGGTCCTTTCTTCTTAAAATTTAGTTATCTTTAGTAATTATCTTTGATAAGTATAGCAGGAAATGAAAAAATGTCAAGAGGGAACTGATGCTAAAAAAGAGCTGATTGAAAGTTCTGGCAATGCCAGATTCTTTCATCAGCTCTTTTCCATATCCATTTGTCACTGTTCAATGAGCTGCATTTCGGTGCCCCCCGCCGGATTTTATGCTTCTGATCGTCTTTTCCAGTACCTTCATCTCAACCGGTTTTGAAACATGGGCATTCATACCAGCTGCCAGAGAATGCTGAATATCCTCAGAAAACGCATTGGCAGTCATAGCAATGATTGGAATTGTCTTTGCCAGTTCATGGGAGCTTCTGCGGATTGCCTTTGTTGCCTCATAACCATTCATAACAGGCATCTGCACATCCATCAGGATCATGTCATAATCCCCCGGAGCAGACTGTTCAAATGCTTTCAAAACCTCTTCCCCATTTTCACAGATGGTACATTCTGCACCTTCAATCTTTAACAGTTCCGTCAGGATCTCAGCATTCAGCTCATTATCCTCTGCACACAGGAACCTCATTCCCTGCAGAATATTACCATCCTGCTCATCTGTGTCTTCTTGTGCCGCCAGAGCAACTGTTCTATCCTCTGCAATTCTCAGCTCTATGAGAACCTCAAAACAACTTCCCTGTCCCAGTTCACTCTCCACATCAATGGTACCTCCCATTGCTTCAACCAGATTTCTGGTAATAGCCATTCCAAGACCGGTTCCCTGGATCTTATTCGTCACAGAATTTTCGGCACGGGTAAAAGCATCAAAGATTTTATCTTTGAAATCTGCTGACATTCCTATTCCATTATCCCTGACTAAGAAACGGTACTTTGCATAGACGGATGAATTTGTTTCACATTCTTCTACCAGAAACTGAATTTCTCCACCTTCCTGCGTGTACTTCACTGCATTAGAAAGCAGGTTGCTGAAAATCTGCATCAGGCGAAGCTGATCCCCGTTCACCCACTCATGTCGGATATTTTTCTTTGTTGTAAGAATCTGTTTCTTTTCATCTATCTGTGAATGAAATAGATTATTGATTTCCTGTATAAAATTCAGAATAGAGAAATCATCGTATTTAAAAACTATAAATGAGCAAATATCGAATTTTGCACAAACTTATCCCACAAACTTAAAAGCTTCTTCGAATGAGGCGCTGCTTTTTATGAGGCGGTACAGGTTTGCAAACTGTTCCTGCTTTAGCTGCTG
>ENA-OQKL01000410-OQKL01000410.1-human-gut-metagenome-genome-assembly--contig:-NODE-410-length-14083-cov-2.520780_pt1 | contig 14083 bp, 15 predicted proteins | sample MGYA00242779_ERZ504800 | MGnify/ENA primary metagenome ERZ504800 (study PRJEB26092, sample SAMD00036410) | human gut metagenome | host: Homo sapiens | study: EMG produced TPA metagenomics assembly of... | reverse complement strand
GTTTTACACGTTTTCGGCGTCGCCTCGTGTTGTCACCGCTGTCGTCTGCTGCGGGGTCCGTGATGCCGTCGGTATCACCCGTTCGGATTGGCAGTATCGCCGTTCTCCCCGTCGCCGTTTGCGGTGCTGTCTGAGCCGTCCGTGCGGCCTGCGGCATCACCCGTCGGGATTGGCAGTATCGCCGTTCTCCCCGTCGCCGTTTGCGGTGCTGTCTGAGCCGTCCGTGCGGCCTGCGGCATCACCGGGTGCGGGCGTGGCGGAGGCTGCGGTGCGGTCTTCCTCGTAAAACGCCTTATTTTTCTCCGGCACAACGGAAAGATCGATGGAGCCGACGGTCTCCTCGGTGATCTCGCCGCTCGTTTCCATTTGACGCAGCATCTCGAGGCCAAACGCCATTTTGTAGGACATGCCGTTCATGTTGCCGAAACGGAACGTGATGCGGTTATCATACGTCAGCGTAAGGTCGTAGGGGTTCGTCATGTTGATCTCCGTGACGTTCTGCGTCTCGTTTTTCGTCATCTGCTCCGCGATGGCGTTATAGACTTCTTTGACGGAATCATCGCCGAACGTGATCGTTTCGCTGGGCTTTGTGTTCGTGGGATTTGCCCCGAGCACCACAGTCGTGCCCTCGCACGGCTGTGAAGCGATCTCCAGCACCTTGCCGGAAGCACTTACATAGAGATAACCCGCGTCGCACGCGACGGAAAACGCCGTTTCGGCGGGGTAATTTCAATTTCAATGGTGGAAGGGATATGCTTTACAATCTTTGCGCTTTCAATGTACGGGAAACGGTGCTCAAGCGCTTTTTCGCGGCTTTCCGTTTCCAGCAGCACGAGGTTATCGCCCTCGTTGATGCCGCACACGCGGCGGATATCGGCTTCATCGTAGCCGGCATCTGACGTGAATGTGACGTTGCCCACCTTGAAAAACACGAAGATGCACAAAAGGACCGCGCCGATGACGACGACGCTGAATGCGATTATATTGAACAGGAGCAGCGCCCTGCTTTTTTTCTTTCTCATTGCGAGCTTTTCCGCTGCGCTGCGTGGAGTACGCGCCATGTTCAGCCTCCGTTTTTCACGTTTTATCTCTTACTTTTCGCTCTATATTCGGTATACGTCTGCGCCGAGCGCCCTTAAATTCTCTTCAAAGTGCGCATAGCCGCGGTCGATGTACTGCGGGTGCATCACCTGTGTTTCGCCCTGCGCCGCAAGGCCTGCGATGACAAGCGCCGCGCCGCCGCGCAGATCCTCTGCCGAGACCGGCGCACCGGAAAGCTGCGGCACGCCCTCTATGACAGCCACCTTGCCCTCTAACTTGATCTTCGCGCCGAGCCGGTTGAGCTCACCGGCATGCTTATAGCGGCTTTCAAAAATGTTCTCTACAAAAATACTGGTGCCGTCCCCCACCGCCGCCATGGTCATGACGGGCGCTTGAGCATCCGTAGGAAAGCCGGGGTACGGCATGGTGCGCACGTGGCGCACGGGTTTTAATCTCTGCGGTGCGCGCAATAATAATTCGCTGCCGGACTGCATCACGGCGCAGCCGGTGCTTTCAAACGCCGACAAAACCGGCAAAAGGTGCTCGCTGTTGACATCACGCAGCAGCACCGTACCGCCCGTGACGGCGGCCGCGGCCATGTATGTTGCGGCGGCGATGCGGTCCGGCATGACGGTGTATGTGCTGCCGTAAAGGTGCGGCACGCCTTCGATTGACAATGCTAGCTTTCGCCCGCGCCGTGAATGTGTGCGCCGCAGCGGTTTAAGTACCCGGCGAGATCCTCAATCTCCGGCTCACGCGCGGCGTTTGTGAGCACCGTTGTGCCCTTGGCGCGGGCGGCGGCGAGCAGCAGGTTTTCCGTTGCGCCGACGCTTGGGAACGCAAACGAGACGAACCCGCCGCGCAAACCCGCCGGGCGACGGTACATAAAAGGCAGCCGTGCTCTTCGCGAATTTCTGCGCCGAGCTTGCGCAGCGCCTCCAAATGCAGATCGATGGGCCTTGGGCCGAGCTCGCACCCGCCTGGGAACGACAATCTTGCTTCGCCGCAGCGGGACAGAATCGCGCCCAAAAACACGATGGACGAGCGCATCTCCCGCATGAGGCTGTGGGGAATATCGCAGCGGGTCATGCCGTCCGCGCAGACCGTTAAGGTATCGCCCGTGTGGGTACAGCGGCATCCGAGCCGCCGCAAAATGGTGACTGCCGTGTGCACATCGGACAGTGCGGGGCAGTTGTGCAGCACCGTTTCGCCCTCACAAAGGAGTGCCGCCGCAAGCAGCGGCAGCGTGCTGTTTTTCGCGCCCTGCACGGTGAGCTCGCCGCAAAGGCGATTGCCGCCGCGCACCAAAACCGCTTCCTGCCGGGCACAGCCCGTATGTTCCAGTTCATATTCTTCCATATACACACCCCGTATTCTGTAAGGCGGCAGAAAGCGCGCCTTTGGATACGGTCATAGTATGCAGCGGAAAAATTTTGGGGTATGTCCGCCTGAAATGCGTTTTACGGTTTACTTTTTTGCTTTTTCGCAGATGATGTTGTAAATGCGGTCATTTGCGTCCAGCACGGCCATGGCTTTCGCGTTTTTACCGATCTCTTCGGCGCGGCCCGGCTCGGAAAGGATTGTGTTCACCGTTTCCCACAGCTTTTCACCGGTGAGGTCTTTTTCTTCGATCATCACGGCGGCATCGCGGTTCACGAGCGCCATGGCGTTATGGAACTGGTGATTTTCGGCAACGTTCGGGGACGGAATCAGAATGGAGCACTTGCCCGTGGCTTCGATCTCCGTTAAGGTGATGGCGCCGGCGCGGCCGATGACGAGGTCAGCGGCGGCGAGGCACTCCGGCATGTTGTCTATGTACTCGAGCATGCGAATCTGCGGATTTTCTTCTTCCTTTACACCCGCTGCGTGCTACTTCGTCGAGGAATTTTTCATCGTGCTGGCCGTAGCCGTGGATGTGCTGGTATTTCTTCTCTTTGGCGCTTTCACCGAGCATGTATGCCGCGGCTTTATTGAGCGCCGCTGCGCCGAGGCTGCCGCCGAACGACAGCACAAGCGGGCGATCGTCGAGATTCAGCGCCTTGCGGGCGGCTTCGCGCTCGGCCTGCAAAACGGAAACGCGCACCGGGTTGCCAGTGAAGACGCAGTTATCTTTGCGGTCGAGGTACTTTTTCGCGTCCTCCACGGCGAGCATGACGCACTCCGCGTGCTTTGCAAGCGCTTTAGTCGTCATGCCGGGATAGGCGTTCTGCTCGTGGATGACGGTGGGAATGCCGAGCTTCTGTGCGGCGCGAATGACGGGGCCGCTGACGTAACCGCCGGTGCCGACGCAAATATCCGGCTTAAACGCCTTGATGATGCGCTCGGACTCGATAGACGAGGAGAACAGGCGGAACACGGTTTTGATGTTGCGGCGGATGTTCTTCGCCGTTAATTTACGTTGAAAACCCGAGATGCGGATGGTTTTGAAATCGAAGCCCGCTGCGGGCACAAGACGCTCTTCCATGCCGCCCTTGTTGCCGACGTACAGGATTTCGGCATCCGGCTGCTTGGAGCGCAGATAACCGGCCGCCGCAAGCGCCGGATTGATGTGGCCGGCGGTGCCGCCGCCTGCAAATAACACACGCATAATTGAATACCCCTTTTACATTTTTTCTGTATTGGAATGCCGCGAGACCGACAGCAGCACGCCCATTTCCGCAAGAAGCATGATGAGCGCCGTGCCGCCGAAGCTGAAGAACGGCAGGCTGATGCCGGTGTTCGGGATGGTGTTTGTGACAACGCAGATGTTGAGGATAGCCTGAACGCCGAACTGGAACGTGATGCCAAGCGCCAGCATGGTGCCGAAGCGGTCACGCGCATGCAGCGCGATATATACGCCGCGCCAGATGAAAAGCGCAAACAGGATAATGACAATAAGCGCGCCGATGAAGCCGAGCTCCTCGCACACTACGGCAAAAACGAAGTCGTTTTGCGGCTCCGGGATGTAGAGATACTTTTGTCTCGACTGTCCGATGCCGACGCCGAGCAGCTGCCCGGAGCCGATGGCGTAGAGTGACTGCACCGTCTGCCATGTATCGACGCCCTCCGGCGGGTTGAACGGATCAAGCCAGCCGTGGACACGGTCCATGGCGTAGGCAAATTTTGAGGAAAACAGCACGAGCGCGCCGATGGCGGCTGCCGCCGCGCCGCCGATGACGGCGAAATAGCGGAACTTTGTACCGCCGACGAACATCATGATAAACGCGATGAGGCAGATGATGATGGTGGCGGAAACGTGTTTTTCCGCGATGACGAGCACGCAGATGAGGCCCAAAATACCGAAAAACGGCAAAAAGCCGTAGCGGAAGGTTTTCATCCTTTCGCCGTACAGCGCGATGAGGTGCGCAAACATCAAGATGAGCGCGAACTTTGCAATCTCGGACGGCTGGAATTCGACGAAGCCGAGGTTCAGCCAGCGCACCGCGCCGCCTTTGTTCGGCGCTAATTTTGTGCCCTTAAAGACGAGCACCATCAAAAGCAAAAGAATGGAGACGGCGAAAACGGGCAGGTTCAGTTTATGCAGCTGGTGATAATCGAACGTGGAGATGGCAAGCATCAGCACAACACCGACCAAGGCGAACATACCCTGACGGAGAATGAAGTAATAGCTGTTTCCGTAGTAGTAATACGCGTAGGCATAGCTTGCGGAGAACATCATGACAAGTCCCACGGCAAGCAGCACAAGGATCAAAAACAGCATGGTCATATCAAGGCCGAGACCCAAAGTGAAAATTCTATATTTGATGCGCCCGCGCCGTTTGCCGCGCCTTGCGGCTTCGGATGCCGCCTCTTCTGCGGGCACGGCGGATAACCGGCGACTTGGGACCTGTTCAAGCCCGCGCGCCGTGGAACGTCTTGTCTGCGCCATTGCTGCAAACCTCCTTTTTTCAGTTGATTTCTATTTTATCCCATTTTCAGGCGTTTAGCAGCCGAACACCGCCAAAAGTACGCCGATGATACCGGCAAAAAGTGTAACGCCGCTGAACACGAAGCAAATCTTATTCTCGTTCCAGCCGCACATTTCAAAGTGGTGGTGGATCGGCGCCATTTTGAAAATGCGTTTGCCGTGCGAAATTTTAAAGTATGTAACCTGTAAGACAACAGAGAGAATCTCTACAATATAAATAATACCGATGAGGATGAGCAGAATCGGCATATCCACGCCGAACGCCAGCGCGCATACTGCGCCGCCGAGGAACAGCGAGCCTGTATCGCCCATGAAGACCTTAGCCGGGTTGGCGTTCCAGAACAGGAAGCCGATCATCGCACCGACGATGGCCGCCGCGTAAAGTGAAAGCCCCACGCGGTTTAAAAGCATCGCGATAACAGAGAAGACGAGTGCGACGACGAGCGTGACGGACGTATTGAGGCCGTCGATGCCGTCTGTGAAGTTCACGGCGTTGACCATGCCGACGATGAAGACAGCCGCCAGAATGTAGTAGAAGAAGCCGAGGTCAACGGAGCCAAGGAACGGGATAACCGTTTCGGTGGTGCCGCCCGCAAGTGCGACGGAAAGCAGGTAGGCGCCGACGATGATGAACTGCAAAATGAGCTTTTGAATCTCGGTGAGACCGAGGTTGCGATGCTTTTTGATGCTGATGTAATCATCTAAAAAACCGACGATACCAAAGCCCACCGCCATGAGCGCACCCGCCACGACCTTGACGAACATGAGCTGCGTTTCCGCGCCGCCGTTCAGCCACAAAAATGCGATGCAGATGACCGCCGCGACGGAGCTGCCGATGATGAACATGATGCCGCCCATGGTGGGCGTGCCCTGTTTATTTTTATGCCAGCTGGGGCCGACCTCTCGAATAGTCTGGCCAAATTTGATCTTGTGCAGAAACGGCACCATGAAGTAGCCGAGCAGCCCTGTGATGACCGCCGCAATGACGATTGCAAGGCAATACAGTACAATATCCATACGTTATGAACTTCCTTTCCTACCCTCTCAATGTATGTTTTTACTCTTCGCTGTTCGTTGAGGTGTTGCCCGCCGCTTCGACGCCGCCGGAGCTGACAAACGAAATGCGGATGACGGAGCCGCGCTTGACCTTGGTGCCCTCTGCGATATCCTGACTTTGTGCGTAGCCGGAATCGCCGTCGCCCACAACGAGCACCTGCACATCGGCAAGGCCCGCCAAGTAGCGGCAAGTATCGATATCATAGCCGATGAAGCTCGGTACCTCCACATACGTTTCGGGATCCGGCTCTTCGGTGTAAAGCGCGACCATGCCTTCCTTCGGGATAGATGCACCCGGAGACGGCACCTGCACCGTGACGAGCGCGTCGTCTTCGGCGTCGCCGACAACCGTGCCGCTGAAGCCCTGCTCTTCCAGATGGCTTTTCGCTTCTGCCATGGTCATGCCAATGACGTTCGGCGCGGTGGCGGAGAGATTTTCATATTCCGATTCCGTATACTGCGGGTCTACGCCGAGGTACGGGAGCACCTCTTCCATGATGGCGGCGAAGATCGGGCCGGCCTGCGTGCCGCCGGACGCGCCGCCGATCTGCGGCTCGTCGTAGAAGACGAGCAAGGCGTACTGCGGGTCATCCGCCGGGGCATAGCCGCCGTAGGAAACGACGTACTGCATGCCGCGGTCGCTGCCCTCTGCCAGATCCTGATAATACAGCGCGACTTTTTCGGACGTACCGGTCTTGCCCGCCACGCGGTAACCGGCGACATAACCGTTTTTGCCGCTTTCGCTTGTGGCGTTTTTCTGGAGAATAGCCGTCATGCGCTTGGAGACATCTTCGGAGATGACCTGACGCTTGTAGCTGGTATCGGTCGTTTTGACAATGTTGCCGTCGCTGTCCAGCATGCGGTCTACGACGTGCGGCTGCACAAGGTAACCGCCGTTTGCCACGGCAGCAATGGCCGTGATCATCTGAATCGGTGTGATGGAGAAGTTCTGTCCAAACGAAGACGTTGCAAGCTCGACGATATTGAGCTCGTCTTCGCTAAAATAAAGGCTGTCTGCTTCGCCGGGCAGGTCGATGCCCGTGCGCTGCGTAAAGCCGAAGGCTTCAAAGAAATTGAAGAACGTGTGGCGGCCCATTTTCTGACCCAGCCAGATCATGTACGGGTTGCAGGAATTGCAAATGCCGTCCACCAGCGTTTCCGTGCCGTGACCGGCGTGGTACCAACAGCTGATGGGGTCGATGGTGGGATCATCAAACACCCACTGACCGGTGCAGGTGTACGTGGAGTCTTCGGAGGCCACGCCGGATTCCATTGCCATGGAGCCCGTGACCATTTTGAAAACGGAGCCGGGGTAGTACGTATCGCTGACGGCTTTGTTTCGCCACTGCTTATTCTGTGCTTCGGCCCACATTTGATCGGTGAGCTCGTCGCGCAGTGCGGTGACATCGATGCGCTCGTAATCCGCAAGGGCTTTTTTCGCTTCCGCGCGCGCCTCGTCGGTCTCGGCGTTATCGATGGCAAGCTGTAAGGTGTTTAATTCCTGCTGCTCCTTTTCCTGCGCCTTTTGCAGCGCGTCTTCCACCTTTTCCGGGATGGCGTCCTCGGCCTCCTGCGAAATGGTGAATGGGTCGTTCGGGTCGTAGTCGCCCTTTGTGGAAAGCGCCAAAATGGCGCCGGTCTTGACGTTCATCACGATGGCACAGCCGCGGTTCTCGACGTTGTTGGCCGCAACGGCCTCAGTCAGGTAGCGTTCCACGATCTCCTGCACGTTCACGTCCAGCGACAGCACCAGATTGGAGCCGTCCTTGGCGGCGTAAGTGGTGGCATTGGCGTCGGCGATGGCGTTGCCGTAGGCATTGCGGAGGGTGATGGTGCGGCCATTGACGCCCGCGAGGGTGTCATTGTAGGATTTTTCGAGGCCGTAGAAGCCCTCGCCGTCGCCGTTGCAGAAGCCCAGCACCGATGCGGCGAACGCGCCGTAGGGGTAATCGCGCTGGAAACTCTTGGACGAAGAGACGGAGACGCGGCCCTTCTTGATGACGGTGCCGTCTTCCAGAGTCTTGGCTTTGGCGTGATTTTTATTATATTCGCTGATGTATTTCTCGATGGAGAGCTTGACGGCATTGTTCACCTTGGTGGCCAGCACCTGATAGGACGACCCGTTCTTGGCCAGCGCGTCGTGGACGGTCTGGTACTGGGTCTGATATTCTGCCGAAGAGGTATCTACGCTGTCCAGACTCTCACCGTCGCCGGAGAGCAGCCGCAGGGTGAGCTGGCGGCTCACATCGGCCAGCGTCGTCTCGTCCACGGTCTTGATGCTCTCGCTTGTCTCCTCGACGGTCTGGCTGGTGAAGAGGGCCGTGCTGTAGCTGGGGTCGGCCCAGATGGTCCACACCACGCTGGTGGAGGCCAGCGTGATGCCGGAGGTATCGTAGATCTCGCCGCGGGTGGCCTGGATGGTGCTGTCCAGCAGCTGCTGCTGGGCCGCATACTGACGGAAGGTCGCGCCCTGTTTTATCTGGATGTTATACAGGCTGTGGGTGACGATGCCCGCAGCCGCCACTACAAAAAATACCGCCGCGCCGAAGCTGAAATGCCGCAGCCGCGCACTGAGGCGCTCGTGCGGGTCGCTGCGGCGGAGGCGGTAGTAGATGTTCTTATGCTGGTCGTTGGAGGGCTTGTTTTGCATGGTATTCTCCTGCAGAAACCAGAAAAGCGTGCGCTGCCGCACGCTTTTCTGTCTGTTTGCTTATTTTACGCTGCGGACGGAAGCCAGAATGGTCATGGCACCGTCGTGCAGGAAATCCGTCCACTGGTGGACAGCCGACTCCCTGCGCACCAATACGCTGTCGCTGTCGAGGCGGATGTAGGTGAGCTGACTCTGGTCCATCTTCATGAGGCCCAGCCGCCCGGCCACTTCTTCCACGCTGGTGATGTTGGTCTTGCTGTTGAGGACGCTGTTATAGTAGGTGTACTGGCTCTGCTCGCTCACGAGTTCCGCTTTGGCCTTCTGAATCTGGTCGTTGACCTCCACCAGCTGGGCCTCGCTCCACAGCAGGCTTACCGCAAAGCCTGCCAGCAGCGCCATCGAGATCAGTTGAAGTGCGTGCTGCATGGCCGCTTGGAACGGGCTGAGACGGCGTTTGCCGCCCTTTTCCACCCGCAGTGCGACCTTGCGCTGGGTCTGAGGCGCTTTTCTGCGACGCACCTCAGACGACATATCATAAGCTGGCTGACCCATAGTTGATCTCCTCCTCTTACATTGAGCGGCGTCTTATCCGGCTCAGAGTTTCTCCAAAACGCGCAGATGAGCAGAACGGCTGCGCCGGTTCTCCTCCAGTTCCTGCTTGTCGGCCTCGATGGGCTTCCGGGTAATGAGCTTTGCCTTCGCCTTGCCGCCGCAGACGCAGACCGGGAACTCCGGTGGGCAGGTGCAGGCGGTGGACCAGCGGCGGAACTTGTTTTTCACCAGCCGGTCTTCCAGCGAATGGAAGGTGATCACACACAGCCTTCCGCCCGGGGCAAGGTGGTCGAAAATGGTATCCAGACCTTCCTCCAGAGCGTCCAGCTCGTGGTTGACCGCGATACGCAGCGCCTGAAACGTGCGCCGCGAAGGATTCTTGTTCTTGCGCCGCTCCGCAGGCGGCATGGCGCCGGCCACGATGTCGGCCAGCTGCAAAGTCGTCTCGATGGGGGCCGTCTCGCGGGCCTCCACGATGTGGCCGGCGATCTGCCAGGCATAGGGCTCTTCGCCGTAGTCCCGCAGGATGCGGGAGATCTCTTCCCTGCTGGCGGTGTTCACGAGGTCTGCCGCCGTCTCGCCCTGCTGGCTCATCCGCATATCCAGCGGGGCGTCTGCCCGGTACGAAAAGCCCCGGGCCGCGTCGTCCAGCTGATGGCTGGAAACGCCGAGGTCCAGCAGCGCACCGTTTATCTTCTCGATGCCGAGGCTCTCGAGGGCTTGTCCGGCGTAGCGGAAGTTTATCTGCACCACCGTGGCCGGGAGCCCGGCCAGCCGCGCCCTGGCGGTCTGCACCGCGTCGGGGTCCTGGTCGAGGGAGACGAGCCGCCCGCCTTTTGCGCCGTCCAGCCGGAGGGCGATCTGGCGGGAGTGTCCCGCGCCGCCCGCCGTGCCGTCTAGATACGTGCCTGCCGGGTCGATGTTCAGTCCGTCGAGGCACTCGTTCAGAAGCACGGGGATATGCTCAAACGAGGCCGGGTCGAACTGTGCCAAATCTTCTGTCTGAGTCACCGCGCCCAGCCTCCTTTCGTTTCGTGTTTCGAGCCGTCCGATACGCCGGACATCTCCCGGGGAGTTTGTCCCGTTTTTTGCTCTGTCATGATACCTGACGACTCTATTTTATTTTAGCAAATCGAAACGCCGAATGCAAGTTTTTTCCTGCGCTTTTTTCCTACAAAATGTTACAAAAAAAGCCCCTGCGAATCGTCATTTTTACTCGCAGGGGACTGTATTCAGGTCAGGAGCGGCTCATCACACGCCGCGGCGGGGGGTCTGGCGCAGGTTCGCGCGGACGTTTTTCACCTGGGCGGCGTTCTCAGACATCGTCTCCTCGGTGGTTTTCAGCATATTATCGCAGTAATCTGTGACCGTCTGGCGGATGGTGCGGGCCTCGGTCTGGGCAGCGGAGACGATCTCGGACGCACGCTGCTGGGCGGCGCGGACGATCTCGGCCTCGCTCACGAGGATGCGGGCGCGCTCTTCTGCCTTCTTGACGATGGCCTGTGCCTGCGCGTTGGCCGACTCGATGAGCTGGGCGCGGTCGCTGACGATGGACTGGGCCTGACGCAGCTCCACGGGGAGGTTTGCGCGGATGTCATCGAGATAGTCCCGAATTTGTTCCACATCCACGATGCGCTTGCCGCCCGAAAGGGGCATTCCGGTGCTCTCTTCCAGCAGGTCTTCGATGGTATCCAAAAGCTCGTTGACGTTCATCACGCTTCTCCTTCTTCCTCTGCGGCGTCCGCCATGGGTCTCACATATTTCCAGAGCAGGACTTTGCCGTACTTATACTGCTTTTTCAGCTGTAAACCGCCCACTTCAGCGGGGAGGACGAGTTTCGTCTCGCTCTCGCAGATGACGATGCCGCCGGGGGCGACGCACTTATCCACGATGGGGAGGATATTTTCCAGCGTGCCGTTGTGGAAGGGCGGGTCCAGCAGCACCAGATCGAACTGCTCCCGGCAGGCCGAGAGGAAGCGGGCCGCTTCGCCGATGTTGACGCGGCTGCGGTCGAAGACGCCGCAGTTCTTGCAGTTCTTCATGACGATGTTCACGGCCTCACGGTTCTCGTCCAGGAACACGCACCGGGCAGCGCCCCGGCTCAGCGCCTCAATGCCCAGCTGGCCGCTGCCTGCGTACAGGTCCAGCACACGGGCTCCGGGCAGGTCGAATTGGACGATGCTGAACATCGCCTCCTTCACCTGATCGAGGGTGGGGCGGGTAATATCCGTGCCGGGCAGCGCTTCCAGCCGTCTGCCGCGGGCTTCTCCTGCAATGACTCGCATGGTTTTGGCCTCCTTCGGGTCTTTCCTGTTATCGTAACTTCATATTATCGTCATACCGCCGGTCTTTGTCAAGGGCAGTGTCATGATTCGTTGCGTTACGGTCATGAATGTGCTAAAATCATACCAGAACGCCGCTTTTTCGGGCGTACAAAAGGAGAGTATTTATCATGAAAGTCCTGCTCATCAACGGCAGCCCCCACGAGAAGGGCTGCACCTATACCGCACTGAGCCTCATCGCCGGGGAGCTGAACGCCGCCGGCATCGAGACGGAGATCTTGAACGTCGGCACAAAGCCCGTGGGCGGCTGCATCGGCTGCGGCGGCTGTGCTGCCGGCAAGGGCTGCGTCTTCGGCGGCGTGGTCAACGAGGCCATCGAGAAAGCCAAGACTGCCGACGCCTTCGTCTTCGGCACACCGGTGCATTACGCTTCCGCCTCCGGCAACATGACCAGCTTCATGGACCGTCTCGCCTACGCGGGCGGCAGGTATCTGGCCTACAAGCCCGCCGCCATCTGCTGCTCGGCCCGCCGCGCCGGCACCACCAGCACCCTCGATCAGCTGGTGAAGTACCCCGAGTTCTTCCATATGCCGCTGGTGAGTGGCTCCTACTGGCCCATGGTCCACGGCTCGAACCCCGAGCAGGTACTGCAGGACGCCGAGGGCTGCGCCGTCATGCAGGAGCTGGGCCGCAACATGGCCTGGCTGCTCCGGTGCATCGAGGCCGGCAAAGCCGCGGGCATCCAGCACCCGGAGAATCCCCGCAGACCCATGACCAACTTTATACGTTAAACCTCTCAGTCAAAGCCTGACGGAGAGGTTTTCTCCAAGGGGCCGCGTTCCCGGCGGGAACGCGGCCCCTTCTTTCTGAAATTTTATTCAGAAACCGATAAAATCCGGCGCGGATTCTTTTTTCGTTCATAACTTTGTGGTAGCATAGGAACTAAAGTATTTTGCCACGGAGAACATTTGCCATGGAACACTACGATTGGAACGACGGCTGGCTTTTCACCCCGGTCTTTGACCCCGCCATCGTGCGGCCGGAATGCCCGGAGCTGACCCTTGAGCCGGTGCGCCTGCCCCACACGGTCAAGGCACTGCCCTACAATTACTGCAACGAGAACGACTACCAGAAGCTTTCGGGCTACCGGCGGGAGTTTTTTGCACCCAGAGAGTGGGCAGGCCGCACTGTTCTGCTCACCTTCGGAGCCGTGGCCCATGACGCCACGGTGTTCTGCAACGGGCGGCGGGTGTTCCACCACAGCTGCGGCTACACCGCTTTTACCGTCGATTTGACCAGTGCTCTCCATCTGGGTCAGAAGAACGTGGTGGCTGTCCGCTGCGACAGCCGCGAAGATTTGAACATCCCGCCCTTCGGCGGGCAGATGGACTTTCTGACCTACGGCGGCATCTGCCGCGCCGTCTGCCTCGACGTGAAAGAGCCCGCCTACCTGCGGGACATCTTCATCGAGACGAAAGCCGAGGGCGATTTCCGCATCTACACGGCCACCGTGGGCGAGACCGTCGGCTGCACGTTACAGGCCGAGATACGTAGCCCTTCGGGCAGCCGGGCGTTCTACACCGGTGAGCTGTCGCTGCCCATCACCGGCGCACTGAACAGCGTCCATCCGTGGAGCATCGAACACCCCACCCTTTACACCCTGACCGTCCGGCTCATCCGTCCCGGCACCGGCGGCCTGCCCGACCGGGTCCTGGACGAGAAAAGCTGCCGGTTCGGCTTCCGTACCCTGCAGTTCGTGGCGGGCGGGCTCTACCTCAACGGCCAGCGGGTGGAGCTGCGGGGCCTCAACCGCCGCCAGAGCTACGCCTATCAGGGCTATGCCATGCCCGACAGCATCCAGCGTCTGGACGCTCAGCTCCTGAAAAAGCAGCTGGGCTGCAACGCCGTGCGCCTCACCACTCCCCCCAGCCCCGCCTTCCTCGATGCCTGCGACGAGCTGGGTCTTTTGGTCTTTGTGGAGATGCCCGGCTGGCAGCACGTCGGCGACGACATCTGGAAAGCGCAGGCTCTGCAGAACTGCCGCGAGATGGTCTGCCAGTGCCGCAGCCACCCCAGCATCGTTTTTGTGGGGCGTGCGGGTCAGCGGCAGCGCCGACGACGAGAGCGTTTTATAAGCGCACCAACGAGACGGTGCGCCGCCTCGACCCCACCCGCCCCACGGCTGGTACCCGCAGCACCCGCCGCAGCCAGCTTCTGGAAGATGTTTACGCCTATGCCGACTACTCCTACCATGGGCGCGGCGTCGGGTGCGAGGCTCGCACCGCCGTCACCCCCGACACCCGGAAAGGCTATCTCATCAGCGAATTCGAGGGCGCCCAGTTCCCGGCCAAGCCCTTCGACGACGAGCCCCACCGCCTGGCGCAGGCCCTGCGCTACGCCGCCGTCCTCAACGACGCCATCGCTCAGCAGGGCGTGGCGGGCAGCTTCGGCTGGTGCATGACCGACTACAACACCCACCGCGAATTCGGCAGCGGTCGACCGCATCAGCTATCAGGGTCGTGATGGACATGTTCCGCAACCCGAAGCTTTCTGCCGCCGTCTACGCCAGCCAGAAGACGCCCCGCTCCCCTTCCG
>ENA-OQKL01000409-OQKL01000409.1-human-gut-metagenome-genome-assembly--contig:-NODE-409-length-14165-cov-2.172603_pt1 | contig 14165 bp, 14 predicted proteins | sample MGYA00242779_ERZ504800 | MGnify/ENA primary metagenome ERZ504800 (study PRJEB26092, sample SAMD00036410) | human gut metagenome | host: Homo sapiens | study: EMG produced TPA metagenomics assembly of... | reverse complement strand
TTTATTTCGATGCTGTTCAGGACCACAGACTTCTTTGCTCTTGTAACCTCGTTCTAAATAAACCGTCTGGCGGTATCTAACTGATTAACATTTCAACAAAGAAGCTGTGGTTGGAGCCTCCCAAAAAACCGTCTTTGCGGTAGTAACGCCTCACCAATCCACAGCACCCTGAAACTATTGTAGCATTCCGCTGGAGAGCGGTCTATAAATACTACTATTTTATTATACGAGGAACGCCTTATGAAAAATGCTAAAATTTCCCGCCGCAGCTTTCTGCTTGGCCTTGCCGCCTGCTCTGCCGCAGGCATTCTCACTGCCTGCAAGGGGGATGACACCCCCGCCAGCAGCGCTTCCACCTCGCCGGAAGCACCCGCTTCTTCCGTGAGCGAGCTTGAACCCATCGGGCTGTTTACCGTGGAAGATTTTCCCAAGCTGGATGGCAGCACTGCCTGCATCCCGCTGATGGCCCAGATGATGGCCGATACCACCGGCATCGATCTGGAAGTAGCCCAGAGCGGCATTTCGGTCAGCACCACGGCCTATGCGTGGGAAAACTTCGGCCTGTACCCGGATGAGGAGTACACTGCCAGGATGCTGGTGGTCTACGAAGCGCCGGACTACGTAAAGGAAGAGCTGAAAGAAGCAAACGCCCAGCTGGAACAGAAACCCATTGGCCGGGACGCACTGGTGTTCATCGTGAACGAGAACAATCCGGTCAAGAGCCTGACCCGGCAGCAGCTGAAGGATATCTATGCCGGTAAGATCACCAACTGGAAGGAAGTGGGCGGCGAGGATCTTGCCATCGTGCCCTTCCAGCGGGGCGAAGACTCCGGCAGCCAGACCCTGTTCCGCAAGCTGCTCATTCAGGGCGGCGAACTGATGGACCCGCCCACCGAGCTGGCTCCCGCTGCCATGGGTGAGCTGGTGGACAGCATCGCCGCCTACAACAACAGCGCCAATGCCATCGGCTTCTCGGTCTACTACTACATCGACCAGATGTACTCCCAGCCCGGCCTGCGTCTGCTGGCCGTGGACGGCGTGACCCCTTCCAACGACACCATCGCCAGCGAAAGCTACCCGCTGTGCAACGAGTTCTATGCCGTTCTCCATGCGGACGCTGCCGCCGACAGCCCGGAACGCCAGCTTTACGACTGGCTGGATACCGCCGCCGGACAGGACTGCATCAAAAAATCCGGCTATGTAGCGGTGGCACCCGCCACTGCAGCGAACAGTGCCGTCTGATCTTCCAGCAATTGACAGCTTTCTGCATTTCTGTTACAATATTACACATGAATGTTGAAACTTTTTTGCAAAGGAAGGCTCAATATGGACAATTCCTCCTCCCATGTGGAAAGCCGCTGGCGCACCCAGCTGCGCAACCGCATCATTCAGGCATCCAGCCTGCTGGAGATCCTGCTGTCCGGCCTTGTACTCATTGGTCTGCTGTTCAGCGCCGTGCCTCTCATCAAATGGATGCCGGGCCTTTTGTTCTACGGCAACGAGGTGGAGATCCGCAGCTTTCTGGAACGCAGCCTTGATATCGTGATCGGCATTGAGTTCATCAAAATGCTGGCCAAGCACAGCCCCGGCAGCAGTCTGGAGGTTTTGCTGTATGCCATTGCCCGCCATCTGGTAGTGGGCCACGACTCCGCACTGGAAAACCTGCTCAGCGTGGGAGCCATCGCCCTGATCTTTATTGTGCGCAAGTTCTCTTTGTGCCAGCCTTGGTGCCCACCTGCCGGACGGCCATCCGGCACCGGATCTTTCTCCAAAGCAGAGCGGCATCCCGGCAGAGGAGTTTATCTCCCGTCTGAAAGACCGCGCCAAGGCCGAGGCGGCCGAGGCCATTCCTTCCGAAGAAGAGACTTTTGACGAGTACGATTTTGAGCAGGCCGCCCCGCAACCAAAATAACATAAACAAAAATGCCCCGCAGCACTGCCGGAAAACCAGCAGGCTGCGGGGCATTTTATAATGCTTTTATTTTTTATTGTGCTTTCCGAAGCGGTACTCTTTGCCCTCACGGATGCGCTGGATATTGGCGCGGTGCATATAGATCACCATGCCGGACATAAAGCCGGAGCCAATGGCGCACACCAGCATATCACCGGCGGCATAGCCCTGCAGGGAACCGTAAATGATGGTCAGCACCGGGTAGAGTGCTGCCATGGCCACGCTGCCCAGCGACACCATGCCGGTGGGAATCAGGCACACCAGAAAGATAATGGCCAGAAACGGCAGCAGCACCGGCTGGATGGCCAGAATGGCACCAGCTGCCACCAGCACGCCCTTGCCGCCTTTGAACCCGAAGTACAGCGGGTACAGATGGCCCAGCACTGCAAAGATAGCGGCCAGATAGACGCCCAGATACGGCGACACTCCGGGCGTCGGCAGGCAGAAGCTGGAACAGCCACCGGCGATGCACACGGCCAGCACGCCCTTGAGCACATCGCCTGTCGCGGTCATGGCGGCAGCCTTCTTGCCAAAGGTGCGCAGCATGTTGGTCATGCCGGCCGCACCGCTGCCATGATTGCGCACGTCGTCATGATATACGAATTTGCTGACGAGGATGCCGGTATCCACACTGCCCAGCAGGTACGCCTGCAGGATGGTGGCTGCGGCGATCAGGATCGCTTTCATCATAGAAACGGATGCCTCCTTTGCGGGCGCTTACACGTCCTTTGCGCCCACTTCGCCGGAGCCGCGCTCGCGGATCACCAGACGGATGGGAGTGTGTTCCAGACCAAAGTTCTCGCGGATCTGGTTGATCAGATACCGCTGGTAGCTGAAATGGAACAGCTGCTTCGAATTCACAAAGGCCACGAACGTGGGCGGGCGGGTGGATGCCTGAGTCAGATAGAAGATCTTCAGGCGGCGGCCCTTGTCGCTGGGCGGCTGCATCCGGGCTGTGGCGCGGGCCAGCATCTCGTTCAGCACGCCGGTGGGCACGCGGGCACCGTTCTGGCTGTCCACATCGCGGATCAGCTGCATGAGCTTGTTCACGTTGTAGCCGGTCTGAGCCGAGATGAAGATGATAGGAGCATAGCCCATAAAGCTGAAGCACTCGGCATAATCGCGGCGCTGCAGCTCCATGGTGTTGGTCTCCTTGCCTTCCACCGCGTCCCACTTGTTGACGACGATGATGCACGCCTTGCCCTGATCGTGGGCATAACCGGCCACCTTGCTGTCCTGCTCGGTAAAACCGACGGTGGCATCCACAAGGATCAGCGCCACGCGGCTGCGCTCCACAGCGGCCAGTGCGCGCACTACCATATAACGCTCCAGACCGTCGGTGATGTTGCTGCGCTTGCGCAGACCGGCGGTATCGGTAAAGATGAACTTGCCATAAGCGTTGTCCACCGGGGTGTCAATGGCATCACGGGTGGTGCCCGCCTCGTTTGCCACGATCATGCGGTTCTCGCCCAGAATGCGGTTGGTCAGGCTGGACTTGCCCACATTGGGGCGGCCGATGATGGCAACGGGGATGCGATCCTCCTCCACCACGGTCTCGCTGAAATCGAGGTGGGCGCAGACAGCGTCCAGCAGGTCGCCGGTGCCGTGACCATGCACGGACGAGATGGGCATCACCTCGTCAAAGCCCAGGTTATAGAACTCGTAGAGCTCCATGGGGGCCTCGCCGGTCTTATCGCACTTGTTGACGGCCAGGATGATGGGTTTATGGCTGCGGCGCAGCATGTGGGCCACTTCCTCGTCGGCGGCGGTCAGGCCGTCGCGGACATCCACCACCATGATGATGCAGTCAGCGGTGTCAATGGCGATCTCTGCCTGCTCACGCATGTGGGCCAGAATGCCCTCGGTGGCCTTGGGCTCGATGCCGCCGGTGTCCACCAGCATGAACTCGTGGCCGCTCCACTCGCAGTTTGCAAAAATGCGGTCGCGGGTGATGCCCGGGGTATCCTCCACGATGGCCAGACGCTGGCCGCAGAGCTTATTGAACAGGGTGGACTTGCCCACATTAGGGCGGCCGACCACTGCTACGATGGGTTTGCTCATAGGGGTTCCTCCTTTCGTTATGCTCTTCTTCTTCTCGAAATATGCAGGCCGGTGCGGAGCAGGGCTTTTGCCTCATCGCCGCCGCCCACCGGCAGCACCTCGACCTTGACCCCCAGCCGTTCGCCCAGCTGGGCAATGGTCATATCATCGAGGAACGTATCTTTTTCTTCCCGCAGCATGACAGCGGGGATGCCCAGGGTGCCGCTTTCCAGCTTTCCCTCACACTGGGCAATGATATCGGTGGCGGTGACAAGCCCCGCCACGCCCACGTTGCCGCCAAAGAAATTATTCTTGACAACGTGAACTTTCACATCGATCATGGGGTACTGGCGGTGGAGCTCGTCCATCAGCTCAGTGATGAGGGGGCCTGCCATGGTGCCGGTGACCACATCGATCTGCTTGGTGCCGTAGATGCGGTGGGGCCTGTCCAGCTCTGCCCGGAATTCATCCTCGAACAGGCGCATCATACCCACGCCGTTTTCCAGCTGGTCAAAGTCCTCATAGAACTCTGCCGGGGGGATGGGCCGCCCCGCCTTGAGATACCACTCATCGCTGGGGTAGATGATGCGCTTGCCGTGGCGGCGCTTGCACTCATCGCCAAACTCCTCCATGATGTCGATGACAGCGGCGCTGGTCTCGGCATCATAGGGGGTCTGCTTGAACAGATTCTGGCGGTAATCCGTCACACCGCAGGGCACAGCGGCAATGCTCTGCACCATAGGGGTCAGCTCCAGCAGGTCGCCCAGGGTGCGGCGAAGCTCTTCGCCATCGTTGATGCCCCGGCAGAGCACCAGCTGACAGTTGACGGCGATGCCGCCCTCCACCAGACGGGGCAGATACTTGAGCACCTCGCCGCCGCGCTTGTTGGCCAGCATCCGCACACGGAGCTGCGGGTTCGTGGTGTGTACTGAAATGTTGATGGGCGAAATGTGCATCTTGATGATGCGGTCGATCTCGTGGTCCTGCATGTTGGTCATGGTGATATAGTTGCCGAACAAAAAGGAAAGCCGCTCGTCATCGTCCTTGAAGTAAAGACTCTCGCGCATACCGGGGGGGCAGCTGGTCGATGAAGCAGAACATGCAGTGGTTGGAGCAGGAGTGCTTCTGATCGCCCAGATAGGTCTGGAAATCGCAGCCAAAGGGGCCGCGCTCCGTGCGCTGCACATCCCACTCGCGGATGCCGTCTGCCACCCTTGCTTTCAGGTGGAAGCTTTTGCTGTCAGTGTAGAAATCGTAGTCCAGACTGTCGTTCAGCTCGTTTTACGTCCACGCTCAAAAGCTCGTCACCCGGGCCAAGGCCCAGCACTTCCGCTTCGCTGCCGGGTTCCACCCGTGCGATCTTCATTGCCACCGCATCCACCTCCTTTCAGACAGAACAAGAAGGGGAAGGCATGCGCCCTCCCCTTCTGTACATAACACCATTATGCCACCAATTACGCGCAAATTAGGCCTTCTTGATGACTTCCTCGCCCTTGTAGTAACCGCAGTTGCCACATGCCTGGTGGGGGAGCTTCAGAGAGCCGCAGTTGCTGCACTTGACCAGTGCGGGGGCCTCCAGCTTCCAAACATTGCTGCGACGCTTGTCGCGGCGGGCCTTGGAAAGATGTCTCTTAGGTACTGCCATATTTTTGCACCTCCTTGATGGGTTTCTCAGTTCAGCAGTGATTTGAGTATCGCTAGCCTTGCGTCTGCGGGTTCGGCCTCAGCTTCTGCCGGAGGGCAGGTACATTCGGCCATCTTCTTCCCGCACCGGGGACACAAGCCCGGGCAGTCAGCGCTGCAAAGCAGCACCGTCGGTATCTGGAACATGAATTCCTGACAGAGCCATTCATCCACATCCAGATGTCCTTTTTCGTTGAGGGGCAGGTCGAAATCCGGGTCATCCAGATCGCGCTCCCTGACCGTCCACTCTGCTTGCACCGTCTCTTCCCGTTCGACAGGGTCGAGGCAGCGGGCACACTCTCCGTGCACCAATGCGTTTGCCCGCAGCGTCATCCGGATCTCCTCGCCATCCGGCACCGCCTCAAAGCGGGCCGTCACAGGCTGCTCGATCCTTGCACCGGCAAAATCCTTTGCAGACAAATCACACTGAAACTCTGCGGTGTAGGGCTTCGTGCCGGATACGATAAACTTTCTCAGGTCAAATTGCATAGTACACCTCATAAAAGGCTGCTTTGTTAGTATAGCGCCAACACAGCCCTTTGTCAACACCAAAACAGGCAGAAAACCGAAAAAATTTCAAATTCTCCGGTTTCCTGCCTGTCTGGGATGCTTCAAATCAGAAATTTCAGAGTTATTTTACAGGTACTTCTTCACATCGTGGGGCAGAGCAGCCTCGTCAGCGCTGACGGTAACAGTCACCTTCACGCTGTCGCCTGCAATGGCTGCCATCTCGTCCAGCACAACGCCCAGACGGTTGATGTCGTGATCCAGCACCTTCAGGATGCCGTCGATGTACAGGTCGGTGATATCGTAGTTGCTTGCCATCAGGCCGGCAACAAAGCCGTACAGCATTTCGCCGCCGGAGATCTTGTACTCGTCCAGGTCGATCAGACGTGCAGCAGGAGCGATGTCGTAGGTGAGCTTCATGCCCTTTTCAACGACGACCACGTTGCCCTTGGAGGTCTTGACCGCATCATTGATCTGGTCGATCATAGCCTTGGTCTTGCCGGAGCCCTTGGTACCAACAATCAGTTTAATCATAGTTCAGTCCTCCTGTATTTTCCACGCCTTGCGGCGGGAGATCATTTTTATTTACTTCAGCTTTGCTTCCAGCTCGGCGGTCAGGCCTTCGTAGCCCGGCTTGCCCAGCAAAGCAAACATATTCTTTTTATAGCTCTCAACGCCCGGCTGGTTGAAGGGATTAACACTGAGCAGATAACCGCTGCAGGCACATGCACGCCAGAAGAAGTAGATCAGGTAGCCCACATTGTAAGCGGTCAGGTCGTCCACCTCGATCAGCACTTCGGGCACGCCGCCGTCGGTGTGGGCGAGGATGGTACCCTCCATGGCCTTGCGGTTGACAACGCTCATGTTCTGGTTTGCCAGGAAGTTCAGGCCGTCAAAGTTGCCTTCCAGCGGGTCGATGAACAGATCCTGTGCAGGCTTCTTCACGTCCACGATGGTCTCGAACATGGTGCGGGAGCCTTCCTGGATGAACTGACCCATGGAGTGCAGGTCGGTGGAGAAGATGCAGCTTGCGGGGAACAGGCCCTTGTTGTCCTTGCCCTCGCTCTCGCCGAACAGCTGCTTGTACCACTCGTTCATCAGGGCGAAGTCCGGCTCGTAGCACTCCAGAATTTCAACGCTTTTGCCCTTGCGGTACAGGATGTTGCGGATGGCAGCATACTTGTAAGCGTCGTTGTCCTTGCTCAGAACGGAGAAGCGCTCCATGGAATCGGCAGCGCCCTTCATCAGGTCGTCGATGCTGATACCGGCAGCAGCAATGGGCAGCAGGCCCACAGCGCTCAGCACGGAGTAGCGGCCGCCCACGTCGTCGGGGACCACGAAGGTGGGCCAGCCCTGTGCGTCGGCCAGCTGCTTCAGGGTGCCCTTGGCACGGTCGGTGGTGGCGTAGATGCGCTTGTTGGCTTCTTCCACGCCCATCTCCTTTTCCAGCAGTTCACGCAGTACGCGGAATGCCAGAGAAGTCTCGGTGGTAGTGCCGGACTTGGAAATGACGTTGATGGAGAAGCGCTTGCCCTTGCACAGGCTGATGATGTTGTTCAGGTAGGTGGGGCTGATGCTGTTGCCGCAGAAGTAGATCTTGGGGCCATTTTCCAGCTCGTTGTGGAACTGGCCCTTGACGGCCTCGATGACAGCGCGTGCGCCCAGATAGCTGCCGCCAATGCCGGCCACCACCAGCACATCGGAATCCTCGCGGATCTTTGCGGCGGCTTCCTTGATGCGGGCGAACTCTTCCTTATCATAATCACGGGGCAGATACATCCAGCCGAGGAAATCATTGCCCGGGCCGGACTTTGCTTCCAGCTGGTTATGGGCAGCTTCCACCTGCGGATAGATGGCTGCATATTCCTCTTCGCTGATAAAGCTGGAGAGGTGTTTTGTGTTCAGTGCGACGCTCATTTTATTATAACCTCCAAACGATTTGTCGGGCCTTTGCCCTGCGAGGAAATATCTTGGTATAAGTGTACCGTTCCCTCCGGGCAAAGTCAAGGTCAAAATCCTTGGATTTCATACAATTTTAATAGTGTTTTTTTGTTTCTTCATCCAGAATTGTTCACACAGACAGTTCCACGCAGCTTACCGCAGCGCGCGTTTTGTACGCTCGAAGCGTGCATTCAGCTTTCGCAGCCGGTCAAAGCGTCCCACAACAGGCCGAATGCGGTGCCAAAGTCCATTTTTTCAGCATCGGCAGCGGCGCGCACCTCGTACTCGCCCAGTTGGGTCTCCCCGCTCAGGATGCGCACCGTGCCAACGGTCTGGCCCAGCTGCACCGGTGCTTCCAGCTCCTGCGGCAGATCCAGCTGCGCGGTAAGGGCGGCGGCGTTTTCCTTGGGCATCAGCAGCGTTTCGGGCAGAGCGGTGTAGTCCAGCGGTACGCTTTCCTCTGCACTGCCCTTTACTTTTATAAGAAGAGGCCGGTCCTCCATGGCGGGCAGCGGCACGGCGGCGTAGGCCGCAAAGCCGTAGTCCAGCAGGGTGGTGGCCGCTGTGAACCGCTCCGAGCTGGAGAGCGACCCCAGCACCACGGCGATCAGGTCCAGCCCGTCGCGGGTGGCGCTGGCGCTGATGCACACGCCCGCGCCGCTGGTGGTGCCGGTTTTCAGGCCGGTGATGCCGTTGTAGCGCTTGAGCAGCTTGTTGGTGTTCACCAGCTGGGTGGCACCGCCGCGCAGGGTGTCCGTCCAGATGCCGGTATAGTGCAGCACCTCCGGGCAGGTGTTCAAAATCTCGCGGCTCATGATGGCAACATCGTGGGCGGTGGAAAGATGCCCTTCGGTGTCCAGCCCGCAGGCATTGTGGAAGGTGGTGTTCACCATGCCCAGTTCTGCTGCGCGGGCGTTCATCATCTGCACAAAGCCCGGCTCGCTGCCTCCCACCAGCTCTGCCACAGCCACAGCGGCATCATTGGCAGAGGACACACAAATGGCTTTGATCATCTCGTCCAGCGTGAACTGCTCCCCCGGGCTCCAGCCAGATCTGACTGCCGCCCATGTGGTAGGCGTGTTCACTTACCGGGCACCAGCGTGTCCATGGCAATGCGGCCGTCGTGCACGGCTTCAAAGGTGAGCAGCAGGGTCATTACCTGGTAATGGATGCAATGGGCATCTGCTGGTCGGCGTTCTTTTCATATAATATAGTGCCCGTCTGCTGGTCGGTCAGGCAGGCGGCGCGGCAGGGCAGCTCCAAGGCAGGCTGTGCCGCCGCGGGCTGCACCGGCTGGGTCTGGTCTGCAGTTGCCTGCACCGCCGGGCTTTGCTGCCGCAGCCCATTGCCCTGCGCCGTGCCAAAGGCCAGCGCAAACAGCCAGAAGCACACCACCCCTGCACACAAAAGCGCCAAGTTTTTCCGCTCCATTTCGGTCCCTCCCTGCGCAATGTCTCTTGCTGAGAGAGTATGCAGGGGCCTTTTTGTTTAGAATATCCTGCGCCCGCACCGCAGCCTGCATTTTTTATTTTGTCTTTTTCTACAAAAGGGCTTGACTTTTGCCCACCTTATAGTGTAAATTGGAGATGGCCCAAAAAGGCTGTATTGCTTCATTTGTGGAATTATTTTTTTAGGAGGATACTATTATGATTCTGTCTCGTCGTTCTTTCCTGAAGATGGCTGGTCTGACCGTTGTTGCTGCTGCAGGTGCTTCCATGTTCACCGGCTGTGGTGCTTTCTCCACCACTCCTATCAAGGTAGTCGCCGCTAAGGATTCTACCAAGGAGTTCCAGGCTGCTGTTGCAGAGCTGAACAAAAAGAAGCTGGTCGTATGGCCTGCTGATGCAAACGGCGCTTATCTGAACAGCTTCCTGATGACCAATCTGACCGCTAATGGTCTCTCCGTCTTCGCTGTGGAAAAGGCCGAGTATAAGACCGCTAAGGACGCAGAGACTGGTAAAGAGTACAAGTATCTGGAAGTCACCGTTAAGTCCACTAAATAATTTTTCTAAAGTTCTCTTTGAGAGACGGGCGTTTGCCCGTCTCTTTTTGTTTTGCCCGCTTTCCAGCAAAAAAGTGCCTGCTGCTGTGCATCCGGTCTTGCGCCGCACCGCCGCTGTGATATATAATAAAGAGCAATGCAAACACCACCCCGTTTTTTGTCGAAAGGATACCCCCTCATGCGAGTTTGTTTTTATACCCTTGGCTGCAAGGTCAACCTGAATGAGACCGGCGCGCTGGAACAGATGTTCCGCGCCAACGGCTTTACCATTGCGCAGGAGAACGAGCCTGCGGATGTTTTTGTGGTGAACAGCTGCACCGTGACCAACTTTGGCGACCAGAAAAGCCGCAAGTGGCTGCGCCGCAAAAAGCGCGAGAACCCCGGCGCGGTCACGGTGCTTACCGGCTGCTACCCGCAGGCTTTCCCGGAGGAAGCCGCCCAGTTCACCGAGGCCGACCTTGTGTGCGGCAACGGCGACCGCAAGGCCATTTTAGATAACGTTCTCAAGCTGCTGGACGGCCATGAGCGCATTGTGGCCATCACGCCCCACCAGCGCGGCGAAAAATTTGAAGAGCTGCCCGTGGAGCGGTTCGAGACCCACACCCGTGCCTTTATCAAGGTAGAGGACGGCTGCAACCGTCAGTGCGCCTACTGCGTCATCCCCCGCGCCCGCGGCCCGGTGCGCAGCCGCGACGAAGCCAGCATCCTTGCCGAGCTGCGCCAGCTGGCCGCTTCCGGCTACCGGGAAGTGGTGCTCAGCGCCATCTCCCTGCCCAGCTATGGTCTGGATACCGGCACCAACCTTGTGGAGCTGGTGGAGCACTGCGCTCAAGTGGAAGGCATCCAGCGCATCCGTCTGGGCAGTCTGGACCCGGATATGCTCACGCCGGAGTTCATCACCCGCCTTGCCGCCGTGAAAAAGCTCTGCCCGCAGTTCCACCTGAGCCTGCAGAGCGGCTGCACTGCCACCCTGCGCCGGATGCGCCGCGTTTACACTGCCGAGCAGTATGCACAGGTGGTGGACCAGCTGCGCGCCGCCTACGGTGCGCGCCCGGTCAGCTTTACCACCGACTGCATCTGCGGCTTTCCCGGCGAGACGCAGGCCGACTTTGAAGAGAGCTGCGAATTTTTGAAAAAGATCGGCTTTCTCAAGGTACATGTGTTCCCCTACTCCCGCCGCAGCGGCACCCCGGCCTACGATTTTCCGGAGCAGGTGCACGAGCGGGAAAAGCAGGAGCGCAGCCGCGTGATGAACGGCATTGCCGAGGAGGTACGCCGCGAAGTGCTGACCGCCTATGTGGGCACCGAGGACGATGTGCTGCTGGAGACCCCGCTTTCCGGCACGCTGTTCACCGGCTACACCCGGCTGTATGTTCCCGTCGTGGTCTCGGCCCCGGGCCATAAGAGCGGCGAGATCGTCCATGTCCGGCTGGGCAGCTACGACGGCGAGCGTGTCCGGGCCGAGATGGTGTAATCTTAGCCGGTTCTTTGCCGTTTTGTACAAATCCATTTGTTCGCATTTGTGCAAGATATATCAGTTGTGAATTTCATAACAAATTTTAGGCTTTTCCCTTTTCTTCCCGAAGGGTTTATGCTACAATAAAAGTGGATTATTCGGGGCATCCGGCTGTTTGCAGCAGCCCAGTATCAAAGGCCCCGGAGAAAAGCCGCGTCAGAGCGGTTTTTTGTTCTGTTGTTTCAAAGCAAGGAGAGATTGGAATGAGTTTCAGAGGAATCAACACCACGGTCATCCAGATCCGCCGCCAGGTCTTTACCGAGGTGGCACGGATGGCCTACGCCAACGTCAAGGGCGAGCAGGCCAACCACCTGATGCGCAAGATCCCTTACACCATCATCCCCGGTGAGGAAGGCAAGCTCCGCAAGGACATCTTCCTTGAGCGCGCCATCGTCGAGGAGCGCGTTCGTCTGGCCATGGGCCTGCCCACCCGCCGCATGGACGAGCACAACAGCGTCGTCTCCGGTCTGGAGGATGCTTCCATCGCCGATAAGTATTATGATCCCCCGCTGGTGAACGTGATCAAGTTTGCCTGCAACCGCTGCCCGGAAAAGCTGGTCAAGGTCTCCGACCTGTGTCAGGGCTGCCTTGCCCACCCCTGTATGGAAGTGTGCCCCAAGAAGGCCATCACATGGGAGAGCGGCCGTTCCATCATCGATCAGGACAAGTGCATCAAGTGCGGCCGCTGCGTCGGCGTGTGCCCCTACAACGCCATCGTCAAGACCGAGCGTCCCTGCGCTGCAGCCTGCGGCATGGGTGCCATCCACTCCGATGAGCTGGGCCGTGCCGAGATCGATTACAGCAAGTGCGTTTCCTGCGGCCAGTGTCTGGTCAACTGCCCCTTCGGTGCCATTGCCGACAAGGGCCAGATCTATCAGCTGATCCAGGGCTTCAACCGCGGCGACCGCATCTACGCGCTGGTGGCTCCCGCCTTCATCAACCAGTTCCCGGGTCTGGCTTCCACCGGCAAGCTCAAGGCCGCCCTGAAGGCCGTCGGCTTCTACGATGTGGTGGAGGTTGCCATTGGTGCCGACCTGTGCACCGTGGACGAGGCACACGACTTCCTGGAGGAAGTTCCCGGGAAGCTGGACTTCATGGCCACCTCCTGCTGCCCCGCATGGAGCATGATGGCAAAGACCGCCTTCCCCGCTCTGGCCAAGAACATCTCCATGACCATGACCCCCATGGTGTTCACCGCCCGCATGATGAAGCAGAAAGACCCCACCGCCCGCATGTGCTTCATCGGCCCCTGCGCCGCCAAGAAGCTGGAAGCTTCCCGCCGCACGGTCCGCTCTGACGTGGACTTTGTGCTGACCTTTGAAGAGCTGGCCGGTATCATCGAGGGCAAGGATCTGGACATCGATCTGCTGGAAGTGGATGAGAACGAGGCAGCACTCTGCTCCGCCTCTGCTGCAGGCCGTGGCTTTGCACAGTCCGGCGGCGTTGCCAATGCCGTTGCCAACAAGATCAAGGAATGGCACCCCGATATGGAGGTCAAGATCGCATCCGCACAGGGTCTGGCCGACTGCAAGAAGCTGCTGATGCTGGCCAAGGCCGGCAAGTACAACGGCTACCTGCTGGAAGGCATGGGCTGCCCCGGCGGCTGCATCGGCGGCGCCGGCACCATCGCCGACCCCGCCCGCACTGCTGTCGCACTGAACAAGTACGTCAAGGAGGCTCCGTTCCAGGACCCCGAGCAGAGCCCCTTCATGACCAGCATCCACGTGCTGAAGGACGACCCCAACTTTGAGGTCTGAGTTTTCCTGACTTCTGCCGCTTCCCGTCCGCCGGGAGGCGGCTTTTTTGTGTCTTCGGCAAAGTCTGTGTTTTTCTTCCATAAGATGTGTCTTATGTGAAACATTTTTGTGAAAGCCTTACAAGCCAGATTGACTTTTTCTTCTGAATATGTTATTTTTGCGGTGACGAATTCCTTCGCGTTCCGTTTTGGAACGCACAGAGCCGCCTCTGCGGCTGGAAAGGTCGATTCTTGAATATGACGAAATCCTTGAAGCATATGGGCAGACGCGCCGGGGCGATCCTCGTCTCGCTGCTGCTGCTCCTGACGCTGGCGGTCAGTGCCAGTGCCGCCGCCGTCAAGATGACGGTGGGCGTCCGGTTCTGGCGGGAGTCCGGGGACAAGGAGTCGATGGCCGACAGTGCCGTGGACACCACCCGCGAAGCCACCCTCACCCGCCAGCCCAACGGCACCTTCACTCTTGAGCTCCCGGTCAAGCAGCTCTCTTCCATGAACATGACCGGCCGTCTCACCGGCATCGCCATCGGCGAGGTGAACTATGACGGCACTCTGAGCGGCGACCTGTCCGACGGCACCGCCGTGCTGACCCTCAAGAACCTGCCCGCCTCGGTGCTCACCGGCAGCGATTCCAACAAAGCGCTGGCCGTGACCTGCAGCATCAAGATGGACACCATCCTTCTCGGCGACATCACTACCAGTGCGAAGATGTCCATCTGGGTCGAACGCTGAAAAGCCAAATAGCACAAAAAGCGCCCCGCAGTTCTGTTAC
>ENA-OQKL01000406-OQKL01000406.1-human-gut-metagenome-genome-assembly--contig:-NODE-406-length-14220-cov-3.799546_pt1 | contig 14220 bp, 20 predicted proteins | sample MGYA00242779_ERZ504800 | MGnify/ENA primary metagenome ERZ504800 (study PRJEB26092, sample SAMD00036410) | human gut metagenome | host: Homo sapiens | study: EMG produced TPA metagenomics assembly of... | reverse complement strand
AGACGATTCTGCCCGCGACCATAGCGATCAAAAGGCTGCCGTACAGCGTGCCGACAGTCTGCTTTTTGAACACCTTGCGGTACATGATGCCGCTTCAAGGCCGTATGTCAGCAGCTCAAACGCCATAGCGATGGCGACGTAGAACGGCGGCATGCCGAACATCACCATGCGCAGCAGACGGGGCGATAAAGCCCACAACCGCGCCCACCGGGCCGCCGCATACGAAGCCTGCAAGCAAAATCGGCAGGTGCATCGGACACAGCATTGCGCCGATCTGCGGGATATGCCCGGTGAAGAACGGCAGTACTAACGCAAGCGCCAGAAAAAGTGCACCGAGCACAAGATTTTTAACGGAAAATTTGCTGTTTGTACGGTTCATTGAAATACCCTCCCAGATACAAAAAGACCACGAAGCATTCCGCCCATACCGAGCGAAAAGACCTTCGTGGTCTATTTTTTAAGTGGCTTAAAATACTTTCAAACGGCGTTTCGCCGCGCGGTCTTTTGACCGTTGCCGCTTCCTGCAGCTTTACTGTCTACATCATAGCATAAATTAACCTTAAAGTCAACTATCAAATTTTAGTTTTGCCGAAAAAACTTACTTTCCCGCGCTAAGAATGACCGTAACGTCCGGGTGCAGCTGCAAAACGGAAGCCGGCACCTCCGGCGTAACCTTGCCGAAGCAAGCCTTTTCGACGATCTCCGCCTTATCCGGGCCTGCGATGAGAAGAATCTTCTTCGCCTTCATAATGGTGCCGATGCCCATGGTGATGGCCTGCGTCGGCACATCCTCGCGGCGCTCGAACAAACGGGAGTTCGCGTTGATGGTGCTCTCCGTCAGCTGTACGGTGTGCACTGTCGCCGGGAAGTTATCCGTCGGCTCGTTAAAGCCGATATGTCCATTGTGGCCGATGCCGAGCAGCTGCAGATCGATGCCGCCGAGAGACTGAATAAAGCTCTCATAGCGCACAGCCTCTTCTTCAAGGTCATCTGCGTGGCCGTTCGGCACATGTGTGTTCGCCTTGTCGATATTCACGTGGTCAAAGAGGTTGTCGTTCATGAAATAGCGGTAGCTGTTCGGGTTCGTACCGTCCAGACCGCAGTATTCGTCAAGGTTTACGGTGCGCACTTCGGAAAAATCCAGTACGCCGTCCTCATAACTCTTTACAAGATCTTTGTAGGTGCCGATCGGCGAAGAGCCTGTTGCAAGACCCAGCACGCAGTTCGGCTTCAAAAGCACCTGGCCGCCGATGATGCCGGCTGCAATGGCGCTCATTTCTTCATAGGTTTTCGTTTTGATAATACGCATTTGAATATTCATCCTTTCAATACAGTAAAGCGCCAGCCTTATGCCGTGCGCGTTTTTACCCAAAGAGTTTCTACCTACAACTATACCATAAAATTTGCAAAAGTAAAGGCATTCCCGCAGAAAACCGCGAAACGGTTCCCGGAAATGCCCCAATTTACTTTATGCCGTCTTTTTCACCGCTTTTTTCTTTTTCAGCGTCTCAAGCGGGATCTGCGCCAAAATGACCGCCGCAAACACCAGAACGCAGCCCAAAAGCTCGCGTCCGTTCATGCTTTGGCCGAGGACCAGCCAGCCGGAAAGCGCCGCAAACACAGATTCAAGGCTCATGATAAGAGACGCCACCGCAGGCGGGGTATCCTTCTGCCCCAAGATTTGCAGCGTGTACCCCACGCCGCTCGACATCAGGCCCGTGAAAAGCAGCGGCCCTGCACTTTTTAAAATGTCCGCAAGCGTGAACGTCTCCGTAAACAGCGCCGCTGCCGTGCAAAGAATGCCGCAGACAATAAACTGCACGCACGAAAGTGCCACGCCGTTCACCATCGGTGAGAAGCGGTCGATGATGAGGATATGTACGGAAAAGCCCAACGCACACAAAATGACAAGCAGGTCGCCCGGCGCGATGGTGAAGCCTTCCTGCACGCTTAACAAATACGTGCCCGCCGCCGCAATAACAACGCTCACCCAAACCGTTGCGGGCACGCGTTTTTTGAGGAACAAACCGAGTATCGGCACAATCACGATGTAAAGCGCCGTCAAAAATCCGGCCTTGCCCACTGTCGTAAAGCTGATGCCGAACTGCTGCAAATTAGAGGCCACGGCAAGTGCCGAGCCGCACAGCGCGCCGCCCACCCACAGGGTCTTGCGGCTCTGCTTCCTCTCTTCGTCCGTCTGCGTTTTTTTCGGCGCTTTGCGCTGCATAAACAGCAGCACGGGCAAAAGTGCCAGCGCGGCAATGAAATTGCGTACGCCGTTAAACGCAAACGGGCCCAAATGGTCCATGCCGAGGCTCTGCGCTACAAACGCCGTGCCCCAAATAAGGGCGGTGATCGTCAGGAGCAAGGCTCCGCGAAATTGCTTCATGAAAATTCCCTTCAAGTCGTCGTTTTACACTTCGTTCGTCTCGCGCGTCAGATTCTTCATCCAGTTATACCGGTTGATCTTCACCACGGCAACGAAGCATTTTAAGATCTGGTCGCATTTGAGGCACGCAAAAACCACCCAAGGCGGCGCACCGAGGTAAGACGCGATAATGGCGGACGGCAGCACCACAAGGAACACGAAGATCGTGTCGTTGCGGAAGACAAACGAAATGTCGCCGCCGGATTTAACAAGGCCGAACAGGCACGCCGCCTGATAGCACGTGCCGATAATCGTAACGGAAATGACATTGATAAACTCACGCGCATACGCCACGGCCGCATCGCTCGCGCCGTACAGCCCGATGAACGGGTCGCGCAGGAAGTGCACCGCAATGCCGGAAAGAATGCCGAGGCCGAGGAAAATGACCTGCGTTGTGCGGGAATACTCGCGAATTTTGTCCATACGTCCGGAGCCGACCGTCTTGCCGGTGATAATGCCCACCGCGCTCGAAAGGCCGTTCATTGCAATGTACATCATGTTGTGCAACATATTCGCGATGCTCACCGCCGCAATGACGCCCGCGTCATAACGGCCGAGGATCATCGTCTGCCCCAGCATGTTCACCGACCATACGACCTGCCCTCCCATGATGGGCAGACCGTAGCGCAGAAAATCGCGCGTCAATTCGCCGCCGCGCTTTAAGAGGTCGGCAAAGCGAAGCTTCAGTTTTTTATCGATGCAGCGCACGTAAACGACCATCACAGCCGCTTCAATGATGCGCGAAAACAGCGTAGCCACCGCCGCACCGGTCACACCGAGCGCCGGGAAACCAAGCTTACCGAAAATCAAAATATAGTTGCAGATGACGTTCACGATGAGCGTCACAAATGACACGTAAAGACCGATCTTCGCCGTCTCCACCGCGCGCATCGTCGCCACCATCACCTGCGAAATGCAGAAGAAAATGTACGAAAGGCTCACCACGCGCACGTAAACCGTGCCCGATTCAATGACCGAAGCATCACTCGTGAACAGGGATACGATCTGCGATGGCAATAAAAACGCCGTCACCGTAATGACCAAACCGATGAGCAAAGCAAACCGCACACCGATGGCCGCAATGCGGCGGATGCTTTTTGTATCGCGTTTACCCCAATACTGCGCAGCCAAAATGAGGATAGCACCCTCAATGCCGCCGATGAACATTTGCAGCAGCGTCTGCAGCTGGCTGCCCACATACACACCGGAAATCGCACTGTCGCCGAGCGTGCCGATCATCACGTTATCTGCAAGGCCGACCGCAAAGGTTACGGCGTTCTGCAGCGCAATCGGTATCGCGAGCGTGACGAGCGTTTTGTAAAAGCTCTTGTCTCTTGTGAAAAACATGTTTCCTCCCCCGGAGCCTGCGCCCCAAACTCAATACAATAGCGCGCAAAAGCGCATCTTGCTTCTGATTATAAAAAAAAGCGGAGAAAAAGTCAATACAAAAAAGGGCGGCAAAGCCGCCCTTTCAAGCTCTCAAATTTTACGCATCTTCGTGTGTTGTCACGGTGCCCTCCGCCGTGCTCGTTTCCGATTCCGGCTCCGGCGTCGCCGTGGCTTCCGCACCGTCTGCGGCTTTTGCCTCCGCGGAATAGAGCACCGTCAGCGTCTCGGCATCTGCTTCGCCGGTCGCCGTAAGCCCGTTCGCTTTCTGGAACGCCTTTACGGCCTCCATCGTCACTTCTCCATACATGCCGGTGTATTCCACCGTCAGATAGCCAAGCTCCGCTAAGCGCTGCTGCATCGCGAACACATCGTCGCCCTCCGTGCCGGATTTGATCGCCGTGTATTCCGGCGCGGGCGAGGGGCTCGCCGTCGCTTCCGTTTCCGAAAGCTCGGAATCCAGCTCCAGCGCAGCGGAGTTTTCCTCCGTCAATTCGGGGTATGCAAGGCCCATCATGTCGATGCACGCGTTGTACACCGTCTTGCCCTGCCAATTCATATAATTCGGGTCGACGGCGTAAACACGGCCGTTTTTTACCGCCGAAAGATTCGCGTACTGCGCGTCCTGCATGATCTGCCCGCGCACATCTTCTGAGCAGAAAATCATCGTCGGGTCGCTCAATCGCAAATCGTCAAACGTAAACGTGCCGCCCGTAAGGCCCTTAAAAATGTTCGTCAGACCGATATACGACATCATCACGCTGCCAAGCTCATCGCCCGTCACCGCAGAGCCGTTTACATCCGAAATATAGCACGCCGTCACCACGGTGTTGCTTTCCGGTGCCAAGCGCGAAAGGTCGTCGAGCGAGGAGAAGATCTTCTGCGCTGCCTTCACGCCTACATTATAGCCCGTAGAGCCGCCGTTCAAAGCCGTGCCCACCTGCGCGTACAGGCGTTCAAAATCCTCGCGGTTTTTCGCACGCGTCAAAAGGAGCACCGTAATGCCCGCGTTTTCAAGCGTCTGCTTTTCGCTGTCGTCCATCGTCTCCGCCAAAACGAGATCCACACCTGCAGAGATCACACTCTGCGCATCCGTTGCGGAAACCTTCGGCAGAACTTGTAAATCGGGCTGTGTGCAGTCGTCGCTTGCAAGCGATAAGCTCGTCTCGTACCCCATCGCCAGCACCACATCCGCTAAACTGCCGGAGAGTACCGCCACCTTCTGGGGTTTTGCGTTTAACGTCACTTCGTTCACGGTCACCGGGTATTCCTGCGAAACGGCACCTGATTCAATATTCGCCGGCTGCGAGCACGCCGTCGCGCTGAACGCCACCAAAACGCTCAAAACGACCGCCGCAGCGCAGCGCATCCAGTTTTTTCATATCCATAAGCATTCGCCGCAAAAGCGGCATCCTCACTTTCCGAGTCATATCCGCACAGCTTTAGCCGTGCGAAAACAAAAGGTCTAAACATCATAATACACAGTTATTGTAACCGCATTGCCCCGTATATGTCAACCTTTTTGCCAAAAAACGCTTGACTTTTTCTCTCAAAACCGATAAAATAGTATGCGCAAAGCGTGTTTTTCCATGCTTTAGCCGAATATGGAAACGTATCGAAGCGGTCATAGCGGGACTGACTCGAAATTTCGGCAGAAGCTGGGAATTTCGTCCCCCTGATTCTCCTTGATATTCCTCAACACAGAAAATCTCAAAATCGAATATTTTTTGCCGTACTCTCCTGTTTTCTCTCCAACGAATTTTTGAGCAAATTTCTGGAAAGAAAACCGGACGAAAATAGATACGGAGAGTTGTCCGAGTGGTCGAAGGTGCAGCACTCGAAATGCTGTAGACCGAAAGGTCTCTAGGGTTCGAATCCCTAACTCTCCGCCACAAAAAGCCTGTAAACAAGCCCGTTTACAGGCTTTTTAATTTTTGCCTAAAGGGCAAAGCCCGCACGATTTTCAGTTTTCAAGGGAGAAAATCAGCTGTTCTCCCCGGCACTGATCGAACTCCAGCGGCTGCTGAAGTCGTCGCCCTCCGGCAGAGCAAGCCCTGTCTCCATCGCCTGCGCCGAAGTGATCTTGGACTTGTAATCCAAGTGGGCGTAGATGTTCGCCGTGGTGGTAAAGTCGCTGTGCCCCAACCACTCCTGAATGTGTTTGAGGGGGACGCCGTTGGCCAGCAGCAAGCTGGCACAGCTGTGCCCTTACGGTATAATTACGACAAACCGGAAAAGCCCCGTATATCAAGGGTTTTCGGTTATCTGGCAAGGTTTTTCATCCTTTTCCAAACCGAAAAATCGAGCCGCGAAGTAGTTATATCGTAGGGGGTGTTATAGTAACGACAAAAATAAAATACCGTTTGGGCAGGCTGTCAGCCCGTCCAAGAAATCAGGACATTTCCTCTGAAAAGAAGAAATGTCCTTTTTTTGTACCCAAAATCAGATGCCGACAGGAGGAACACAATGCCTGAAAAAACAGTGCAGAAGGAACCGGACAAAAAGCCCGTGCCATCCAAAAAGCCGAAACCGCAGCAGGAAGTAGTCGTTCAGATTCCGCTCTCCGAACTGCATCCGTTCCCGGATCATCCCTTTCAGGTGCGGGAGGATGCGTCCATGCAGGAAACCGCCGAAAGCGTCAAGGAGTACGGCGTCCTCGTCCCCGCGCTGGCGCGGCCACGGGAGGACGGCGGCTATGAGCTGATCGCAGGCCACCGCCGTAAACACGCCTGTGAGCTGGCGGGACTGACCACAATGCCCGTCATTGTCCGCAACATCGACCGGGACGCTGCCACCATCATCATGGTGGACAGCAATCTCCAGCGAGAAAACATTCTTCCCTCCGAACGCGCCAAAGCCTACAAGATGAAGATGGAGGCCATCAAGCGGCAGGGCGCACGGACGGATCTGACTTCGCCGAAAATTTCGGCGAAGTTCCGCAGCGATGATGAAGTTGGGCAGGAAGCCGGTGTGAGCGGTGACACCATTCGCAACTACATTGCCCTGACGCAGTTAGTCCCGGAGCTTCAGCAGATGGTGGATGAGAAGAAAATCGCCCTCAGTCCTGCCTACCAGATTGCGGCGCTGACGCCCAAGGAGCAGGGCTTGCTTCTGGAAACCATCGACAGCGAACAGGCCACCCCCTCGCTCTCTCAGGCGCAGCGGATGAAAAAGCTCAGTCAGAGCGGCGAGCTGAACGAGGACACCATGCTTTCGATTATGATGGAACAGAAGAAACCGGAGAAAAACGACATCACGCTCTCCGGTGAAAAGCTCCGCAAATACTTCCCGCGTTCCTATACCCCGTTCCAGATTGAGAACACCATCTTCAAATTACTGGACGCATGGCAGAAAAAGCGCCAGCGCGATCAGAGCCGTTGAGCGGACAAGCAGTTTGTTTGTCCGCTATTTTCATGCCCGGAAGGAGGCACCCATGTATATCAACACGTTCAAATATACCCCCAAGGATGTGAGCTGCCAGCTTTGCACCGAGTATGTGAAAAACGCTGGGATGCACCGCCCTGCGCTGCCCGTGGCTGGCCGAGCGCATCGAGGCCGGTGTGGTCGGCTACCGTGAAGCGGTCTTAGAGACATTCCCCCATGAACGCCGCCTGTTCCAGCGCCTGAACCTGCTTATCAAGCACTATCCCGGAAGCCTGTGGAGCAACGAGCAGCATGAGCGCAGGATGCAGTACCAGCGCACGGTACAGGGCTACCGCCGCCGCAGGGATACCAACGCCTACTATGCGGCCATGTACCTGCTGACCTCTAACGACGACATTTACCGCCGCACGGCAAATTGCTTCTGTAAGCACGGGATTGAGTTCGGTTATGCGGTGCTGAAAAATACCTCGCCGCACAATTACGCGCTGTTCATGGCGGCGCGTGACCTCTGCGATAAGACAGAGGCTGTCACGATGGCGGACTTAGCGGAACCGGAGGTGATCGACCCGGAGGCGCTGCGCCTGATCGTCAACGCCACTCTGATCGCCCGTTATGGGCTTGCCGCCTTTCAGATCAGAGCGCGAGGTGCCGAATATGAACGCTGATGATTTTGTCGGCGGTCACAGCATCCTTGCGCTGGAGCGCTTTATGGACGAAACCCGCCACATGATTATTTTTGATGTCCTGTCGTGGAAATCCCCCGTGGGTGAAAAGGGCGAACGGCTGCGGCTGTTCCTATCCGACGTGGGATATGCCAAGGCGCAGGCATCCGAGAAACGCGGAGAAATCAAAATCCGCAAACACGCCGCCGTCATTGAGGGGCATATCCTTCCTGACCGGAAAAAGCGGCGTCACTAAAATGATTGGAGGAATTACCATGAGCAGAGTAACTGAGCTGGAAAAAGCGCTGACCACGCTGTTCCGCAAGGGTACGGAGGTCGGCTACACGGAAACGGAGATCGACGAGTTTCTGGAAAACATTGACTATCACGCCCTGCTGCAAGCTGTTTGGAACAAGGCCGAAACGGTCTATGCCTATCGCGCAGACGGCAAAAATGCGCTGAGCTTGGACTATCGCAGCACGGAGCTGTTCAAGCAGCGAGCGACGCTTCTCTATGAGGACGTGGGCGACAGCTATATCGGCGCGGTGTTTGCTGCCCACTCGATGGAGCTGTGGCTGCTGGAGGATATGGGCTTTGCCGTCGTTGCCAAATTCAGCGTGAACGCCGGAGAAGGCGAATACGTCACCGAGTATCGCGTCTACAAGGGCAGCGATTGGGCAGACAGCGAGATTTCTCTGGATTTGGAGGACTTGGTGGCCGAGCTTGCCGCCCTGTGCGATCCCTACTACGAACACGAGCAGCCCATCTATGAGCTGTGATGTGGGGAAGGAGTGAGGACGGAGCGGCTTCCCCATGCGGGAAACCATTCAGAACGCAAACGGCAAGCAGTTTTCACGCCGTCAGCCTGTCCGGTGGCAAGGACAGTACCGCCATGCTGCTTTTGATGATCGAACGGGATATGCCCATCAACATGGTGCTGTCAGCGGACACCGGCATGGAGTTCCCGGAAATGTACGAACACCTTGCCAAACTGGACGAGCATCTTTTCCGGGAGCGTGGCATCCATATCACCACGCTGCGGCATCCCAAGAGCTTTGAATACCTGATGTTCGACGAACCCAAGCAGAAGCCCCGCAGTCTGGAAAACCGTGCAAGACTGGGCATCCCGCCCTACGGCAACGGCTGGCCGGGTATCCGCGTCCGCTGGTGTACCGGACAGCTCAAAACGCACCTCATCACCAAGGAGGTCAACCGGCTCAAAGGCGAGCTGGGCGCGATCCACTACGTCGGCATCGCCGCCGATGAAGCGCGGCGCTGCAAGGACGAGCGGTATCCCCTTGTAGAGTGGGGCATTACGGAGGCGCAGGCGCTTCAAGCCTGCTATGACCGGGGCTTTGACTTCGGCGGGCTGTATGAGATCTACCACCGTGCGTCCTGCTGGTGCTGCCCGTTCCAACGCATCGACGAGCTGCGGAAGCTGCGAAAACACCACCCGGAGCTGTGGGAAAAGCTGCTGGAGCTGGATCGCCGTGCGCTGGCGCAGTTCGGCACCGGCCCGCTGGGACAGTTCAAGCAGAACTGGAGCGTGGAGCGGCTGGATACGCGGTTTGCCAAGGAAGACGGCCAAACAGGTTGACTGCCCTGCGGAAAGGATTGAAGCAATATGGCTGTATTTCGCGTTGAACGGACGCGGGATTACACGGTGATGTGCAACCATCACCTGAAAGACAGCAATCTTTCCCTGAAAGCCAAGGGGCTGCTCTCCATGATGCTCTCCCTCCCCGACGAGTGGAACTACACCACGCCGGGGGCTTGCTGCGATCTGCAACGGAGGGCGTGGACGCCATCGGGAAAACGCTCAAGGAGCTGGAGCTGGCAGGCTACATCATCCGCCGTCAGCTTCGCGGCAAGGACGGGCGCATTTCCGACACGGAATACACCATCTTTGAGAAGCCCCGAAAGCCCTCTCCACCGGGTACGGCATCACCAGATACGGAAAACCCGTATCTGGATAACCCAGATGCGGAGGAACCGGATACGGATAATCCCGCGCAATTAAATACTAAGAAATCTAATACTCAAAAATCAAATACTGATCTATCAAGCACTCATTCATTCTTTCTGCCTGCGGCGGACGGAATGACGGACGGGCTTGAGAAAAAAGCAGAGATCAGAGAGCAAATCGAATACGACATTCTCTGTCAGCAGTATGACCGGATGCAGCTCGATGAGCTGGCGGAGATCATGCTGGAGGTCGCTATGAACCGCAGCCCCACGGTCAAGATCGGGCGGGATGCGGAGTATCCCACCGGCTTCGTCCAACAGCGCTTTGAAAAGATCACCTCCATGCACATCGAAAAGGTTATGGACGGTATCCGCGAGAACACCACCCGCGTCTGGAATACGAAAGCCTATCTCATGGCGGCGCTGTTCAATTCCGTTTCCACCATCGACAACCACTATGCCATGCTGGTCAATCACGATTTTCACGGCGGCCCCTAAAGGCCGCTTTTTCATGCCCGATTCCGGGAGAAAGGATTTGATACCGATGAAACGTCCCCTTGCCTACATCACCGCTCCGTGGAGCGAAAATGAGTTTGAGAACACCGAAAACGCCGCCAAGTATTGCAGGGCGGTCTATGATGCGGGCTTTTCGCCCGTCTGCCCCGCGCTGTTTCTGCCGCTGTTCCTGCGCGATGAGATTCCGCAGGAGCATAAGGACGGCATCGACATGGCACGGGAATATCTGCGCCGCGCTCGTGTGCTGGTGGTTTGCGGCAGCACCGTGGATGAAAGCGTGAAAAACGACATCGCCGTGGCCGAGCGCCTGCGGATCACCGCCACCACGCTGGACGGCATCCTGACCGTCAAGGGACAGGGGCGCAGAAATGAATAAGCATCTTCTGCACCGGCTGGTGGTTCCGCCTTAGTGTCCCGGCGTTCTCCCTGCAAATCGAAGGAAAGGAGCGTGATAAGTCATGCAGGAAGAAGTTGAACAGAGAATCGTATCCCTGATGATCTCCTGCGGAAAGCTGGGTGAACAGGAATTTCGCAAGGCCGTTGCCAAGCTGCTGGAGCAGCTAAAAAACGACCATCAGAAATATCAGCACGGCAAGGCCAACCCCCACGGGAAAACTGACCGTCAAGCAGCTTGCCGCCAAGGATAAGGGATTGCAGAGCATTGAAGTCACCGATCAGAATATCGGCTCATTCAACCGGATCGCCCGGAAGTATGGCATTGACTTCGCTCCATTCAAGGTCAAGGGCGAAAAGCGGTACATGGTGTTCTTCAAAGCACCGGACGCCGACGCTATGACCGCCGCGTTCAAGGAATATACCGCCAAGCAGGTCAGAAAGGCGGAGCGCCCTTCGGTGCTGGAAAAGCTGCAACACTTCAAGTCGCTCATTCAGGCGGCTGTGGTGGACAGGACAAAGCGGAAGGAGCTGGAACGATGAAGCAAATAAACGTCAAAAAGCTCATTCTTCCCAACATTCCGTATGTGTTCATCGCGTTGCTGGCCACCAAGGTCAGCGAGGCGGTGCGGCTGGCTCCCGGTTCGGACGCTTCCACGAAGCTGCTGAACATTATGACCGGCCTGAACACGGCGTTCCACTCCCTTGTCCCCAGCTTTCACCCCATTGACCTGTGCGTGGGCGTTGCCGCCGCCATTGCCATTCGGCTGGCGGTCTATATCAAGGGCAAAAACGCAAAGAAATTTCGCAAAAATCTGGAGTACGGCAGCGCCCGTTGGGGAACCGCCGAGGACATCAAGCCCTACGTCAATCCCGCATTTGAGAACAACATCATTCTCACGCAGACGGAGCGGCTGACGATGAATAGCCGCCCCAAAGACCCGAAAACGGCGCGGAATAAAAATGTCCTGATCGTCGGCGGCAGCGGTTCGGGCAAGACCCGCTTTTGGTTGAAGCCCAATCTGCTGCAATGCACCTCAAAAACCTATCCCACCAGCTTTGTCGTCACCGATCCCAAAGGGGACATCGTGGTTTCCTGCGGCCATGCGCTGCAAAAGAACGGGTATCAGATCATGATTCTCAATTCCCTGAACTTCAAGAAGTCCATGCACTACAACCCGTTCGCCTACATCCACTCGGAAAAGGACATTTTGAAGCTGGTCACGACGCTGATCGCCAACACCAAGGGCGAGGGCAAAGCCGGTGACGATTTCTGGGTGAAAGCGGAAACGCTGCTCTACACCGCCCTCATTGGGTACATCCACTATGAAGCGCCGGTGGAGGAACAGAACTTCTCCACGCTCATTGAATTTATCAATGCGATGGAGGTGCGTGAGGACGATGAGGACTTCAAAAATCCGGTGGACTTGATGTTCGACGAGCTAGAAAAACGCGCAAGCCAGACCACTTCGCCGTCCGCCAATATGCCAAATTCAAGCTAAGTGCCGGCAAGACCGCGAAAAGCATACTTATTTCCTGCGGCGCACGGCTTCGCACCCTTTGACATTCAGGAGCTTCGGGAACTGACGGCCTATGACGAGCTGCAACTGGACACGCTGGGCGACCGGAAAACCGCCCTGTTCATCATCATGTCTGATACGGACGATACCTTTAACTTTCTCATTTCCATGTGCTATACCCAGCTATTCAACCTGTTGTGTGAAAAGGCCGACGATGTGTACGGCGGACGCTTGCCGGTTCATGTCCGCTGCCTGATCGACGAGGCCGCGAATATCGGGCAGATACCGAGGCTTGAGAAGCTGGTAGCGACAATCCGTTCCAGAGAAATCTCCTGCTGCCTTGTCTTACAGGCACAGAGCCAGCTCAAAGCCCTGTATAAAGACAGCGCGGATACGATCATCGGCAACATGGACTGTTCCATCTTTTTGGGTGGAAAGGAACCCGGTACGCTGAAAGAGCTGGCGGCGGCGCTGGGCAAGGAAACCATCGACAGCTATAACACCGGCGAGAGCCGTGGCCGCGAGGTTTCCCATTCGCTGAACTATCAGAAATTGGGCAAGGAGCTGATGAGCGTGGATGAGCTTGCCGTGCTGGATGGCGGCAAGTGCATCTTGCAGCTTCGCGGCGTCCGCCCGTTTCTGTCCAATAAATATGATCTCACCAAGCACCCCCTCTACCGCTGTACAGCGGATTATGACAAGAAATACGCCTTTGACATAGAGCGTTTTCTGTCCCATCGCCTCAAGCTCAAGCCGGATGATGCAGTTGAGGTGTATCAGGCAGACCTTTCCGGTGAACCTGTCGCCTGACGGCGGCAGCCTGCTTTGACAACGACTCGATGAAACTTCGTGGAAGAAATGTACCCTCCAAAATCTAAAAACATATTTTTCGGAGGTACTATTTATGGCTTTCTTTAATTCTGCTGTTGGTGTTCTTCAGACCCTCGTTGTGGCGCTGGGCGCTGGCCTCGGCATTTGGGGTGCGATCAATCTGCTGGAGGGCTACGGCAACGACAACCGTGCGATGCGTTCCTGACTGAAAAGGTCAGGCACAGGTCGAAGGACGAATGAAGTCCAAAACCTTGGAGAACTGATATTTCGATGGATGAAATGAGGGGGGTAACGCCCCGAAGCGTCCACACTAATACTCCGACTGGCATAGGTGCGCAACCGCCGATTGTCAGAAGCTCGGTGAAGTCGGCAGAGAGATGCCGTAGTTTTGGCTGCAAGGCTGAAATCGAAAGCTGTCCAGAGGTGGATAGCGCATCCTATATGCCGGGTGTCAGCCGCACATGGTTAGTATGTATGGAAATACTGACGAACTTCTGAATGTACAAGTCTAAACGTTGATACCATCGAAACGGTGGTACTCCTTATACGGAGGTATTCGTGGACAAGTAAAAATGGTTGTTATGAAAGTCCATGTGCCGTTACAGGCGGCACGATTCGCAAAGAATTGAATACAGGCTTAGAGGAAGAACCTAAATGCGGCCCATGATAGAAATATCGGAACGCAGGAATCTGAAAACATTTAGCCTGTTGCAAGGCTGCGAGATGGTGGATGGGAATACCTTCGTGAGAAGGCAATAACCATTCTTTGTTTCAGTGAAAGTAGTGGCGTAGTACCTATGAAGCCGTGAAAAAGTAAACGGTGGAGGAAAGGCCACAAGTCGAATTTGGCAAAAGAAGTACACACAAAGTGTCGCAAGCCCTGTATGACCAAATTCGATGGAACGCCGTGTGCGGTGAAAGCTGCACGCACGGTGTGGAGCCGGGGAAAAGCTGGAGATCATATCAAATGCTTACCTATGGCTATCTGGTGCTAAATCTCAGGGCATGAAGCAGCTCATGGCTAATTAGATGTAATAAAAGCGGAGAAAGGAAAAGCACAATCCAGACGGAACCGGCGGTGTAGTCAAGAAATATTGTGGAAACGCAAGATTTCTGCTATAATGGGTATAAAACA
>ENA-OQKL01000405-OQKL01000405.1-human-gut-metagenome-genome-assembly--contig:-NODE-405-length-14220-cov-4.523593_pt1 | contig 14220 bp, 18 predicted proteins | sample MGYA00242779_ERZ504800 | MGnify/ENA primary metagenome ERZ504800 (study PRJEB26092, sample SAMD00036410) | human gut metagenome | host: Homo sapiens | study: EMG produced TPA metagenomics assembly of... | reverse complement strand
AAATAATAACACAATTAAAAAGAGTAAGGATTTTTCTCCTTTGTCAGAGGTTTTCCCTCCATGCCAAAACGCAAAATAAAACAGGCGCGGAGAAAATCCCTACGCCTGTTTTACAAATACATCTTCAGTTTTCATGCATTTGCTTATGCTGCATCTGTTTAACCATTTGCATTTGCTTATGCATTTTTCTGCACTGCGGATGCGCTAAGCTTGCCATCCTTCACATCTATAAGAATGGTATCTCCTGCTCTCACACCATCTGCCAGAATCAGCTTTGCCGCGAGTGTCTCGACATGCTTCTGCAGATATCTCTTGAGTGGTCTTGCTCCGTATACCGGATCGTAGCCATTGTCGGTGATAAACTGCTTTGCAGTGTCTGTCAGCTCGACTGTGATTTCCTTGTCTACAAGACGCTTGTTTAAGTCTGCCATGAGCAGGGTGATGATATGACCGATGTTGTCCTTTGTGAGAGGCTTGAACATGATGATCTCATCAAGTCTGTTTAAAAACTCAGGTCTGAAATGACCCTTAAGCTCATCCATGACGCGGTTCTCACACTCTGTGCTGATGCTGCCGTCTGCCTCTATGCCCTCAAGAAGCTCCTGTGAGCCGAGGTTACTTGTCATAATGATGATAGTGTTTTTAGAAATCCACGGTACGTCCCTGTGAGTCGGTGATTCGTCCGTCATCAAGCACCTGAAGCAGCACGTTGAATACATCCGGATGGGCTTTTTCCACCTCATCAAAGAGCACTACTGAGTATGGCTTACGCCTTACAGCCTCTGTGAGCTGTCCACCCTCATCATAGCCTACATATCCAGGAGGCGCTCCGATGAGTCGTGACACTGAGTATTTCTCCATGTACTCACTCATATCAAGTCTGACCATGTTGTTTTCATCATCAAACAGACTTGCTGCAAGTGCCTTTGCAAGCTCTGTCTTACCTACACCTGTAGGTCCGAGGAACATAAACGAACCTATTGGCTTTGTAGGATCCTTGATGCCTGCCTTTGAACGGATGATAGCCTCTGTCACCTTTGTGACTCCGTCATCCTGTCCTATTACCCTCTTGTGCAGCTCCTCATCGAGGTGAAGTGTCTTATTACGCTCACTCTCCGTAAGCTTTGCAACAGGTATTCCTGTCCAGCGCGAGATAATGAGTGCAATTTCCTCATCGCCCACGTTCTCACGTACAAGCGATAAGTCTCTGTCCTTAAGCAGTGCCTCCTCTGATTCCAGCTCCTTCTGCAAATTTGGAAGCACGCCGTACTGCAGCTCTGCTGCCTTTTCCAGGTCATAGTTCTGCTGTGCTGTCTTGATTTCATTCTTTGTGGACTCAATCTTTTCACGAAGCTTGCTGACCTTGTCAACAGCGCCCTTCTCGTTCTGCCACTGAGCCTTTTTTGCATTAAAGTCATCACGCAGCTCTGCAAGCTCCTTTTGTAGTGCTGCGAGCCTGTCCTGACTTAAGTGGTCTGTCTCTTTCTTTAGAGCTGTCTCCTCTATCTCAAGCTGCATAATCTTACGATTCTGCTCATCAAGCTCTGCCGGCATTGAATCAAGCTCCGTCTTTATCATGGCGCATGCCTCATCCACAAGGTCTATTGCCTTATCAGGCAAAAATCTGTCTGTGATGTATCTGTTTGAAAGCACTGCCGCTGTGACAAGTGCCGAGTCTGTGATTTTAACGCCGTGGAATACCTCGTATCTGTCCTTAAGGCCACGAAGTATTGAGATAGTGTCCTCTACTGTCGGCTCGTCTACCATAACAGGCTGGAAACGTCTCTCAAGGGCTGCATCCTTCTCAATGTACTCACGGTACTCATCGAGTGTGGTGGCACCTACGCAGTGCAGCTCACCTCTTGCAAGCATTGGCTTAAGAAGCTGTCCTGCATCCATGGCTCCGTCTGTCTTTCCTGCTCCGACAATTGTATGAAGCTCATCGATAAATAGAATTATCTGTCCGTCAGAGGCTTTTACCTCCTCAAGCACTGCCTTAAGTCTCTCCTCAAACTCGCCCCTGTACTTGGCTCCTGCAATCAGTGAGCCCATATCGAGTGCAAACAGTTTTTTGTCCTTTAAGCCTTCAGGCACATCGCCTTTTACGATACGCTGTGCCAGTCCCTCAACGACTGCCGTTTTACAACACCCGGCTCACCGATAAGTACCGGGTTATTTTTAGTCTTACGCGAGAGGATACGCACTACATTTCGTATCTCATCGTCACGGCCTATAACAGGATCAAGCTTCTGCTGTCTTGCACGCTCCACCATGTCGTAGCCGTATTTCTCAAGTGTATCATATGTGGCCTCAGGGTTATCGGATGTGACCTTCTGATTGCCCCTGACCGTAGAAAGCGCTGTGAGGAATCTGTCTCTTGTGAGACCGTACTCCTTAATCAGCTCCTTCATTGCCTTGTTTGGATACTTCAGCAAACATAGGAAAAGATGCTCTACCGAAACATACTCATCTCCCATTGCCTTTGCCTCGTCCTCAGCATGGATAAGGACCTTGTTCAGATCATTGCCCACATAGACCTGTGCACTGCTGCCGCTTACCTTTGTGCGCGCTGCCAGATGGCGCTTTGCATTCTCCGTGAAATGCTCTACGTTTATCTCCATCTTATCAATCAGCTTCGGTATCAGTCCATCCTCCTGTGAAAGTAATGCCACAAGCAGGTGCTCCTGTTCTATCTCCTGATTGCCATAATCATATGCAAGCTTCTCGCAGTCATTGACTGCCTCTATTGATTTCTGTGTAAATTTTTGAATGTTCATAGTCTCACTCCCTTCTACTATGTTATCCATAAATATGATTCTTATGTGTCATACAGGTAATATCAAAATTTTATCTCTAAATAATCCTTTAAATAATTCTTCAATATTTCCTTGTGACTATGTTATAGCACGCAAATTAGCACTCGTCAAGTGAGAGTGCTAACAATTTTTATTAAATAAATATAAACTTTTGATTTACAAGCTAAAAAAGAGTGACTTACATCACTCTCTTTTACTCAATCGGCTGCACAATCCCCGAAACATTTGCCAGATTCTGCATCTTGTCATCAGCGTCTGCCATGATATCCGCGCATTTCTTGAGCTCCCGCTGCATCTCCTCCGTGAATACACGGCTCTTCTTGTAGCGAAGCTGATGCTCTGTGCTGGCCCAGAAATTCATGGCAATGGTACGAAACTGTATCTCTATCGGAACCTTGTCCTTGTGATCCGAAAAATACACATCAACCAGCACTATCATATGAAGACTCCTGTAGCCATTCTCCTTCGGTTTTTTTATGTAGTCCTTTATTGTGACAATCTCGACATCCGCCTGATTCACAAGCATATTGGCCACCTGATATACATCGGATATAAATGGACAAATGACCCTGACGCCGGCTATATCCTTTATCTCACGCTTCATGGCGTTGGTGGTGAGCGGAATGCCCTTTCGCTTCATCTTGTCTATTATGCTGTCAAGCGACTTTACACGGCTCTTTATGTTCTCGATTGGATTTCTTTCGTGATTGTTTTTGAATTCATTATTTAATATCTGCAGCTTTGCTACTATCTGCTGTATGCCCGATTCGTAGTAGAACATGATGTGTTCATACTGCGAGGCAATTGAACTGAATTCGCCCAACATCGGCAGCATCTCTATTTGTGTATCATCCATGTTTATCCCCTTACATATAATATATTTCCGCTTTCCACTTTATAATCTATGCAAGCCGGCATAGCATGCAGTATACTCTCCGGCAGAAGGTTTACGAGTGGGAAGCTGCATTCCAATTAATTATTTACTTAATTTAGTAAGTAACAGCCGTGAAATTCGGTATGTTACTTCGATGAGGAGCACTCCTGCAACTACATCATATATCACATGCTGCTTCGTAGTCAATGTGGATATGAATACTGCTATAGCGCAAATACAGAAAGTTGTACGTATCCACTGCGGTACTTTTTTATTGCCGCGGATGCCAATATAGCACAGCCAGCTTACAAGGCAGTGTATAGACGGAAAAAGATTGTCCGCTGCATCCATACTATATAAAAAGCGCATGAGCTGTGCCCATATGTCTGAGCCCACTATTTCCGGACGGGTGTTGGTTGTAGGATACACGACATAACAGATAAAACAGACTGCCTTTGCCAGCCAGTCTGCCATGAGAAAACGATAACAGTGCCTTTTATCCATCGCTGCATTGTACAGATATCCTATAATCCAAAAAATATAGCAGCCAAAATAAATGACTACTGTAGGGTACACAACCGGTATCATGTCATCAAGCGAGGTCTCTATATTGTGATGGATAAAACCGCCTGCAATAGCACGCGCCCCCCAGTATACACTGAAATTGAGCACTACTGTAAAAAGCAGCGGAATACGACTGTATTTTGGAAGTATTCTGTTAAAAAGCTGTCCTGTTTGCGATATGCTGTCCCTGGATAACACGTACTTCTTTGTCTCCTTTTATACACTCTTTAATTTCCGGAAGCAGGTCAATATGACCTTTTTTAAACAAAAGCACTATTGTGGAGCCAATCAGCTCAAAGTGCCCCATCTCTGCGCCCTTTCTCATCATGACATTCTCGTGGTCATTGACTATGCCTCCCACAAGCAGCGCACCTATCTCAATCTGTGCCACCTTGCCAAAATTAACTGTATCAAGAATTGTCCACATACGCCTGTTTTGCCTGTATACAGGCACATTTTCCAGTGCAATAGGCTGTACACTGTGAAGCAGTCCCTTCACAAAATGATTCCTGCCCTGAAATCCATCATCTATATAGCAGTAATGATGATAATCGTTGGCACAAAGACGCAGTATCACGCAGTCCCCTCCAACAAATTCCTTTGCAATTTTTTTGTCGGTGACAAGGTCCGTCACCTTGTACCATGAGCCCTTGATGTGAAAGCTGTTGTTACTTTTTATCCTATATGCACTCAGGTAACCGTCACACGGACTGATAAGATGCTCAGCCTGCCTGTCCACCTCAATGTCATCACGCTTTCTGGAGAAAAAGTCCTGAAAGCTGTTATATTTCTGCCCCTTAAAATCAGACATGTCTATATTGTTATTCTTTATATACCGGCTGATAAACGGCTTAGACAGCGGGGAGCGTGCTACTATTTCTCCGAGCTTAAGTGCGCCTGTATACAGAAGCACCTTAAGTGTCACACGCCCCGGTGCAGTGGTATAAAGCCAGTCTACAAACGATTTTTTTGCCATTAAATAAGAACCTCCGCAATGAGAATACAAAACTCAACTGCTCCTATACCTACAAGCAGAACCTCACCTAAAAGCGATGGCTTTTTGAGCTTTACTGGGAGCACGTAGCAAATGCCAATGATTAAAAGGACAAGTGCCGCGATTGTCTGTGTATGTATAGCTGTGAACTCTCCAATCAGATATACCGCTGGGATAGCAAGCGCACTTGATGTGATTGGAAGCCCCAGATAATACTGTCTGCGCTCTGCTGTCGCTGCCTGCCTGTTGGCCTCATCCACATTAAAGTATGCCAGACGGATAAGCCCGCAAAGAATGAATACAAATATGGCGGTAAATGCTATTGAAATCTTTGGAGTCACACAAAATACCCACACTGCCGGAAGCACGCCGAAGCATATGATATCACTTAACGAATCTATCTGTATGCCAAATGTTCGCTCGTCCCTGGTACGATCCTTCTTTGTGGATGCAATGGTGCCATCAAACATATCACAGACACCGGCCAGCATAAGGCAGATTAGTGACCCCACATACCTATCCTTTATGGCAAGCATAACTCCAAGGAAGCCTATCCACATGCCTATGTATGTAAGCACTACCGTGTAATTATAAAAGCCTATGAGCCCTGTCTTTTTCTCTGTGTCTGTATTCCCTATATCCAGAGTATCTGCCATTGCAGAATTAATATTCATATTATTCATATTATTCATATTATTCATATTGATTCCCTTACTTTCAATCTTTTGTTTTTATCAGATAGAACATGATAAGCTTTCTCATTTACCATTAAACGGTAATATTATATGCCTATACCTGATATATAATAACATAAACTCATTAATTATTTGTTTAAACTTTTCTTAATATCTCTTATTTTTAGCAAAAAACAAGGCAGAACCCGCTTTCTGATTCTGCCCGCATACTATAGCATATCATGAATTATATCTTTAATCTCCTGCTTGTCCTTTTCAAGAACAAATGCAAGCTCTGCATTTAAATTGTGCTCTGCCATCTTGCCATAGCGCTCATCGACGGATGTAGCCTTCTTGCCTGCCTGCGCACGCTGCTCATTTCTGATATGTAAACACTTTAAGAGACTGATCACACTATCCAGCTCACAGCTTCTGACTGCCTCCTTATAGCGCGTTTCGCGCTCCTTCTCATTGTTTACCACGAGTGCCTCTATCTCAGGTACTCTATCAAGCACCGCCTTTGCCTCATCCTGTGTTATTACCTTACGTATCCTCTTATCAGCATTGTCGACAGGTATATACACTCTGTCATTCTCCTCCTCAACAGGGCGGAGTAAAAAACTATGACTTGAGCTTCTTGTCTCCTGACATGTCTAACTCCACGATTTCGCTTATTTTACAAATTCCATTTGTAGCATTTAATACGTAATCACCTATTTCGAACATATCACACCTCTTTCGTTATACAATATTATTTTATCACTTTTTCACGAATTTTGTAAGAGGATTTTTTTAAAAATATCAAATATATCAAAAAAGCGTGTTTTACGTCAATAAAACACGCTTTAAAAAATTACTCAATCAGCTTCTTCACGCGGTCATCGAGCTGGAGCATACGGATAATAAGCTCTATTGAGCCCTTGATACCGTAGCTGGCACTGTTGATACAGATATCATAGTTACTTGCCTTGCTCCACTTTCTGCCGGTATAGAATTTGTAGGTCTTCAGATGTCTCTTATCCTCAGATTCTATCCATTTCTTTGCCTGGTTCGGAGTCACATTCTTATTTATCTCAAGGAAACGCTGGACTCTTCTCTTCTCAGGTGCTGTGATAAAAATACTTATGTGAGGAATATGATTGTTTGTCAGAATCGCATCTGCAAAACGTCCCATAACAATGAAGTCCTCCTGCTTTGCCTTCTCTACAAGGAACTTGCTTGTATCAAAGAAAAGCACATCCTCTGATGCAAGTCCGTGGTATTTCTTAAAAGCTTTTATGCGCTTTTTGATTCCCATTCGCTCGTTTTTTCTGGAAGGTAGCTGTAGCCTGGGCTGCTTCCTCTCCATCCTTCTGTCTGAACACCTCATTCATGACAGACACATCATAGAAATTCATACGAAGCTTGTCTGCAAGTGCAAATCCAATCTCATTTCCACCACATCCGCAGGAACGTCCTATACAGATAATCAGATGATCGCCCGTCTTGAAACGATCCTTCAGGTTTACGGTATTTAAATCCGCTATCTTTGGATCGAGGATATCTCCGTCAGCAAAGCCTGTCGGGAGCTCCGCTATCTCCTCTACTATGTTGTTGTATCTGACCATGATATCATGCCTTGTATCGTGATCAGGTATTGTTCTTGCCATGTTGCTTATCAGGGCAAGCTCGCTTCGGATTCTTGAGCTGTTCTGCCGTGAGTGCAGATCCTCCATGATGTTACGGATACATATATCCTTCTCGCCACCAAATACCCTGCCGAGGGATGAGCCTAATTTCTTGTATACTTCGGCATCAAGCTCATAGATTTCGATGGCAAGAGCTTTAATTTTCTCGTCATAAAATTCCATAATTCATCCCTCCTATAAAAAGAATATGATCATATCTATGATGAAAACAGGTATCAGATAACGCAATGACCACCATATGTAACCAAAGAACGATGGCATGTTGATACCGTTTTCGTCTGATAATGACTTGACCATAAAGTTCGGTGCATTTCCAATATATGTGTTGGCTCCCATAAATACAGCGCCACACGAAATTGCCATAAGCATCTTGACCGGCACCACTCCCAGTGTGGTTGCAACACCTGTAGTTAAAGTGCATGGCACCCGCTGTAGTAAGGAAAACCAGATATGTCGGTGTATTGTCGAGGAAGCTTGAAAGTGCTCCTGTTGCCCAGAACATCTCAAACGGCTTTGTGATTCCAAGACCTGAACCTGCACTCTTTAATACCATAAGAGCAGGCTGCATGGTGATGAAGATTCCGATGAAAAGCACCGCAACCTCCTGAATTGCTCCCCATGTGAAATGGTTCTGCACACGAACCTCCTTCGGTGTTGTCTTGAAGGAAAGCAGGGCTGCAAGCAGAATAATAGCAATCTCAATAATTGCAGGCACAGTGAGTGTAACCTCCCTGAATATCGGAATACCGATAACCTCTCCCGCAGCATTCTGGAATGCAGAAAGCTTAGGAAGCACACCGCTTAGTATAACAGCTATGACAATCATTACGATATATAAAAAATTGTGAGCACCCTTTATCCTGATAAGAGGCTCATTTTCCTTCACCTCAGGCATAAGTCCCTTAGTGATATCCTTCTGGTATGCCTTCTTGTCCAAATGATAAAATATGGAAAGAAGCAGTATCATATTTATTACTAGAACCGGGAACAGCCTCATACTCCAGAAAAACGATACTCCTCTTGAAAATCCCATGAGCAGTGGCGGATCTCCGATAGGTGTAAGACAGCCTCCGATATTTGACACAAGAAAAATGAAAAATACCATGATGTGACGCTTGTTCTTTCTCCATGAGTTCATCTGTATAATCGGCCTTACAAAAAGCATACTGGCTCCTGTAGTTCCTATACAGCTTGAAAAAAGAGTTCCAACAGCAAGCATGATAACATTTACCTTTGGGTTGCCGACCAGACTTCCCTCCAGCTTGATATTTCCGGCTACGCAGAACAGTCCAAAGAGCAGCACGATAAAGGTCAGATAGTCACCTATCATACACTCCAGTACCGTCTCTACGGCTTTTGGTGCTCCATAGAACAGCGCGAACGGAATGGCAAAAAGCAGTGACCATAAGATAACTGCATGAGCTTGATGTTTCTCCCACCATTCAGGCTTCACAAGCGGCATAACTGCTATGCACAGCAATAAGCCCGCAAATGGGATACACAACATTAATAATGTGTTTGACATTCTTTTCACCTCTACTTTGTTAAAAAATAAACTAATTCAAATCTAGTTCATTTTACACCATTATTTTTATTTGCAACTGTTTATAGAAAAATTTTAATTTATATATGTTTTTATATAATATTCACATTTTTATAAACAATAATGCATTACCAGTTGGTAAAATTATCTATAATATAGTCTGCATCATGAGCCATATCATCCTTTGGTGAAATATTCGATCTCACATAAAATGCATCCATCAGGCATTCCTTTGCCCCTTTGATATCGGTAGTCGAATCATTTCCTATAAAAAGCGATTTTGATACGTCAATATCATGCTTATTTATCAGCTCCGTATAAAATCTGATATCAGGCTTTTTTGTATTATAATCAGATGAGATAAATACGTCATCAAACAAATCAAAGATATCAAGTCTTCTCATCTCATAGGCTGTAAATATACGCTGCGCATTTGAAAGCAGATATATATTCTTTCCCGCCTTCTTAAGTTCCTTAAGCATCTCCTTTGTACCCGGATAAAGCTTTATGTATTCGGTGCTCATCACCCTGAAAAACTGGCCTGTATGCACCGAAAGCTCCTTTGTCGGATTCACACTCTTTTCCTCATAAAGCTTTTCAAATACATCCTCTATATGTATCTCCGGTGATGCTTCATGGGCATATGAGATAGCAAACTGCACATCTGCATCAGACTTTTCAATTTTCTTCTTCAGCTCTGCCTCGCTGCTCTTTACAAGTGTCTCATAGCGCTCCTTAAGCTCCTTTGCCTCATACAGTGCTCCGTAATAGCCATAGAACATGGCGAGCTTTTCCCAGATTGCAGTATCACTCTCGTCTGTGTGAATATCCACGAGCGTACCGTAGAGGTCAAATATATAGTTATCATATGTGAGTGGAAGTTTCATGCTTTTCTCCTTTCGACATTCCAATTATATTCCTTACCACCCATTGTAATATGCTTTGCGGCTTGGGTGCAAGTACTTTTCCTTTTTTCAATAGTTTCCAATAATTTCAATAGTACGTGGCATAAGCCGGTGGTGGGGGTAGTCGGTGCTGTCGTGCTGGCTACGCTTAGCTGTTAAGTGTCTGTACGAATTATGCCCGCAGGTTTTCTATGCCCGACGAAACCGTCGAAACTCGCCCTCCATGGCTCGATTTCTCCTTGCCTCGGCGTCCATGCCTCGGCATTTCTGTGCTTTACAGCATAATTCTACAGACACTAAACAGCTGCGCTATTCGCCCGCCCGACAGCACCGCCTACCCCCACCACCGGCTTACGCCACTTACGCTGAGATATAATGTGCTGGTCCTCACCTGCGGTTCGGACGGCACGGCGCTCTCAACCTGCATGTGGGAAGCTCCCATCCTACGATGCTTCCCACTTGACACACTTTATTCGCCGGAGGGCATGCAGTGTGTTCTGAAGAAAATTATGAACTGCCACGAGGTTCCATATTCCCTAATAACAAAAAAGCCCCGGCATATCCACAATCTATTCGCACATGGGCTCGGGGCTGACTTCATAATTTTCTGAAGAATATACTACATGCCACCCCGGCATCCTCTCAGCCTGCACGTGGGAAGCTCAAAACCTCCACTGCTTCCCACTCACATCATCGCCCTGCGAAGCTTCGCCAATGTATTCTTCTCCATTCGTGATATGGCCACCTGGTTGCGTCCAAGCACTTCTGCCACCTGCTTCTGTGTCTTATCCTGCATATAGCGGAGCATAATCAGTCTGCGCTCGCTATCATCCAGTGAGTTAAACGCCTGCTGCATTGCGATGTGATTTATCACTTTATCTGTCTCCGATGGCTTGTCTGATGCTTCTGCACTCATTTTATTGTCCAAATAATCAAGCACACTTTCATTTTCTATTGACGATGCATTTTTATCAGCTTCCATGGCAATTATTATATCTTGTTTTGACATACCGGAAATAATTTCCATTTTTTCAAGTGAAATTTCACTATTTTCATTCATTCTGTATTTTTCTCTGATAATTGCAATTTTTCTTGCATCATCCCGTATTTTTCGACTGATATGTACCATTCCATCATCACGTAAAAAGCGCTGTATTTCCCCTATTATCAACGGTACTGCGTATGTAGAAAAGGCAAAGCCCTTACTTTCATCAAATCGCTGCGCTGCCTTTGTCAGCCCAACTGCTCCTATCTGAAATAAATCCTCCCGGTCAACTCCTCTGTTTCTAAAGCGTTTCATAACTAAATAAATCAGGTTTATATTTTCTGTGACAAGTCTGCTGATTTTGTCACTCTTCATAGTACTTTTTTCATCTTTACTGTTGTCCCGTGTCCCGGTTCTGATGTAACTGTCAGTGCGTCCATAAATGCTTCCATGAATGAAAAACCCATGCCTGATCTGTCAAGCTGTGGTTTGGATGTGTATAACGGTTCCATTGCTTTTGCCACATCCTGTATGCCTACTCCGCTATCTGATATTTCTATGTAAAGCTCCCTGCCTATGTAGCTGCAATTCATATGTACCTGTGGACAACTTTTTTCTTCTGCTGCCTGTTGATCTGCCTGACCGGATGAAATATTGTCATCCCCCATCTCATAGCCATGGATAATTGCGTTTGTCACCGCCTCTGACACTGCTGTCTTTACGTCCTCCACGTCATCTAGTGTGGGGTTTAATTGTGCCATAAACATGGCTGCTGTCATTCTCGCAAATGCCTCATTCTCTGAAATTGCATCAAAGCTAAGCGATATATGATTTGTTTTTGCTGCGTTCATTATGCTCCCTTTCTGTCTGATTATATTTTAATTTAATTCAGTTTTAAAGCTTATGTACAATAGTGTAAATGCCGGCACATTTCAAAAGCTTGTCCACTCTGTCCGACATATTGCAAACTGACACCGAGCTGTCATTAAAGTACTTAAGCTTCTTTGTTCTTCCTATTATCACCCCAATGCCGGAGCTGTCCATAAATTCTGTCTGTTTCATGTCAAATACTATTTTTCTGACACCACAGCCCTCTATAAGTGCATCAAGCTCTGCGATTATCTGCCCGGCGCAGTGGTGATCCACCTCCTTTGGCATAAGGTATGTCACCCGGTCTGCTTCCCTGATATAATTTTCTATCATGTCAAACTCTTCCTTTCCTGCTCATATAAAAAAGACACCGGAGATTATCTGGTGTCTTTCGTAATTCTATATTTAATTATTGCCTCGCAGCAGTTGTTTTACTACTGTTCCTGTGCTAGATAATTCTTTGATGTTCTGGCCTTCTCAGTGCCTGCGTAGTTGTCTACCACATACTGATAATATGGCTTTGCAGATGCTAAGTCACCTGACTTCCTGAACGACTGCGCCAGGTAATATGCAGCTGAACCATCCCTGTATGCCTCATCCAGGCCGACAAGCTTCTGGAATGTAGGGATTGCACTCTGATAATCGCCACTGCTGTATGATGAGTATGCCTGACTGTACAGTGCTTCCTTATATGAATCTGCAATTGAACCATTGAGCGTATTATATGTCTGCTTAGCCGAGTCACTCAGGTAGCTTGTGTTGATATTTTCAAGTGCTTCTCCTGCCTTTATTACATCATTGGATGTATAGTATACATAGGCATTGAGCAAAGCCTCATATGTGGAAATCTGGTCTGATACCCCATCATTTTTCTTCTTCTCGTCCTCAAGCTCCTTCTTTAGCTTGTCTATCTGATCATTAAGTCCACTGATGGTCTGCCCATTTGTGGAAATCGTATCATTGGCCGATAATAGCTGCTTCTTTGCATCTGTTTTCGCCTGGCTTTTTATGCCCGGAACCACAAGGAAGCACGTAACCGCCACTCCGACTACCAGACCGATTATAACATAGAGTATATTTGCCCACATTGAGCTCTCCCTGAATCGCTTTGGCATAATGATTGTTTCGTTTCCACTCTGGTAGGAAATTAAATCATCATTTTTCTTTTTCCTCTCAGATCCTTTTTCCTTGAGACGTCTGTTCACTTCTTTTAAGTATCTGAGAGTAGTGGTATTGTCTGTATCTATCTTGCCTGCATCGCGTAAGGCTTTCTTTGCCTTATCCAGATGTCCCTCCTCCAGATATAAAAGAGCCAAAAGCTGATGTCCCTTTACAAGCTTTGGATTTAAGGATAACACCTTTCGAAGCTGTATAACCGCAAGGTCCTTACTGTCCTGCTTGCAATAAGTTAAAGCCTGATTATATTTTTTAATAGTCTGATTGATTGTTTCGAGCTGATTTCTGTTATTATGAATCTGATCTATATACTTCTTTGCCAGATTATCATCAGGCTGATAGTTTGCACTGATGACCCACTCACTTAAGGCGTCAACCATCTCACCCATCTCATAGTATATGAGACCTAACAGATTCCTTGCCTGGATATTGTACTTATAAAACTTAAGACTCTGCCTGAGAGAGATAATCGCTCCAGACAGATTTCTCACCTGTGCCTTTTGTAAACCATCATTGTAGTATGAGTTGGATATTCTAATAGCTCTTTTAAAAAGTGAAAGATCAGCCCCACATACAGGGCATTTATCGTTCCAGCCTGCATCTTGTCCGCATTTATAACAAATCATCTTAATTCACCCTGCCCTTTGTCCTGCTCACGTAATAACTGTGCAATGATATCTGTGACATCTGTCAGATCGTGGCTGTAAATCGCAGATTCAGCCTCCTCTATCTCTAGACTTGGCTCATAGTTCTTTATTTCTTCATCAAAATTTATCATAATCCTACCTCCATAATTACCTGCTAAATAATCCCATCAAAAAAGGGTCACTATATATTATAATAAAGTAACCCCTTTATGCAAGTATATTTCCATTAAGATTTAATAAAAATATCGCAATTTTTTTATTTCATCGACAGCATCACGACTGCCTTGTCCTGCTCCTTGAACTCAATCTTGTCGAATTTCTCCTCTCTGAAACATGTTTTGTTTTTCCTCTGCTTCTCTATACAATACCGTTGTAAAAGCCAATGTCCAAAGTAGGAAAAATTTGAGTAAATTCCGACACTTATTTTATGCAGTTCTATCTTTATGAGATTTCATCAACATCATAATACTTAAAATCCCGGAAG
>ENA-OQKL01000398-OQKL01000398.1-human-gut-metagenome-genome-assembly--contig:-NODE-398-length-14400-cov-4.121698_pt1 | contig 14400 bp, 16 predicted proteins | sample MGYA00242779_ERZ504800 | MGnify/ENA primary metagenome ERZ504800 (study PRJEB26092, sample SAMD00036410) | human gut metagenome | host: Homo sapiens | study: EMG produced TPA metagenomics assembly of... | reverse complement strand
ACCGTGGCAGCAGAGCATTGAGTTTGCGTAGCATCCGATGTTCCGAAGATATCAAAAAAAGCCTAGAGAGCCAATTTTCGAGGGCGAGTGCGTCCGAGGTTTGGAGTTGACCTTGGGCAATGTCCAGAGAGCATTCCGCGAGGGATATCCGGAAGTAGGTCTGTACTATGAAAAAGCAGCTTACGAAGAAGCAGAGCACGCAGCAAAATTCGCAGAGCTTCTCGGCGAAGTCGTAACCGACAGCACCAAGAAAAATCTGCAGATGCGTGTAGAGGCAGAGAACGGCGCAACCGCTGGTAAAACAGATCTTGCAAAACGTGCCAAAGCCCTGAATCTCGATGCAATCCATGACACCGTGCATGAGATGGCAAGAGACGAAGCTAGACACGGAAAAGCATTCGCTGGTCTGCTGGCTAGATATTTTGGTAAATAATCAGGAAACCTTTTTGGGGGGCGGAATAAAATCTGCCCTCCTTTTTCCGTTGTTTACAATTTTTACTTGGGATTGCGAACTTGTTTCGAATTACCTGTTGTTTACAAATGAACATAGAAAGAAAAAGCGAGGTTTTCACCATGGAAAAACAGACAGGCTGTGTCCACATCTACTGTGGGGATGGAAAAGGAAAGACGACTTGTGGTATGGGACTCTGCACGCGTGCGGCAGGGTATGGATACCGTGTTTTGATTTATCAGTTTATGAAAGATAACAGCACGAGCGAGCGGAAGGTGCTCTTGCTGTCGCCGAATGTGACGTTTGTGCCGGGGCAGGACAAGATAAAGTTTTCGTTTCTGATGACACCGGAGGAGAAGGCAGAGCAGAAACGGTATTATGAAGAGCAGTTTCAGAAAGTGACAGAAAAAGCAGTTCAGGAAGAATACGATGTACTGTTTCTGGACGAGCTGGTTTATACGATTGGAAGCAAACTGTTTGATGAGCAGCTCCTTCTGGATTTTCTGGATCACAAGCCGGAGAAGCTGGAAGTGATTCTGACAGGGCAGGGACCATCGGAGGCGCTGATTGAGCGGGCGGACTATGTTTCGGAGCTGAAAAAAATCAAGCATCCGTTTGACAAGGGGCTTGCGGCAAGAGATGGAATCGAGCGGTAACGCTGAAAAAACAGAAAAAGATACTGTTTTGCGGGGAAGATGATTCCATGCAGAACAGTATCTTTTTTTGATTTTGCGGGCAATGAACCAAAATCTGTGATGGAACAAGTTTCTGGTGATTGCCGCGATAACCTGAGAAGTATCTGGAAGCCGCTGTAAGACAGAAAATAACGTTATTATTTCGCACCGCGATCCGCAATCATTTTCGTGGATTTCTTCACGCAGTACAGACATGTCGGTGCGATATAGCAGCAGGCGGCGAGCCACGCAGCCTGATCCGCAAAGCAGATTGCGGTGAAGCCAAACGCACCGACAAATCCCAGGCAGACAATCGTCCGTGCCAGCATCTCCATTACGCCGGAGAAAACGGCTCTTCCCGAGTAGCCAAGTCCCTGCGTTACCATACGGCAGACATTCAAAATACCAAGCATCCAGTAGAAAAATCCGAGGCAGCGCAGATATTTTGCCGAAGCGTTGATTGCTTCAAAAGCAGAGCTGACAATAAAGAGCTTTGTCAGCGGCCGTCCGAACAGAATCATGATGACACCCGCAAACGCACCATAGCCGACACCGACAAGCACACCCTGGCGGAGTCCCTGATGGATTCGCTTTGACTGGCCGGCTCCGAGATTCTGACTGCAGAAGACGGAAGCCGCGGTACTGATCGCATCAAACGGGCACATCATAAACTGTTTGATTTTCATAGCAGCTGTGAACGCCGAAACATAAACACTGCCAAGTCCATTATTCGCTGACTGCATTACCATACTGCCGATCGCCGTGATCGAAAACTGCAGTCCCGTCGGAATGCCCATTGCGAGGAGTTCCTGCGCGGCATCCTTTCGCAGAGTGCGGTTTTCCTTTGTCGGAAGCAGGAGCTTTACCTTACGGGAAATAAAAAACAGACATAAAAGTCCGCTGATCGCCTGGGCGGAAATCGTCGCAATCGCCGCGCCTGCGCACCCCAGATGCAGAATGATAATACAGAACAGGTCGAGGAAAATATTCAGAATTGCCGAAAATGCCAGAAACAGAAACGGTGTGCGGCTGTCCCCGACGGCGCGCAGGATGCTGGAAAGATAATTGTACAGAATCGAAAACGGAATTCCGAGGAAAATCACAAGCTGATATGCGTAAGCATCCGCGAAAATATCGGACGGAACCGACAGCAGGTGCAGAATCGGTGCACAGAGTAAACTGCAGAGTGTGGTCAGAATGGCCGCAATCAGGACAGCAAGTGCAGCACCATTAAAAATATAATCGCGCATTTTATCAAGCTTTCCGGCGCCGAAATACTTGGCAACCGGGACACTGAATCCCGTGCAGCTTCCCATACAGAAGCCGAGCACCAGAAACTGTACACTGCTGCTTGCACCGACGCTGGCGAGTGCCTCCGGGCCAAGTGCCTGGCCGACAATCGCCGCATCAATGATGTTATACGTCTGCTGCAGCAGATTTCCGATGAGAAGCGGAAAGGCAAACGAGAGCATCAGCTTTACCGGATTTCCCTTTACCATAGATGTTGCCATAAAAAACGCCTCCCCTGCTTAATATGCACGTGAATTATAAACGAGTGCCGTCTTATTCAGGTTCTGGATCATGAAATAGTCGGCAACGAGCTGGCCGATGCCGCCGGTCAGGTAGCCGAGCAGCGTCCACAGAAGAATGGCAGAACCATTTTCCTCAATCATCACACCGTAGCGGTCGTAGGATTCGCGGTACATGCGGTTCGCCTGTTTGTAACGCCAGTAAACGCCGTAAATTCCACAGGTAACCCAGGACAGAAGCAGCACAATAATGTAGTTCGGGCTGTCTTCGCCGTCACCGTAAAAGATGGTGTTCAGGTCTTCCACATAAACATACCAGAAGTAGATCGAGTAGAGTCCGCAGGTGACAATCGAAAGCAGAAGATAGACCCAGAAACTGCGGTTGTCTTTTACATTCATTTGTAAATACCCCCTTTAATTAAGATAGAACCATTGTAGCACGCGCCCGAGAGAAGGGTCAATAGAAAGGAGCGGGTCGTGGTAATAAATGCGCCAGGCATAAACGGCGAGAAGCAGCACGACAAGCACCGTAATGATCCCCTTTTTAAAACGCCGAAGTCCCGCCGTCTGTTCCGGCCCGAAGAAGAGCCAGACACCTGCGGGCAGCACGGCATAGACAAGCGGATGCATCCGAAACGCCGCCTGAAAATGACCGGAGAGCATTAACAGTACCGCGCGGCTCATTCCGCAGCCCGGGCAGGAAATGCCTGTGAAAAAACGGATCGGACAGCCGATGCCTGTGAGGGTGATGAAGGCGACGTAAACGCCGAGGAGCAGGCAGAAGAAAAAGAAATCGCGGCAGCGTTTCTTCAGAAAAGAAAGATACGCGCTGCCGCGGCCGGGATCACGTTTCATGGAGTTTGGTGACGGCGTATTCATATAAAGCCTCCTTGCGCTCGCTGTCGGTCGTGAGAAAATGCGAGTACAGAACGTCGATCATAACGAGAATCGGGAACTGCGGAGAGATTGCGCCGCCGTTTTTCAGATGCTCTTTGACCGCAAGCAGCAGGACTTCATCGCAGAAGGCATCGTAATCGCTGGAGCTGCGGGAAGTAAAGAGAATGGTAGAGGCTCCCTTTTCCTTTGCGGCTCCGAGCGCACGCAGCACCTCCGGTGTCTGTCCGCTGACGGTAATGCCGATTGCAGCGCAGCTCTCATTGAGCAGAACGGCATTCATTTTCATGATGTGAATGTCGGTAATTGCTTCAATATCCACGCCTGCAAGCATAAAACGCAGCTTCATTTCCTGGGCGGAAAGTCCGGAGCTTCCAAGACCGTAGACATACACCCGACGCTTCGAAGTGAGAATATGGCAGATGCGGTCAATCTGCGCGCGGTCGGCGAGCGAGTAGCTTTTATTCAGCAGCTCCTGATACGTATTCAGCACCTGTTTGATGTGATCGTCCGTGCCAGGCAGTGCGGCGTTCAGGCCTTCCTGGTAACGGTAGACAAATTCGCGGTAGCCCGTGTAGCCGCATTTTTTCGCAAAGCGGGAGAGCGAAGCCTCCGAAACATAGAGCAGTTCCGAAACGTGGCGCGCGGACAGATCCGACTCGTCGGTATTATGAATAAAAAAACTCTGCTACCGTCCGTTCCAGGGGAGTGAACGAGGGATAGACAGACTCAATGACAGGAATAATCGATTTTTCAAAGTGTTCCATGGAACGTAAGTCCTCCTGGTATCTGTAAATATCTGAAAAAAATTCAGATCAGTTCTTGCTTTATTGTATCACAGGCAGAGTGGTGAATCAACTTTCAATTGTGTGTGAATTGCACGGGAAAGCGGGCGGAAAAATGGAAAGAACTTTAATGACGTGAAAGTAATTTCTAAAATATAAAAATAGTTGAAAATAAAATCAACATAAATTATAATCAGAACAGATCAAAGAAAGAAGGCAAGACAATGATTATCAAAAACGGACGCGTATTTCAGGAAGACGGAACGTTTGCGGAAAAAGATCTTTATATAGAAGGAAAACGTTTCGTTTCCACAAAAGAAGAAGTGATCGATCAGGAAGTGATCGATGCGAAAGGCATGATGGTTCTGCCGGGACTGGTTGACGTACACAGCCACGGCGCTGCCGGACATGATTTTTCAGACGGAGACGTGGAAGGTTTAAAAGAGATCCTGCGCTACGAGAAAGCGCACGGCATCACCTCTTACTGCCCGACATCCATGACACTGCCAAAAGACGATCTGCTGAAAATCTTCGGAACCATCGAAGCAATCAAAGATGAGCCGGAAGCAGAAGTGATCGCCGGCGTCAACATGGAAGGACCGTTCATCGATCCGATCAAAAAAGGCGCACAGGCAGAGGAGAACATCGTGGCTCCGAACGCTGAGTTCTTCCGCGCATGCAATGCGGCGAGCGGCGGAAAAATCCGTCTCGTGACACTGGCCCCGAACATGCCAGGTTCTCTGGAATTTATCAAAGAAGTTTCCGATGAAGTCATGGTTTCCATCGGCCATACAACAGCAGATTATGACACCGCGCTGGCTGCCATGAAAGCAGGAGCACACCATGTCACCCATCTGTACAACGCCATGCCGCCGTTCGCACACCGTAACCCTGGTGTCATCGGCGCCGCATTCGACGATCCGGAGTGCCGCATGGAGCTGATCTGTGACGGCTATCACATTCACGGTGCGGTTGTCCGCGCGACCTTCTCCATGATGGGAAGTGAGCGCATGGTTCTCATCAGCGATTCCATGATGGCAACGGGAATGCCGAACGGAACGTATTCCCTCGGGGGACAGGCTGTCTGGATGAAAGACGGAAAAGCAACCCTGACCGACGGTGAGACCATCGCGGGTTCCGCTACGAACCTGTACGACTGCATGAGAAAAGCAGTTTCGTTTGATATTCCGCTGGCAGATGCCATTTTTGCGGCAACAAGAAATCCGGCACAGAGCATCGGTATCTACGATGAAGTAGGATCCATTGCACCGGGCAAAAAAGCGCATGTACTTCTGGTGGACGACGAACTGAACCTGAAACAGGTTATTATGTAATTTATTATATAGAAGAAATTTGGAGGAAAAACAAATGTTATTAATTGAAGCAAAAGATTACAATGATATGAGCAGAAAAGCAGCAAACATCATTTCCGCGCAGGTGATCATGAAACCGCATGCAGTGCTCGGCCTTGCAACCGGATCTACCCCGGTCGGCGCTTACAAACAGCTCGTTGAGTGGTACAACAAAGGTGACCTTGATTTCGCAAATGTCACCAGCGTAAACCTGGACGAGTACAAAGGACTCTCTCCGGAGAATGATCAGAGCTATCGTTACTTCATGAACACCAACCTGTTCAATCATGTCAACATCAACAAAGAGCGCACCTTCGTTCCGAACGGACTGGAGCCGGACAGCGAAAAAGCATGCGCAGCTTACAACGAAATCATCCGCAGCGTCGGCGGCATTGACCTGCAGCTTCTTGGACTTGGAAACAACGGCCACATCGGATTCAACGAGCCGGGCGCAGCATTCGAGAAAGAGACACACTGCGTTGACCTGACCGAGAGCACCATTCAGGCAAATAAACGTTTCTTTGAAAAAGTAGAGGATGTTCCGACCCAGGCATACACCATGGGAATCAAGAACATCATGCAGGCAAGAAAAGTTCTGCTGATCGTCAGCGGCGAAGGAAAAGCAGAGATCCTCGACAAGGTTCTGTACGGACCGGTTACTCCGCAGGTTCCGGCTTCCATCCTGCAGCTTCACAACGATCTGACAGTTGTAGCAGATGAAGCAGCAATGTCTGTGATCAAAGCAAACCACAGATAATTGTTACGATGAATGAAAGGTCCGCCGAATGGGAGAATATGAAAAATCCCCGTACGGCGGGCTTTTTTGCGGTTTACAAATTGATGTAAATGTGTTAGCATAAAACCAGTGCATAAAAACAAAACACAGTGACGAAGAGAGTACATCTGCATGTGCGAATTTACAGAGAACACCCCCGAAAACCATTCCGGTTTTGCAGGCTGAGAGGGGAGGAGGAGCGGCAGATCGAACATGGCTTCCGAGAGGCGCACCGAACCGTGAAAACAACAATCTGAAACGGTAAGGCTGCGACAGGTTCCGCCTGTTACAGCGGAGAGGTATAGCACATGTACCTGCAGAGGTTTCTGCTGTGAGGCAGGGACGAAAAGAAGTGGTATCACGGGTAAACAAACCTGTCTTCTTCCGACTACAAGAGAGCGGAATAAGGCAGTTTTTTTATTTGAAAGGAGAAATGAAAGCAATGGAAAAAATCAGACCGAAATATTATATCACCACGGCGATTGCCTACACATCCGGCAAGCCGCACATTGGAAACACCTACGAGATCGTACTCGCGGACAGCATCGCCCGCTTCAAACGTCAGCAGGGCTACGATGTATTCTTCCAGACCGGAACCGATGAGCATGGCCAGAAGATCGAGCTGAAAGCAGAAGAGGCAGGTATCACGCCAAAAGAATTCGTAGACAACGTATCCACCGAGATCAAGAGAATCTGGGATCTGATGAATACGTCCTACGACAAATTCATCCGTACCACCGACGCCGATCACGAGGCACAGGTACAGAAAATCTTCAAAAAACCTGTACGATCAGGGAGATATCTACAAAGGATATTACGAAGGTCTTTACTGTACACCGTGTGAATCCTTCTTCACCGAGTCCCAGCTTGTAGACGGAAAATGCCCGGACTGTGGACGCCCGGTTACCCCGGCAAAAGAAGAGGCATATTTTTTCAAAATGAGCAAATATGCACCGAGACTGATCGATTATATCAACACCCATCCGGAGTTCATCCAGCCGGTTTCCAGAAAGAACGAGATGATGAACAACTTCCTTCTTCCGGGACTGCAGGATCTCTGTGTATCCAGAACCTCCTTCACCTGGGGAATCCCGGTATCCTTCGATCCGAAGCACGTTACCTACGTATGGCTGGACGCACTGACCAACTATATCACCGGAATCGGTTATGACTGTGACGGAAACAGCTCCGAGCAGTTCAACAAGCTGTGGCCGGCAGACCTGCATCTGATCGGAAAAGACATCATCCGTTTCCATACCATTTACTGGCCGATTTTCCTGATGGCACTCGATCTGCCGCTTCCGAAACAGGTATTTGGTCATCCGTGGCTGCTGCAGGGCGACGGCAAGATGAGTAAATCCAAAGGAAACGTGATCTACGCAGACGATCTGGTAGACCTGTTCGGCGTAGACGCTGTCCGCTACTTCGTTCTGCACGAGATGCCGTTTGAGAACGACGGTGTCATTACCTGGGAGCTGCTGGTTGAGCGTATGAATTCCGACCTTGCCAATACTCTTGGAAACCTGGTAAACCGTACCATCTCCATGAGCAACAAATACTTCGGCGGCGTTGTGACAAAGACCGGCGCAGCAGAAGAGGTGGATGATGATCTGAAAACAGTCGTTACCGCAACAAAAGCAAAAGTTGCTGCAAAGATGGAAGAGCTGCGTGTGGCAGATGCGATGACCGAAATCTTTGGTCTGTTCAAACGCTGCAACAAATACATCGACGAGACGATGCCGTGGGCACTGGCAAAAGACGAGGCAAAGAAAGACCGTCTGGAAGAGGTTCTGTACAACCTGGTAGAGAGCATCACCATCGGCGCATGCCTGCTCGAGTCCTTCATGCCGGAGACTACTGAGAAGATCCTGGCTCAGCTGAACGCAGAGAAACGCAGCTACGAAGAGCTCGATCAGTTCGGACTGTACGTATCGGGCAATAAAGTAACCGATCAGCCGCAGATCCTGTTCCAGAGACTCGATGTCAAAGAGGTAATGGAAAAAGTAGAAGTGATCCAGGCAAAACAGAAAGCTGCTATGGCTGCTGCATCCCAGGAAGAGGAAAAAGAAGAGGAAGCAGTGATTGACCTTGAGCCGAAGGAAGAAATCACTTTCGAAGACTTCGGAAAAATGCAGTTCCAGGTAGGTGAAATCATCTCCTGCGAGCCAGTCAAGAAATCCAAAAAACTCCTCTGCTTCCAGGTCAAAGTAGGAAGCCAGGTAAGACAGATCGTCTCCGGAATCAAAGCATATTACAAACCGGAAGACACCATCGGAATGAAGGTTATGGTTCTCACCAACCTGAAACCGGCCAAACTGGCAGGAATGATGTCCGAAGGAATGCTGCTCTGTGCAGAAGACGCCGAAGGCAACGTATGCCTCATGACCCCGGAAAAAGCAATGCCGGCGGGTGCGGAGATCTGCTAATTGATTAAAAGAAAAATAGAGTAAATAGAGAAATCCCTTTCCATGCGTGATGTGTGGGGAGGGATTTTTTGCGTTTTAAAAAGTTAAGGAAAACGTCATATAAAGATTCTGAATCTTATGATAATATAATGATAAAGAGAGAATATTTGAACGGGTTTATCGAATATGACAACAGGAAGGAGGAGCGTTGTATGAGAAAAATGCGGACGTTATTTCTGGTTTTACTTTGCTGCGGACTGTCATTGTATGCGGGGGTATCTTATGTGAAGGCAGAGGAAAAGGTTCCTTCTGATTACGATGCTTATTTGCAGGAAACAGGGATGCCAGAGAATGAGATACAAAAGCTGGATGAGCATGTGAAGCAGTTTATCGTCGATGATTTAAAAAATGGGGATGGAAAATTTGAGTATATGAAAATCGATGTAGGAAAACAGGCGATGAATGGAAGAGAGGAAGATTTCGAAGGGATTGAATTTTCTGCATCAGCCTTCAAAAATGGTTCGACGATTTATGTTTATCCAACGTATGAATTCACAGAGGATAAAAAGCCATGTGGAAACGACAGCTTTTCGTTTTTGCTGGGAGAGGCGATAAGACCGTATAAATTTGGCGGAACCTTATGGTACAAAAACAGCAAAATGAACGACTGGGAAGTCAGTGGAAATCTTGTCGCAAATAATCAACAGCTAAACGGCGCCAGCTATTCCGGAAGCCAGTTGGGAACATCAAATTCTGCAATGAAATTTATGGGAACCACATATTGCCATGCTACAGTGGGGACGGGGGATGATAACAGAATTTTGATGGGGTATTCGTATCAGCCGAAGAAAGCAAGGGTTGAGTTATTTGGATGGGAGCTTTCAGGAAGGCAGATGATTTTTGTGCTGGCGGGAGGAATTGTTGTGGGGATCGTATGGTGGTGGAAAGAGAAAGTTTTAAAATAAGTGTCGAACGTAAAATACAACCAAAAAGAAACACTATAATATAACCGAAGAGAGTAAATTTGTTGTTGAAAGCTGATTGTGAAGAGGATATAATAAAAATATGGGTGCTATCAAAACGGTAGGCGGTTAGTCCTTCGACAGAGGGTTGCTGAGTGCCGGTGGCACTCGTTTAGCAACGACCGAAACGAAGTGTAGACCTGTGACCCTCTGATTACATAGAAACTCGAAAGAGAATCTTTTGAAAGGAGGGCTAAGCCAATGAGTATTATGGACTTTCTTGCAGTAATGAGCTTCGGCTTAACCTGCTTTAGTATCGGATATACGCTTGGCAAGGATAACAATAAGACACAAAAATAACCGCCATACAGTCTGACAAACGTTGCGGTTATTTTTGCAAACTATATCGGACTAACCGTCTACCGGTAGCACTCTTTTTCAATATCATAGTATCACGCTTTTGTGAAAATGTCAAAAGTTCTTTTTGCTTTGTTTTGAAAAAAGTTTGGATGAGGAGATGAAACCAGATGATCTATGCTTACGATAAATTATATCTTTCTGTTGCTCAAAAAAATCTTGCCTGCATGCTGGATTATATGGTGAATAATTTAAAATATCCATTGGAAACGGCATGGCAGTGGTTTTGCATGAGTAATACAGCATCGCGGTTTGAAAGAGGTGACTGCTCTATAGTGGCTGGAAGATCGGGAGTTGAGATTGCATATGAAGTATTAAGGGAAACTGGAAAACCACATCCGAAACAAACACCTTCATATTCCTACAATCGAAGCCCTGAATACTGGATCGGCTGGGCACTGGCCTATTATCAGTGGAGTACTAGTTTATCCTTTGCGGAAATAAATCAGGCCATCCCTGTAACTGAAGTACGAATGCTTTACACACCATACCATGAAATGGATATACGCCAGTTTGTGGACAAAATGAATGAATTATATCGTGAAGCAAAACCGGAGACGAACCTGAAAGAATTGCGTACCTTTGCAAATTTAAGTCAGAGTGAACTGGCACAGCAATCAGGTGTTTCAGTTCGTACTATTCAGCAGTACGAACAGCGAAGAAAAGACATTAACAAGGCGCAGACAGAAACGTTGTTGAAGATTGCACGGGTGTTAGTATGCAAGGTAGAAGATCTGGTGGAAAAAGTTCCGATGTAAGAAGAAAAATGAAAAAAAGCAGAGGCCATTTCCAATGAGGAGGTGAGCCTCTGTTTTTGCGTGTTGGAACTGGTAATCATTTGAAGAAGATAACAAGTTGCAATTAAAATAGTAACAAAAAGAAAAGGAAAATATAGGAAAAGTGCTGCATTGTCTGGGAAAAGCGGGATCAGATATAATAAAGAAAAAAGGGAAGAGATGAAAAGGGAAAGGAGGGCGTTGCATGAAAAGAAAATTGGGAATATTTTGGGGACTGGTTGGTGCTGTTGCAGTATCAGCAATGAGTGTTTCTGCATCAACATTCGAAACATTGCCGGATTCCGGAGACTATGAAAAAATTGTGGCGCTTGCAGATGAAATTGTGTCTTCTACGAATGGCGGGCCTGTTTACGACCCGTTTTCAGAAGGGGTGACGGTCGATGATATTGATTTCGACAATGCGCTGAAAGAGTATATTGACACGCCGCTTTTTACTTCCGAGCTGCTTTCTGTTTCGGAAGTCGAAACGGCACTGGAAGAGAGTGATTATATCTGGATTGTTCCGATCAAAGCTTATGGTCATTTGTATGAGGCGTGCGCAGTGAGAGCTGATGGAGAGGATGGAAAGCCGGGCGATGCGTGGCACATCAGCGGCACTCGAGGGTATGAAAATGACAATACACCTACCTATATCGAGCAGTTAAAGACTTCGCTTGCTGCAAATCCAGACGTTGCGTGGGAAGATTATCAGTTTCATCTGGTCGGTGGAGCAGATCCCATCCGTTTTCCGATCTGGATTGCAATGAATGAAAAAAGTGTAGAATATCTGATCCCGGGACGCGAAGATGCGGCAGGCTGTCTTACCGACAGTTCACGGGCGGAAAATAATACGAATGATATGTTTGTGAAGCAGACGGCATTTCCGGCATACAGCTATCCGTCGGTTGTAGCCGCTGTTGCAGATTCCACTTACATAGAGCTGGAAAATTCCCTCGGAGGAACTAGCTCGGTTCTTGATGTAGCGGCACAGCCGGGGAAATATCAGCATAAAATGATGTATCGTATGTTGATGACGGAGGGGGGAGTTTTAGCAGCGATCATAGTATTGGGAGTGGTAGTTAGAAGAAAAAGTAAGAGAGAAGATGCATGAAAATCCAACCTGCCTTGGCGTATGGAAAGAAGTCTTTTATATAAAGAAAAATGTAAGAAGAATTTTAAATAAAATCATAGATTTTCAGATAATTTAGGCGTAATATGAACTTACTAAAAGGTACGTGAACACAACAACAAGAGATAAATTGCCAGAAGAAACACAGAAGCAGAAAGAGGACGGCGATCTTTCCTATTTTGGAACAGGAGATACCTACACGGTAGACGATGACAACACAGAGGCTGGAATTTACATTTCCGCAGATGATAAGGCAGCGAAGGTAGACATCAACGTGCGGCAGTACATTTACCGTCCTATGATGGGAAATCATTCCGGTACGGTGGAAGTGTATGAGGAATCTGAGAGCCGAGAAGGGTATTAAAAGCAAAGGTTTTGCTAGAACATAGAAAAGTCTCAGTGAAAGTGAGGACAAAAAAACATAGAAGAGATGAAAAAACTAAATGGGAAAAGGGAAATTATGAAATTGGTGTGATGATTCGGAAAAAAAACGAGGGACATAGTTGCAGAGCAAAGGAAGGCTTCGGTTTACGCTGGGGCCTTTTTTACGCCTAAGATAATCTTATACGTTTAAAAGAATGAAAAATTACACTTTTATTGAAAAAAAACTGAAATACGTTGTTTTGTACAAAGAAAAGCACACAAATATGTATATAATTTCTCTTGTTGTTGCAAGAAATGAGAATTTATAATAGAAGGAATGATAATATTTGTAGTTTTTGTCAAAACTAAATCAAAATGTAACCCAAAAGGTATTACGAGAAAATTATGAAACTAGACAAAAAAACTCGGGCAGTTGTTGTGGACGTTAAGAGAGAAGGAGTACGTACGCCAGATTTAGTTCAAGTTAGCAAAGAATTGATTAGTAAATAGTGTAGAAGAACCGAGATATAATAAAACGTCAAAAAAACTATAACATATAAAAGAGGACTTATTGAGAAAAAAATGAAACAAATGCAAGGAATTGGACAGCTACTGTGGAAACTACGAGAAAAAGAAGGAATACGCCAAAAACAATTATGCATGGGAATTTCTTCTTTGTCGAAATATGCAAGAATTGAAGCGGATCAGCAGGAAATAGATTTTTTCCTGATTGATCGAATTATGGGGCGATTAGGAAAATCAGTAGAGCGACTTACTTATATATTGCCGATGGATGTTTATAAAATTTATGAATTACGACAGGAAGTTCAACAAAAAATATGTCAAAGAAAATGGGAAGAAGCAGAACAATATCTGGATGAATATGAAAAGAACAAACGGGCAAAAGAACCATTGCATCGACAATTCATAGAACAGGAACGTGCGCAGATTGCGTGGCTGCGCGGAGAATCGGTAGAACTGGTTTGTGAGCATCTGGAAACGGCAGTTCTACAAACAATGCCGGAGGCAGAAAACCAAAGAAAGACGGGAGTTTTAAGTGCTGAGGAATATAAATTACTTCTTTTTAGGTGGGAAGTCTGTCAAGAAACAGAACAAAAACGAGCCAAAGATGAAATTAAAGCGTTAGTAGAAGAAATTTTCCGAAAAAATTTTGAAAAGACAGAACGAGTAAAAATAATTCCGTACGCAGCACTTTTAATAAGTAAAGTGATAGAAGAGGGTGAAAATACTACATATATAAAAATGAGAACAGAAGAAGCGCTGGAAGCGTTAAGAGACGAAGGAAAGCTACTTTATATGCCGGAAATTTTAAGTCAGTATATACGAATTTTAGAGAAAGAACAGTCAAATGCGGATTTTATTGAAATATTACGTCAGGAACAAAAATGCATATTAGAGGTAGAACATGATTATAATGTGTCGTTTGAGAATTATCGTTTGTTTGAACATGTAATTCGGAATTTTGAGGTGGATGCCGAATTAATTCGAAGAACGAGAAGAGCATCCAAACTCACACAAGAATCGTTAAGTGAGGATATTTGCACACAGGAGACACTGGCGCGGATAGAAAACGGAAATCAGCAGCCGCGAAGTGAAAAGCTTTGGCAAATTATGGAAAAAATGGATAGAAATGGAAAAAGAATTGAGACAGGAATTCAGGTAGAAGAATATGAAATATTAGAATTAAAAATAGAAATTTTCAAAAATATAATGCATCGTAAAGAATATGAGAAAGCGGAAAAAAATACTTTTTAGAGATTGAAAGTAAGATAGATCGTAGTGAGCCAGAAAACAACAGTATGTAGAAGTTGGAAAAATACAATTAAAATATCATAACATCTAGGCAATTCAGAAGAACTTGTACAGC